>OLFU01002154.1_pt1 | contig 16481 bp, 17 predicted proteins | sample 1605161 | NCBI WGS metagenome assembly OLFU01 (sample SAMEA3888914, study PRJEB22519) | human gut metagenome | biome: human gut; feature: human-associated habitat; material: faeces | place: Denmark | collected 2011
TGTACCGGGCGCGCTTGACGCCTGCACCTTTGTCGCTGCGCTGCACCTCAATGTTGTATACCCGTTCGGAGACATCAACAGCCAGAATGTCCAGACGGATAGAACGCCCTTGTAAATTCCGAATGTCATGCTGACCGTGAACACGCTGCACCTTCAAGTCCGTGCGCTGCAAGATGATTTGTAGCAGGAACTCGGCACAGGCCGTATCCTCAAACACCTTGTTCATAAAATCGTCATCCAACAGGCGAAGGCCACGAAGACGCTGTAAATCTTCCTCGTGTTTGCGTTCAAAGTCCCAATCGCTCATTTTCTCACATCCTATTTCATTTATAATATAACATGGAAATGCGTTCGGTTCAAGCTGTGGTTTTGAACTTTTTACGCTGACCGCACGCCCGGCAGTCTCGCAGTTTTTCCTCCAAAAATAAAGCAGGGCGGACAACAAGAAAACAGTCCTGTGGGCTGTTTATTTTCGTTTCAGATAGTTTTTCTGAACCAGCTGGATGCTCCTCTTCTCATCCTTTGACAACTGGCGATAGTTCAGGACGAGGCAGGATTCGTCCTTGTCCAGCTCTAATTTGGGCTGGCGCTCCGTTTCGTCCACGGTGTGGCCGATGAGATAGTCCACCGAGACCTGAAAGTAATCCGCCAGCAGGATCAAGGTGGAAATATCCGGCTCGACATTGTGGTTTTCATACTTGTTGATGGATTGCTGGCTGGTTCCAATCACCTCCGCCAGGCGCTGCTGGCTGATCCCCTTGTTCATGCGGAGCTTTCGCAGATTCTTGACCATGGACATCCCCCCACGCCTATCATAACAACCGCTCTTTGTTAAAGATAAATCTAGTTAGTTGTTTATATTCATTGACAACAACTTTAAGTTGTTATAGTATGTATTTAACAACTATAGATGGGGGAGGGTTTAAACACACTGCGGGGGACAAAATCACAAATAAATACAAATGGAGGAACGGATATGAAAAGAATGATTGCCCGGGTATTGTCTGCGGTTATGATACTGTCGCTATGTGCTTGTGGTAACGGAGTATCGGAAGAGGCACGCGCTGTCCAGCATAAGATCGATAAAGCGCTTGAATCGACTCCCACTTATGGAGAACTTGAAGAAATAAGAGAATCATATAATAATTTATTGGAAGAAGAGCAGGCAACAGTAAAAGATTATGACAAAATTGAGCCCCTATTTGAATTAAACGCGACAGAAGTTTCTGCCGTATATGCCGTCCAGCAGTTAAAGGATAGGCTAAAGAATCCATCATCCCTGAAATTATTGTCAGTTGCGATTTCTAAGCCATATGAAAATACCAGCGTACCAATTAAAATCGACTATACTGCTGAAAACAATATCGGCGGAACTGTTGAAGATACCTATTATTGTGTGGTAAGTCTTGCAACTTATGATAAAGACAACGATACGTGGTCATGTGGGCTTGAGTCTCTTTTTCAGTCCCGGTATAGGCTAGAACTGGTCAATTCCTTGTTGGGCAGTAAATCTAGTATAGAAGGCTCGCAGGAGTATGCAAAAAAGGAATATAACAGAGGAAAGCCTGCAAATTTAGATGCTGAAAAAATAATTTCTAATCAGGCCTTAACTATCAAAGAAGTAGAAAACTGATTATAAAATCAAAAACCTGATTTATATCTAAAAAAGGAAGGTATACCATGAAGAAACGTATCTTATCTTGCATCCTGGCCTTTGCCCTGGCGCTCTCACTTGCGCCCACCGCGTTCGCCGCCGCAGATGAAGCCACGGAGGCGGCACAGGCGCTGTATGAATTGGGGTTGTTCCAGGGCGTTGGGAAAGATGCCAGCGGAAAGCCGAACTTTGATTTGAACAGGACCCCCAGCCGGAACGAGGCGGTTACCATGCTGGTCCGGCTGCTGGGGAAGGCCGAGGAGGCCAAGGGCACGACCTGGAGCACACCGTTTACCGACGTGGCCGACTGGGCAAAACCGTTCGTGGGCTATGCCTATACAAAGGGCCTGACGGCGGGGACCTCCGCGACGACCTACAGCGGAAATGACACGGTCACAGCGTCGCAGTACCTGACTTTTGTCCTGCGTGCCCTCGGCTACACCAACGGGACTGACTTTCAATGGGACAACGCGTGGGAGCTGTCCGACAAGATCGGCCTGACCGACGGGCGCTACAGCGCCAGCACAACGAACTTCACCCGCGGCGACGCGGCGATCATTTCCAAGCAGGCGCTGTCGATAAAGCTGAAAGATTCCTCTATGACGCTGGCTGAAGCCTTGCCCGCCTCTGCTCCGGCTGAGACGAAGACGACCTCGACCAACGATACAAAGATCGCGATCTTAGAGGCAAACAAATCTGGCATACAGAGCCTTCAAGCTGGACTTTCCTTGTGTCTAAATAGCTTAAACTATCTTTCAGACAGCAATGAATCGTATGCCTATCAAATCGCATATCTGGTGAAGACGTTTCAGTATGACCAGGAATATATCAGAAAGGCCATTGGAAACTGGAACACCGCGATCACGCTGTGCGGAGACTATTCTGACACGCAGTTGATGAAACAATATTTGCAGCAGCTGGTGAGCCGTTTTTCCCGGGCATTGTCGTATACGATCACACCGGATAATGTTTTGGAATACATGAAATTTAGAACGGCATTAACGACCGACGATATCGAGGCTAAAATTGAAAATGTAATGGATTCGTGGGTCATAGACGCAATCAACTAATGATCGAATGTGATCGGGCACGCAAAAAGCGCACAGACTTTAAAAATCTGTGCGCTTTTGTGATTGTCTCTGAAGAGCCAATAAAAGAGAGGGAACCGATCACTCGATTCCCTCTCAAAGTATCACATGTTAGTTTGAATTACTTGTTGAAGTAACGCTTCAGCAGGCCCTCGAACGCCTTGCCGTGGCGAGCCTCGTCCCGGGCCATCTCGTGGACGGTGTCGTGGATGGCGTCCAGGTTCAGGGCCTTGGCCTTCTTGGCCAGCTCGAACTTGCCGGCAGTGGCGCCGTTCTCGGCATCTACCCGCATCTGCAGGTTCTTCTCGGTGGAGTCGGTGACCACCTCGCCCAGCAGCTCGGCGAACTTGGCGGCGTGCTCGGCCTCCTCATAGGCGGCCTTCTCCCAGTACAGGCCGATCTCGGGATAGCCCTCCCGGTGGGCCACACGGGCCATGGCCAGGTACATACCCACCTCGGAGCACTCGCCCTGGAAGTTCTCACGCAGGCCGGCCAGGATCTCCTCGTCCACGCCCTGGGCCACGCCCACCACATGCTCGGCGGCCCAGGTCTTCTCGGCAGTCTGCTCCTTGAACTTCTCAGCGGGGGCCTTACAGATGGGGCAGAACTCAGGGGCGGCCTCGCCCTCGAACACATAACCGCAGACAGTACAGACAAACTTCTTCATGATAATTTCCTCCTCAATGTTGTATATTCTGGTTGCTTTCTTCCTGTTTTATACATGTTTGGCATCTTCCATAAAAGGTCAGTTCGTGGCGTTCCACGGCCAGACCATATTGCTCGCTGACGGCACGGGTGAGGGAGCTGTCCAGCTTGACGCTGTGCAGATCGATCACTGCGCCGCAGTTGGTGCAAACAAAGTGACTGTGCGGAGCGGTGTTTCCGTCAAACCGCTCCTGCCCGTTCACCACTCCCACGCTCTGCACCTGTCCCTGCTGCTGGAAAAAGACCAAGTTGCGATAGACGGTGCCCAGGCTCAGGTCGGGGTGGGTGGGCTTTAAGGTGTGGTAGATCCACTCGGCGGAGGGATGACAGGTGGTACTGCGGATGGCGGTTAAAATAGCCTCCCGTTTTTTACTGTATCGTATCATCAGTCCGCTCCTTATCGGTAATAGTTATTGTTTATGCTTAGGATAATAGCATATCGTGACGAGTTTGTAAAGAGGTTTTTTCAAAAAAGACAAAAAATTTCGGGACCGGATGAACCGGCCCCGCACATGATGTAAATTTGTCATTCTTTTCCCAGCCGCTTCAGAATGGCCCGCTCCAGCCTGTCGCCATAGAGCATACCCAGCACAAAAATCGCCGCCCCGGCAAGGCCGATCAGGACCATGGCCCACAGGGGAATGGTCAGGGAGGCCCCGCCCAGAGCGCTGGCAAACAGCAGCCCCCAAGGGCGGGTGACCAGGACCAGCAGGGCAAAACGGCCAAAGGGAATGGCCGTAAGGCCTGCCAGAATACACAGCACGTCATCCGGGAAGTAGGGCAGCAGAAAGGCCAGCGCAAGAAAGACCGTGGTTTTTTCCCGGATGACCTTCTGATATTTCTCGGACAGGCGGCGGCTGACCACTCGGTCGGCAAACTCCCGCCCCAGCGTCCGGGCCAGCCAGAACACCAGCAGGGACCCTGCCGTCACCGCTCCATAGGTGAGGAAAAAGGCGCTCCAGGTGCCGAAGAGCAGTCCCCCGGCCGCCGCCGTCAGATTGCTTGGGATGGGGGCCAGCACCACCGACAGCAGCTGCACCACAAAAAAGGTCAGGTGGGAATAGGGGGCGCTGCGGCTGATATAGGCCCGCAGGTCCTGTATAGAGGCGCAGGCGGCAAAAAAGCCGCTGCGAGATAAAAACAGCCCTCCCGCCCCCAGCAGGAGCGCCGTCAGGGCCAAAACGGCCCATTTCTTTCTCTGGTTTCTCATCCGTTTTGTAATGCGTTAGTCCAGTTCGATATCCAGCAGCACCGGGCAGTGGTCGCTGCCCTCCACGTCGCTTAAGATCTCCGCCCGGCGGATCTTGTCCCGCAGGCGATCAGAGACAATAAAGTAGTCGATGCGCCATCCGGCGTTGTTCTGGCGGGCGTGGAAGCGGTAGGACCACCAGGAATAGGCCCCGGTGACGTCGGGATAGAGATAGCGGAAGCTGTCCGTAAAGCCGGAGGCGAGCAGGGTGGTCATCTTCTCCCGCTCCTGGTCGGAGAAACCGGCGTTTTTCCGGTTTGTCTTGGGATTCTTTAAATCAATTTCTTCATGAGCGACGTTCAGATCGCCGCAATAGATGACGGGCTTGGTCTTGTCCAGACTCATCAGATAGTCCCGCAGATCGTCCTCCCACGCCATGCGATAGTCCAGGCGCTTCAGGCCGTCCTGGGCGTTGGGGGTGTAACAGCAGACCAGATAGAACTGGTCATACTCCAGGGTAATGAGCCGCCCCTCGTGGTCGTGAACTTCCTTGTCCATGCCATAGGCGGCATCCAAGGGCGGATGGGTGGTGAACACCGCTGTGCCGGAATATCCCTTTTTCTCTGCGGAGTTCCAAAACTCCAGCCAGCCTTCCCCCAGCTCCAGTTGGGCCTGCCCCTGGACCATCTTTGTCTCCTGAAGGCAGAGAAAGTCGGGGGACTCCCGGCGGAAGAAGTCCAGAAACCCCTTGTTCAGACAGGCCCGCAGGCCGTTTACATTCCAGGAAATCAGCTTCATAGAAATTATCCTCTTACTGCAAAAGATTTTTGTCCACAATATTATACGCATCCCGGCCCTGCGTGGTCAAGAAGCGATTGCAATCTTTCGTCCGATTCGGTATAATAAGGGGGATTTTAGTCCGATATAAGGAGTGTTCATCATGCGTGAAATTTCTCTTCCTCAGGGTTACAGCTCCCTGCTGTCCATCTACGAGACGCAAAAGGCCATCGGTCTGCTGAAGCGGCTGTTTGCGGACAAGCTGTCCGGTGCCCTCCGGCTGCACCGGGTGTCCGCCCCCCTCTTCGTCTCCGCCGACACCGGCCTGAACGACGACCTGAACGGCGTGGAGCGCCCCGTCTCCTTTGATATCAACGGCGTGAAAGAGACCGCCCAGGTGGTCCACTCCCTGGCCAAGTGGAAGCGCATGGCCCTCAAGCGCTATGACTTCCAGCCCGGCGAGGGGCTTTACACCGACATGAACGCCATCCGCCGGGACGAGGAACTGGATGCCCTCCACTCCGCCTATGTGGACCAGTGGGATTGGGAGAAGATCATCACCCGGGAGGACCGGAACGTGGCCTATCTCCAACAGACGGTGAAGTCCATCGTCCAGGCCCTGGCCGACACCCAGTATTTCCTCCGCTCCGTGTTCCCCCAGCTGTCCGTACTGCCCCGTATGTCCACCGAGGTCACCTTCGTCAGCTCTCAGGAGCTGGAGGACCTGTACCCCGCTCTGACCCCCAAGGAGCGGGAGAACGCCTTTGTGAAGGACCACCCCGTCACCTTCCTTATGGGCATCGGCGGTAAGCTGCACTCCGGCAAGCCCCACGACGGCCGTGCCCCCGACTATGACGACTGGGACCTGAACGGCGACCTGCTGGTCTGGGACAGCGTGAACGGCCAGGCCCTGGAGCTGTCCTCCATGGGCATCCGCGTCAGCCCCGAGAGCCTGGACCGCCAGCTGACCCTGGCCGGCTGCGATGCCCGCCGGGACCTGCCCTTCCACAAGCAGCTGCTGGCCGGCCAGCTGCCCTATACCATGGGCGGCGGCATCGGCCAGTCCCGTGTGTCCATGTTCCTGCTGGGCAAGGCCCACATCGGCGAAGTACAGTGCTCCATGTGGGATGAGGCCAACATCCAGGCCTGCAAGAAGGCGGGCGTGACCCTGCTGTGAGCGCAAACGCCACCCCGGGCCGCCGGGAAAAGAGCAAAACACAAAACCGCACAACGTTCTTCCCCCGGTTCATCGCCGTTGTGCTCATTCTGCTGGCCTTTGTCGGATTCCTGCTCTATCTGCTCCAGCCCGTCACCTTCACCTACCGGGGCATGACCATGGAGGCTGTCCCCGGCGTGGCGGTAAACCGCTATGACCCCGACGGGTTCTATACCGATGAAAAGGGTCGGGTGCAATATACCAGCAAGGGGGCTTCCGCCCGGGCGGGCATCGACGTGTCCTACTCCCAGGGGGACATCGACTGGCCCGCCGTGGCGGCGGACGGCGTAGACTTTGCCATCATCCGCCTGGGCTATCGGGGCTATACCCAGGGAGCCATCCAGACGGACAGCTGCTTCTTTCAGAACATCCAGGGTGCATTAGATGCGGGGCTGGACGTGGGGGTGTACTTCTTCTCCCAGGCCATCACCCCGGAGGAGGCCCGGCAGGAGGCCGACTATACCCTCTCTCTGCTGGAGAGCTATCCCATCACCTGTCCCGTGGTCTATGACTGGGAGCCCATCACCTTTGCCGAAGGGGCCCGCACCGACCACCTGGAGCACGAGGTGCTCACCCAGTGCGCCGCCGCCTTCTGCCAGCGGGTCGCCCAGGCGGGCTACACCCCGGCGGTATACTTCAACCAGGAGATGGGCTATTTCAGCTTCGATCTGAAGGAGCTCAGCCCCTTCCAATTCTGGCTGGCCGAGTACGACAGCTACCCCAGCTTTTACTACGGCTTTACCCTGTGGCAATACACCCACGAAGGCCGGGTGGACGGCATCCAGACCCCCGTGGACTGGAATCTGGATTTCAGCCAGTTGAAACGATAAGCGCATCAGCACACAACACGGACCTGCCGGTGAAAACCGGCAGGTCCGTGTTTGCGTTATCCGTTCAAAATCTCGTCCCCGATCTGCCGGGCGGTCTCCTCCACCAGGTCAAAGTCCACATAGGGGTTATACAGGGCCTCCAGCCTGTCGTGCATGGCCTTGGCCTGGGACAGGGAGGCCACTGCCTCGCCCATCAGGGCGGCGGAGACCTTTCGGGCGAAGCGCAGCCTGGGGCGGTCCCGGCGGAGAACATCCCCCTCTGCCGCCCCGTCCAGGTGGATGCGCCGGTCCGCCGGGCGGGGCAGGGCCGTCTCCCCCGCCGTACTGACAAAGGCCAGCCCCCGCTGGGGCACCAGCAGGTGGGCCAGACGGCTGGGGGCCATGGGATCGGGACAGGCCACCGCGTCATAGCCACCCTCCACCGCTCCGGCCAGCAGATGGATGAGCAGCTCGTGAGCCAGGCCGTCCCGGTCCGCCAGCTCATATACCCGGCTGCACTGGGCAAAGGCGGTGTCATAGAGACACAGCACTCCCTTGTGGGTCACCGCCCCCAAAAAACGCTGCTTCACCCGGCCCTTCTGTCCCCCGGACCTGGGCCGCAGCTCCCGGGCCAGGATGCCCCGGGCCCGGCGGGCCAGCTTCTCCCCCGCCGCATCGGTGAGCAGGGCCGCGCGCATGTCCTCCCGCAGCCGCTCCGCCGCCCCCAGACAGCGGTAGGCCCGCTGATAACAGGCGGGATAGCCGTCCATAGCCCCTATGATCTCCTCCCGGATGTCCTGTAGTCCGGCGGCATCATAGCTCTGCCCCAGATTCACATACCGCTCCACCACCGCCGGATACTTGGCCTCCACCACATGAGGGGCCGTGCCGTCCACAATGGCCACCTCCAGCTGGGGCAGCACCAGTCCGTCCAGGGAGTCCGGGTCCCCGGAACACAGGATGTACTCCGTCCCCAACCCCGCCTGCTCCATCCGCTCTCCCACCCGGCGCATCAGGGTAGACTTACCGCAGCCCGGCCCGCCCTTTAAGATATAGACCGCCCGGGCCCGCTCCAGATCGATCAGCTCGGGATACAGGGAATAGAATCCGTCCGGGGCGTTTGCCCCCAGAAAATACTGTACTTTGTGCTCGCTCATTGGCTCTGCCTCCGTTTCTTTCAGATGACAGACCAGCCTATGCCGCCCTTCCTCCGCCAGTGCGGCCATTTTTATATGGGAAAAACGGTCGAAATTGGCGTAAAAATCGTGAATATGTCCATTGACAAGGAAATACAGCTAGGGTAGAATAAGTCGACAAATGAAGGAAAACTTGCATAACGAAAGGGAGACCGTGCAAACTTGCAGTTTCGTATCACGAAACCAGAGAAAGTACGGGGAAAAGTTGGAGGAAAGAGCTTGTATGCGTAATTTTGAAACGAAAATCCAGGAGCTGAAAACTTCTGTTTTGACGGAGGTCTCCCGTCTGACTTGGGAGGACCGCATCCAGACCGGAATTTTGGATATCCCCGAAAAGATCATCCCCGGTCCCGCCGCCAGTCTGCGCTGCTGCATCTATAAGGAACGGGCCATCATCAACAGCCGGGTGAAGCTGGCCATGGGCGGCGACAAGGCCAACCCCTGCGTGGTGGAGGTGCTGCCCATCGCCTGTGACGAGTGCCCCGTCACCGAGATCACCGTGGGTGACTCCTGCCGCGGCTGTCTGGCCACCCGCTGCGTCCACGCCTGCCCCAAGGACGCCATCTCCATCGTGAACCACCGGGCCCACATCGACCACGACAAGTGCGTCACCTGCGGCCGCTGCGTCAACGCCTGCCAGTACAGCGCCATCGTCAAGACCCAGCGCCCCTGCGAAAAGGGCTGCCCCGCCGGGGCCATCTCCATGGGCCAGGACAAGAAGGCATCCATTGATATCAACAAGTGTATCTCCTGCGGCAACTGCGTCTATCAGTGCCCCTTCGGGGCCATCCAGGACAAGTCCTGGATCATGGACGCCATCCAGATGCTGCGGGGCAGCGAGCACTGGGGCTATAAGACCTACGCCGTCATCGCCCCCTCCATCGCCGGGCAGTTCGCCCCCGCCAAATATGGCCAGGTGGTGGCCGGACTGAAGGCTCTGGGCTTCTCCGGCGTGGCCGAGGTGGCTCTGGGCGCCGACATGGTGGCTGACCGGGAGTCTGACGAGCTGGCGGAGAAGGGCATTCTCACCTCCTCCTGCTGCCCGGGCTTTGTGGGCTATGTGAAGAAGAAGTACCCCCAGCTGGACAAGTACATCTCCCACACCCCCTCCCCCATGGTGATGATCGGCCTGTATCTCAAGGAGAAGGAGCCCGACGCCAAGGTCATCTTCATCGGGCCCTGCGTGGCCAAAAAGAAGGAGTTCCAGCTGGGCCGCACCATGAACGCCATCGACTGCGTGCTGACCTATGAGGAGCTGTATGCCCTGTTCCAGTCCAAGGACATCGACCTGACCAAATTGGAAGAGGCCCCCCTGGACGAAGCCAGCCCCTTTGGCCGGAACTTCGCCCGCAGCGGCGGCGTGACCCAGGCCGTGGCCCAGGTGATGAAGGAGAAGGGCGTGGACTTCGACTTAAAGCCCGTGCCCTGCAGCGGCATCGGCGAGTGCGACGTGGCCCTGCTGAAGCTGAAGCTTGGCAAGCTGGAGGGCAACTTCATTGAGGGCATGGCCTGCGACGGCGGCTGTGTCCAGGGTGCCGGCTGCCTGGTCCGCAGCCCCCGCAACCGCATGGACGTGGAGAAGCACGCCAAGCAGGCCGATGGCCGCACCATCCTCCAGGCCGTGGCCGCCAGCCAGGGCGAGCAGCCCGAGCAGGAAGCCGCTCCCAAAGCGGAAGCCAACCCCGCCCCCAAGGCCCCTGCAAAACCCGAGACCGCACCTGCCAAGTAAATACGGATATGTGCTAAAAGGGACGGCTCCTGTGATTGGAAGCAATCACGGGAACCGTCCCTTTTCTTTACTTCTTTTGATCGGTTATGCAGATATGAGCGCTTATAAAATCTTGCTGTGCGGCAAGGGCCTGATATTCCGCCGCCAACGCAGGATCTGTCTGGCTGTATTCCACATCGCTGGGCGTTCTGAGCAGATATGTGTTCTCCTCCGTTTGTGCGACTACAACACTGTGCCCCGCAACCACCGGCGGGTCGTCCTCGCTCCATTGGCCGGGATAGCAGTCGAGAAAGAACAGAACGCCGCCCTCGCCGTTATCACGGGTCGCTTTGTGATAAAACGTAACGCAATTCCCGCCTCCCCGGTGGGGAAGATCATATTCTTCTTCCACTTCCACTTGCCCCAGCCAACTCAGCGGCATCTCCATAGAAAAACCCAGCCGTTCATTTACATAGAGGCTCGCCGAGGAGCCAGAGGCGTTCCCGCCATAAAAATCAGTCTCTTCCACGCCGTCCCATTCGCCCAGGAGCCGCATATCCACCTGGTTGGGCGTGGTAAACGCATCGAAGCGCCAGCCTGCGTCGGTGTTGACCAGCGTGACGGGATAGGTGCGTGTGTACTCATAGCTCGTCTCCAGACGGTTATCCCGCTCCTCCTGGGTCTCGTCCTGCCGGGGATAGGGATAGGAGTAGTGCGCCGTCACCGTGAAGTCGATGCGCTCATCCGTCTGTGCGGCCAGCGTAAACTCGTCGGGAATATTGCCGTTGTAGTACTGGTCGCCATAGGCGCAGTCGAGAATGAAGAGCCGTCCATCGTGTTCGATGTAGATCGGCCCGCTGCCGCTGTCGTTGCAGGCGGCCCAGAACCCATCGGTAAACAGCCCGTGGACGACCCGGTCAAAGTCGGCCCAGTCCCGCCAGCGGCTGTTGGAGCTGACGTAGGTAAGGTCGGAATCGGGCGGCGTATACTCGTCGTGCTCCGTCTGCGCGTCTGCGGCAGGGAAGGCATCGTCAATGCCGGTGGTCTCCCCGTCGAACATGGCGCTGTAAAGCGCAAAAGCTTGTCGATAGAGCAGCTGCTGCTCCTCCGTCAGAAACTCCGGTGCGGCGCCAAGCCGTGCGGCGTCGCTCAGCGGCAGGTCGGCGTCGGTCAAAGCCTCCGGCCGGTCAGATGGCTCCGGCCCGCAGCCGGCAAGCAGCAGGAGCAGGGCTGCAAGCGCAGCAAAAAACAGTCGTTTCACGATGATCCGTATCCTCCTGAACATAGTTCTTACTCTTTTGCAGCATACATCTCCGCCACCTGGGCCAGATAGTTTCCCATCTCCTCCACCACATCCTGGGGACCGACGATCTGGGCCAGGGTATGGAAGCCGAAGATCCAGGCAAAAAACTGGGGGCTGATCACCACGTCGGCGGTGACGGTGAAGTGGTCCGGGCCGTCGGGCACCAACACCGCATCCCGGCCCAGCCGGTCCAGCACCGCCCCCACCATGCGGCTGTCAAAGCGCAGACGCACCCGCCGCTCCTCCCCGCTGAACATGCCGAAGACCTTTCGGGCATAGACGGCCATGTCCAGGGCCGCATAGGCCCGCTTGCCGTCCCGCTCCTCCTCCAGCACGGCGATGTCCACCATCTTGTCCACCCGGAAGTGCTTGATGACCTGCGCCTGGGAGTCGTAGGCCACCATGTAATAATTCTCGTCGTCCCAGGTGAGGGCGAAGGGGCTGACCTGATAGAAGCCCCCCTCCCGGCGGAACCGGCGCTGTTTGTCCACGGTATAGTCGAAATAGTGAAAGCGGATCTGGCGGTTCTGGGCGATGCCGCTGTGGATCTCGTCCACGTTATAGTAGATGGACTCGTTCATGGTCTTGATGCGGTTGGCCACAAAGACCTGGCGGCTGAGCTGCCGGGCCTGATAGACGCTGGAGAGGCCCTCGATCTTTTTGATGAGGGAGACCGTCTTTTTGTGGGTGATGAATTTGGATGCCTGCACGCTGTCCACCAGCAGCTTCAGCTCGGGCAGCTGAAACTCCCGGTCGCCGACGTAATAGCCGCACCGCCCATCCTCTTTGGTCTGGATGATGTCCAGTCCGAACTGGCGCAGGGTCTCGATGTCGTCATAGATGCTTTTGCGCTCGGCCCGGATGTCCTGTTGACTTAAAAAACCGATGATCTGATTCACCGTCACCGGATGCTCCTGATCGGAGTTGCGCAGCAAAAAATCCCGCACATACAGAAGCTTTGATTTCTGATTTGCGCTGCGAGCCATCGGCGGCCCTCCTCCCGTGTGGAAATTACACTTGCCGCTCCATCCCACCGGTGCCGCTGATCTCCCGATAGAAGGCGGCATCGGCGGCAGTCTGATAGGGGTTCAAAAACAGGTTGCCGATGCCAAAGGTGAACAGGCACAGAATGATCCAGCCGATGAAGCTCAACTGCAGGCAGAACAGCCGCCAGCGGTTGCCCCGCATCATCTCTTTGGACCGCTGAATGGCCTGGCTGGCCGTCAGGTCCGGGTCCTCAGCCAGGATGTAGCCCGTCATGGCATAGCTGTACGAGGCCACGATGCCGGGGATGATGAACAGCAGCGTCCACAGGAGGATGAGCACCCACTGGAGCAGATTGGCGACCACGGCAGTCTTCCACCAGGGGAAATAACCGAACAGGCGGCTGATGTTGGCCTCCTGTCCGTCCACCAGATCCAGGTTGAACTTGGAGTAACCCACATTGACCACGCTGCCCACCACAAAAAGCAGCACCAGCACCACCAGGGCCGTGGCCACCAGATACACCGCCGCCCCGACCAGCCAGCCGCTGAACCGAAGGTCCATGTCCATGCCAACAGACGCCAGCTCCCGCCCGACATAGTTCAGGCTGACCCGGCCCACGCCGGCGCCCGGGTTAAAGTTAAATTTGATCTCCGGTCCTTCCAGCGCCGTGCCGCCCAGCAGCGCAGCCAGCAATCCGGCCAGCACCGCCATCAGCCACTTGCCCCGCAGCGCCTGCCTGGCCTGAGTGCGAAAATCAGCCGCCAGTTTCATGATATCCCTCTTTTCTGTCTCAAATCTCCCCGTGGGGGCTTGTTTTTGTTCTTATTTTACAAACTCTTGTCTAGAGTATAGCATTCTTTTATTGAAAATGCAACCTTTTCCATTTTCTGCTGTAAAGCCGCCTTTTTGCAGTATATGCCTCCGGCGGGGCCAAAGCTTTCTATCCGCATTTATCCGGGCCGCCACCCATCCATGGCCGCCGCCAGCTTTTCCAGCGCCCGTTTCTCGATGCGGGATACATAGCTCCGGCTGATGCCGCACCGTGCGGCGATCTCCCGCTGGGTCTGGGGCGGGTGGTCGTCCAGTCCATAGCGGCAGATAATGATCCGGCGCTCCCGGTCATCCAGACAGTCATCCACGCAGCGGCGCACCCGCCGGCAGGCATCCCGGGTGTCCAGGTCCTCCAGCATGGTGTCGTCCACAGCGATGACATCCATCAACGACAGCGAGCCCCCCTCCCCCGCCGTCTCCAGGGTGTCCGCCAGAGAGACCTCCCCCTGCAGCTTCCGCTGAGACCGAAAATGCATTAGGATTTCATTCGCTATCCTCACCCGACGGACACATAAGCTGCCCTATGGACGGCAAATTCAGCTCTCCATCCTCCGCAAAGAGGTATACATAGACGTTTTTGCCGTCCCAAACCACTTTTTTGACGATGGTGCGCAGCAAGCGGCGTTTTTCCTCCAGCGTTGCCGAATCCACCGCATTGGCAAACGACTCGATCATTTCCTGATGGAAGGCGAACTCCTGATGGAGCATCCGGCTCTGCTCGGTGAGCGCTTCCAGCTCGGCAAGGCGCAGCTGCTGTGTCTCGCTCTCCTGATGGAGTGCATCAATCTGCTCCATGACGTACTTCGCGGAGGTCTCGCTGGCAACGGACAGGGATTCCACCAACCGTTTGATGCGATCTTCCGTCTCGGCGTGTTTCTCCCGGAGCAGCGCAAGCTCTGCGTCGTAGCCCTCCTTGCTGCCGCTGATGACCTTTTTGGTCTGCGCCAGCAGCCTGGTAAGGTTCTCCTTGTCGGCGGACAGCTTGCGGATCTCCTCGATGATCTTGGCGTCCAGCGTGTTGCCGTTGCAGTTTCTCATAGAGCAGACCGTGCCGTGGCTGCGCTCCTTGGTGGAGCACATATAGGTGTAAATCAACTCCCCATTTGCATTAGTGCGACCAGTCAGTTTCGGGCGCATATAGTCACCGCACTCGCCACAACGCAGAAGGCCGGACAAAAGCGCCACATTACTGCGCGGTTTGCGGTAACTCTTGGATTTGTTCACGTCCAGCATAGACTGTACTCGTACCCAGTTTGCGCCGGAGATAATGCCGGGATGCTTGCCCACCGCCACGATCCACTCCTCCATGGGACGGATCTGATTCGCTTTGCCGGGGCGCTGGAGCGTGCGGTTGTACGCCATGATGCCGTGCTCGCCGTCGAATTCCGAACGCTCGGCAAACAGGTCAACATTATTTTCTTTCAGATACTGATACGCCGTCTCGTCGGCGATCATGTAGACCGGGTTCGTGAGAATGCCCCGGATGGCAAAGCGGGTGAACTGTTTGCCGCGCTTCGTGACACAGCGGTGCTCCAACAGATACTGGTCGGTCTTGCTGAGAGAGCCGGTCTCCATGAACACGGAGAAGATCGTCTTGACCAGCTGGATTTCCTCCGGAATGGGTTTGAGCTTGCAGGCTTTCTTCACCTTGCCGTCCACCGTCACGCTGGACAGGCTCTCCGAGGCGTAGCCCGTGGGCGTTGTGCCGCCCAGCCAGCGTCCGGTCTTGGACAGCTCGTGCATGTTGTCCCGGATGCGCTCGGCGATGGTCTCCCGCTCCAGCTGAGAGAACACGGACGCAATATACATCATCGCCCGTCCCATGGGCGAGGACGTATCGAACTGTTCCCGGATGGAGATGAAGTCGATGTGCCGGTCGCCCAAGTCCTCAATGAGCTTGGCAAAGTCGCCGATGTTGCGGCTGATGCGGTCGAGGCGGTAGACCACGATGGCGGCAAAGGCGATCTTCTGCGAGTTCTTCATCATTTTCTTGAACTGCGGGCGCTCCAGATTGCCGCCGGAAAAGCCCTCGTCCTCGTAGACCAGCACGTTTTCCGCCGCTTCCTCGCCAAAGTGCATGGCGATGTACTGGCGGCACAGCTCGATCTGGTTCTCGATGCTCTCGCCCTTGCCGGTGAATTTGGACTTGCGGGAGTAGATGACGTATTGCTTCGGCGTATCTTTCGTTTTCATGGCGGCACCTCGCGCTATTCGTTAGGTTGGTAGATATATTATAACGGATTGGAATCCATTTGAAAAGGTACCCAAGGGAAGAATCTGAAAATTTCTGCGGATAGACAGAGGTTTTCGCGCGCTGATCGTGCCAGTTCGGAGGGCATCACTCATGTGAATCGAGAAAATGATTGATGGAATGAGCGATGCGTTTTATTTAGAACATTATTGTTTTCGTCATCGACTGCATTCGTACAGTCGCGCCGCACGATTTTTGCGCTTCATTACTTGTCATACGTCAAGTTTGTTTTGCGTCACAGCTTGTCATATGACAAGCTGCATCATAAAAACCGCCGCCCCGAACGAAAAATCGGGACGGCGGTTTTGTTATGCAAGGCTTCGCAGATATTCTTCCACGTTCTGATACTGAATACCGTCTATCTCTTGGCTTCCCCCGCGATAGAGGACAAACTTCCCGGTGATCGGGCCGTAGCGGTGCTCGGTCTGGGCGCATTTTTGCTTGTCGATCAAATGGCGATACTGCTGCGGGACAGCTTCTTCGCTGTGCTTGATCTCGAAAATCCGGCAGGAGCCCGCCTCCGGGGCAAACACCACCATGTCAAATTCGCCCACAGGGAATTGCAGGACGAACACCTGCTTCTTGGGGTTTGCCAGCTTGGTTTCCAGCAGGACAATGTCCTCCAGCATCCGGCCTTTGATCTCGGTCAGGATGCGCTGCTGCACGGCGGTGCGCTCCGCAAGAGACAGCGCGCTGAATGTTTCATCCAGCAGCAGACTGCGGATCAGCGCGTCCGCCTGCGCATAGCGGAGACCCGGCTGCGCGAT
>OLFU01002165.1_pt1 | contig 16416 bp, 8 predicted proteins | sample 1605161 | NCBI WGS metagenome assembly OLFU01 (sample SAMEA3888914, study PRJEB22519) | human gut metagenome | biome: human gut; feature: human-associated habitat; material: faeces | place: Denmark | collected 2011
CGTTTTGGCAAAGAGGACAACTTCTGGGAGCATGGCGCAGGTCCGTGCGGTCCGTGTTCTGAGATTTATTATGACCGCGGAGAAAAATACGGCTGCGGCAAACCGGGATGTACCGTTGGCTGCGAGTGTGACCGTTACATGGAAGTATGGAACAACGTATTCAGCCAGTTTGATAATGACGGTCATGGCCATTATTCCGAACTGAAGCAGAAGAACATTGATACAGGTATGGGTCTGGAGCGTCTGGCAGTTGTTGTCCAGGATGTAGACTCCCTGTTTACTGTAGATACCAACAAGGCTCTGTTAGACAGAGTATGTGCTCTTTCTAACAAGGAATACCAGAAAGACCATGAGACCGATGTTTCCCTTCGTATTGTTACAGACCATATCAAGTCCTGTACCTTCATGATCTCTGACGGTATCATGCCTTCTAATGAAGGAAGAGGCTATGTCCTGCGCCGTCTGCTGCGTCGTGCGGCACGCCACGGAAGAAAGCTTGGCATCGAAGGTAAGTTCCTTGCAGAGCTTTCCAAGACTGTTATTGAACTTTCCAAGGACGGATATCCGGAACTGGAAGAAAAGCAGTCCATGATCTTTAAGGTACTGACGGAAGAAGAAGATAAGTTCAATAAGACTATTGACCAGGGTCTTGCTATCTTAGCTGAAATGGAAGATGCTATGGCAGCTGCCGGTGAGAAGACTCTTTCCGGTGAGAATGCATTTAAGCTGTATGATACTTATGGTTTCCCTGTAGACCTGACCAAGGAGATCCTGGAAGAAAAGGGCTGCACCGTTGATGAAGAAGGCTTCGCAGCAGCTATGAAGGAGCAGAAGGATAAGGCTCGTAAGGCTCGTAAGACTACCAACTACATGGGCGCAGATGTAACTGTATATCAGTCTATTGACGCTGCGATCACCTCTGAGTTTGTAGGATATGATAAATTAGATGTAGACTCCAAGATCTCTGTTCTGACTACAGAAGATGAGATCGTAGAAGCTTTAACAGATGGCCAGAGAGGAACCATTATCGCAGACCAGACCACATTCTACGGAACCATGGGCGGCCAGCAGGGCGATAAGGGTACCATCCACAGTGCAAACGGTGAATTTAAGGTAGAAGAGACCATTCATTTACAGGGCGGAAAGATCGGCCATGTAGGTGTTATGACTAAGGGAATGTTAAGCGTTGGCGAGACAGTTACCTTATCTGTATGCCCGAAGAACCGTGCATTAACAAGCAAGAACCACAGTGCTACCCACTTACTGCAGAAGGCACTGCGTACTGTATTAGGAAGCCATGTAGAACAGGCTGGTTCCTATGTAGATGCAGGACGTCTCCGTTTTGACTTTACCCATTTCTCTGCTATGACTCCAGAGGAGATCAAAAAGGTAGAGGATATTGTAAATGAAGAGATCCAGGCTGCGCTTCCGGTTGTAACAGAAGTTATGACTATAGATGAAGCAAAGAAGACCGGTGCTATGGCACTGTTTGGTGAGAAGTACGGCGAAAAGGTACGCGTTGTAAAGATGGGAGATTTCTCCACAGAGCTTTGCGGTGGTACCCATGTAGCAAATACAAGCACCATCGGATACTTCAAGATCCTTTCTGAGGCAGGTATCGCAGCCGGCGTAAGACGTATTGAGGCTCTTACCTCTGACGGTCTGATGAAGCATTATGCAGAAGTTGAAGCAGAGCTTCACGAAGCAGCTAAGGCAGCTAAGACAACTCCTGCAGCTCTTACAGCTAAGATCCAGTCCCTGTTAGACGAGATCAAGGCATTAAACTCTGAAAATGAGAAGTTAAAGAGCAAAATGGCAAATGACTCCTTAGGCGATGTATTAAGCCAGGTAAAAGAAGTAAATGGCGTTAAGGTACTTGCTTCCAAAGTAGCTGATGTAGATATGAACGGTCTTAGAAATCTGGGTGATCAGTTAAAGGATAAGATCGGTGAAGGTGTGGTTGTGATTGCTTCCGTTATGGACGGAAAAGTAAGTCTGATGGCAACTGCAACAGATGAGGCTCAGAAGAAGGGCGCTCATGCAGGCAACCTGATCAAGGCTATTGCTGGTCTTGTAGGTGGTGGCGGCGGCGGCCGTCCAAACATGGCTCAGGCAGGCGGAAAGAACCCGGCTGGTATTGAAGAAGCCTTAAAGAAAGCCGTAGAAGTAGTAGAAGAACAGACCAAATAAGCCTGTTTGAATAAAAAGTGCAGAAAACGCAGAAAAATATAAAATTTTTCTTGACGTATGGGAATTTTATGCTATAATCATAGCAGTGCTAAAAATACCCAAACAGTTGTATTATGCACAATTACACAACTGGAGGGAGGTTAGGTGTGAGCGATGTCAAACGTAATTGTTAAAGATAACGAGAGCTTAGACAGTGCTTTACGCAGATTTAAAAGAAACTGCGCAAAGGCTGGCATTCAGCAGGAAATTCGTAAAAGAGAGCATTACGAGAAGCCAAGCGTAAGACGTAAGAAAAAGTCTGAAGCTGCTCGTAAGCGTAAGTACAACTAATTCTCGCACGGAATTGGTTCACTTGAAGTAAAATAAATCGGCCGGTCGTCAGGTTTGCCTGATGGACCGGCTGTTTTATTTTTGTATAAAGTTTTGATTTATGCCCCGCCATCTGACGGGGCATGCTTAGCTATTTTACTTCTTTTAAGTCACATCTCGGTGAAGCTACCAGGGAGTAGTTAGTATGATAGATTACAAATCCCGGTGCAGCTCCTGCCACTTTCTTAATGTTCTTCTTCTGGATGTAGTCGATCTCAACCTTATCATTTTCACGGCCTTTGGAATAATAAGCTGCTAAAGCACCAGCTTCTTCAAAGACCCGGTCTGGCAGATCTGCCTGCCCGTTGCTCTTTACGATCGCATGGGAGCCTGGAATACCTTTTGCGTGGAACCACCAGTCGTTGCCGCTTGCCACTTTGAAAGTAAGCTCTTCGTTCTGATAGTTGTTCTTTCCTACGAAAATATCATATCCGTCAGAAGAAATATAATGGAAAGGCTTGCTTGTGATCTTTGGCCGCTTTTCGTTGGCACGGCGTTTCTTCACATAACCAAATTCCATTAATTCTTCCTTGATCTGCACCAGATCATTTTCCTCTAAGGCAATATCAAGGGCAGAACTTACAGACTCCAGATGGTCAACTTCGGCTTTGGTTTCCATGGTCAGCTGGCTTAAGGCTTCATAAGTACGTTTTAATTTATTATACTTGTCAAAATGCTTCTGGGCATTCTCACGGGCTGTCAGCTGCGGGTCTAATGGGATCGTGATCTCTTCATTATCATAATAATTAATACATTTAAAAGATTTTTCCCCACCCTTTAACTCGTAACCATAGGTGTTTAACAGTTCTCCGTAGATCCTGTATTTTTCACGCTTTTCGGTATCTTTTAACTGCTTTAACTGCAGGTCGTATTTTTTGCAGCTGCGCTCTAAGGCAGTCTGAACAATACGGCGCAGGTCAGAAGATTTCTGACGGATACGGGTAATGGTATCTCTGGAGGCGTAATAATTTTCCAGGAGAGTACTTATAGACTCAAACGTTTCCCTGCGGTATCCCTTTCCTTCATAGCAGGTCAGGGGAACAGAAGCATATTCTACAGGTGTATCCCCGTCATATACAACGGCAGGGCTGAAACGTCCTTCTTTGACATCCTCCATCATCAGCTGGAATGTATGATACAGATGAGTCAGTTCCGGGTCTGTCAGTTCGCCGGCGCTTCGGTCGGAGTCGATGGAAGCCAGATGGCAAAGTTCCTCCGCAACAATAGGGCTGATGCCGGTAAGGTGACCGTATAATGCTTTCTGCACAGAAGTAGGAGAGGATAAAATACAGCTGCGGAACACAGTTTCTGTAACGGTCAGAGGATTTTCCTTTGCAATGGTCTGCGGAATAAAATATTCCCGTCCCGGAAGCACTTCACGCACAGAACTCATGCTGGCAGATACATGCTTGATACTGTCAATGATGGTTCCATCTTCCTTACAGAAAATAATATTACTGTGTTTTCCCATGATCTCTACGATCAGGCGCTTTTTGCACAGATCCCCCAGCTCATCTAAATGTTCCAGCTCAAACTCTAAAATACGTTCCAGACCCGGCTGCTTTACAGAAACAATGCGGGCGCTGCCAATATGCTTTCTTAAAAGCATACAGAAATTAGGCGCAGTGAGAGGGCTGGTCTTATTATTTGCAGTAAGATAAATAAGAGGAAGACTTGCGCTTGCAGAGATCTGCAGCCGGTAGTTTTCTCTGTTGTTTTTTATAGTAATAAGCAACTCATCCTTTTCCGGCTGGGCGATCTTTGCGATCTTCCCGCCTTCTATGGTATGGGCAAATTCCCATCTTAAGTTTGCTATGGTAATACCGTCAAATGCCATGTATATTCACTCCTGTCGATCAAAAATAGGCAATACTGTATGAAACAGACTGCTCTTATAAGGATACCACATTTTCTTTCATTAGAAAAGTATTACAACAATATGGAAAAACTGCTGTACACTGGAAAAAAATAACCTATAATAAAATGTAAAAGTTCTGTAAATGCTTTCATTAATGCGTATTGGAGGAATTTCCTATGAATAATTTTATACAGCATGTGACAGGGCAGCTGGTGTGGTTGGGAGAACACAGAGGCCTGTTTTTGCTGTTGATCGTAGAATTGTTTGCCGGTGTGTGTTTACTCATCGGTTTTTTTCAGTTAAAGATCAAAAAACAGAATGAAGCCGCAGGGGTGTTTAAAGGCGGTTCTGGATCCTTTGGTGTACCGGGAAACGGAGATCCGGTAATGATACTTCGCTGTAAAGATCTGTATCCTGTATACATAACAGAAAGCTTTGAACAGCAGCTTGACGTTACCGGTGATGACATAAAAACAGATATAGGTATATTTTTGGATAAAGTAGGTTCGGGAAAAGACTGGAAGCTGTGGAAAAAGTATCGTTCCTGGGATGGAAAACAGCCCTTTACTTCGGATTTTTATCTGGAGAGAATGAAAAGCTGGTACAGACTGGAGATTACCCGCAGTAAGGACGGTTTATATGATACATTCCAGTTCCGTGATATAACAGAAGATAAGAAAGAACTGGAAGCTGCAAAAGAACAGTTAAAGATCGCGGAAAGCGTAAGCCAGTCAAAGACAGAATTCCTTTCCAGTATGTCCCATGAGATCCGTACGCCTATGAATGGTATTATTGGTATGCTGACACTGGCACATGGTCAGTTAAGAGGCCATAGTGCTGAAAATTATATTATAAAGGCAGAGCAGCTTTCCAAGTATCTGCTTTCTGTTATCAATGATATTCTGGATATGTCCCGTATTGAGGCAGGAAAGATCGAGCTGGAGAGCAAGCCATTTGAACTTGCGGCGCTGGCAGAAAAGCTGCGTAACATGTTCCAGAAAAACGTAGAAGCCAAAGGCGTGGCATTCTATGTGGAAATGAAAGATGTAGATGTAAAATACATAGTTGGCGATGAATTGCGTATTTCCCAGATCCTGGTAAACTTTTTATCCAATGCCCAGAAGTTTACAGAAAAAGGAGAGATCCGTGTTACATTCCGCCAGCTTCAGAAAGAAAATGGCAAAGTAAGCCTGATGTTCCGTGTTCATGATACAGGAAAAGGTATGGATGCTAAATTTATCAGCCGTATTTTCAAGCCTTTTGAACAGGAAAGCCAGGATATCACCAAACAGTACGGTGGATCCGGTCTTGGTATGTCTATTACAGACCGTCTGGTCCATCTGATGGGCGGTGAGATCGTCATTGACAGTATGCTTGGCAAAGGCTCTGATTTCAGCGTATATCTGACACTTCCGATCGCAGAAGTTTCTGAGATAGAAACAGAACAGGAAGACGAGACAGGAACAGACTTCACCTTTAACGGATGCCACATCCTTATGGCAGAAGATAATGAGATCAACGCGGAGATCGCAGTCAGCATTCTGGAAAATGAGGGTGCTAAAGTCGATGTAGCCGTAAACGGTAAAGATGCTGTGGAAAAATATGCAGCTTCTGCACCGGGAACTTATAACTTTATCCTTATGGATATCCAGATGCCGGTGATGAACGGCCGTGATGCGGCAAAACAGATCCGGAGTATGGATCGAAAAGATGCTGGAGAGATACCTATCTTTGCTCTTTCTGCAGATGCCTTTGTAGAAGATCAGAGACTTTCTGCTATGAGCGGTATGAATGGTCACTTTACGAAACCGATTGATTTTGAAGAGATGCGTGTGCAGATCGGCAAGATATTAAAAGGACGGAGAAGATATTGAAAAAGCAAAAGAAAAATATGGGCAGTCTTATAAAAAAAGCAGGTGTAAAAGGGATGGCAGCAGGTGCTGTATCCCTGGTCCTTGTTGCAGGCGGCTTTCATGTTTTATGGGAAGATTATCAGAGGGGCAACCTGTTTAAGCCGGAACTGTTTGTAAAAAACAGGGAATTACAGGGTAACCAGATCATGTTCCCGGAGAAAGAAAATATACAGCAAAATGGAAATGACCCGGGAGAAAATGACAATAAAAAACTGGAGCATGACCCGGAGGCAAAGGATCCCTATGGTCAGGAAAAGAAAAACGAAGCTGCCTATGAACTGGCCAATAACCAGATGGAAGCAGATCCGGAAAGTGCCAGAAACATTTTCTCAGATCCTTCCTTTGATTATGCAGGAGGCACAGGCGGTACAAACTGGGCTCCCGAAGGACAGAGTGTAGTCCTGGCGCCGGATGCCCAGGAAAAGGTCAACCTTCCGGCAGGACATTCTGGTCTGACTACAGAAGATACAGGAAATAAGGATACCCCTGCTTCTTCCAATGGTTCAGGCAGCGACAGCGGTGATACTACGATCAGCGGCGGCGGTTCAACTGGCGGCGGTGGTGGCTCCGGTTCCAATGGAAATCAGGATAATACCATAACACCCGGTGGAAATGACGTACCTGCGCCAACTCCAACGCCGGATCCGACTCCTACACCAACCCCAACACCGGATCAGCCGGATAATGGAGATGATACGCCGACTGTAGACCCGGATTACCCGGATGACTCCAAGCAGCCTACCCTGCCAAGCGACCCTTCTTTACCTGGTGGAGAAGAAATTACGCTTCCGGATTTTCCAAGTGAAGGACTGCCTGAAGGGGATGAGGCTGAAAATGCAGTACTTTCTATTATAAGTTCCTCAGATTCTGTAGGTGAACTTTACCGGGGCGCTGTACTTACAGACTGGAAACTGCTGTGTTCTGTTTATGCATATGTAGACACACCTACGGGAACTTATCGTCTGAGAGAGTATAACGATAATTTTAAGATTGGAGATCATCCCAAGATAGCAGAGGGGGATTTTACTGTTACCTTTTATTTTAGACCCAATGCCAACAGCCCGTGGACAGAGATCGAACATGAATTTTCTGTAAAATATTGCAAGATGGTTGTAATGGGACCGGAAGATGAGGCTGGAAACAGACGTACCTTAGACAGCGTATATCTGGGAGAAGATGAAGAGATTTGCCTGTTAAAGGAGCTGAAAGAGTTGTATACAGCCCAGCAAAATATCTGGGGAATGGGTCTGTATGACTCTCTTCTTCAGGTGGTTCCGGGATGGTATGTCAATGGAGAGCAGGAAGTATTTACAGATTATTACAAACCGGAGGCTCCGGGAAGATATGAGATCTATCCAATGGACCGGGTGGATATTCCGGAATATTTCGGTGGTTATCTGACCTGGGATTTTGATGAGCGTGGTAATTATGTTTACAGGCAGTTTCTGCATATGTGCAGTGAATTTCTGGATGAAGTAGAGATCCCCCAGGGGATCCAGCAGGTCAACTTCAATGGATATGTTACAGGAAAGATCTATATCCCGGAGTCTGTTACAACTTTGCTGGATGATTTTATAATGGTTACACAAGGTTATGAGGTGGCAGAGGGAAACCCGTACTTCTGTTCCGTGGACGGTTTCCTTTATAACAAGGCAAAAACAGAACTGTTAGGTATTCCGGTAGGATTAGAAGAGATCGATATTCCGGAAGATGTTACGAGAGTGGTCATTCCAGAATGGAATTCCCTGACAAAGATAAATTTCGCATCACCAACACCTCCGGATATCAATCTGGGAAGGATATCCGGTACACAGCTGGTGGTACCTGCAGAGTATTATGCAGATTATCTTCTTACATGGAGAAACAGTCTGGGTGGAAACAGCCTGATCCCTTCTTCGGAGGAGACAGATTATACCTATGTAAATGGAGCAGTGCTTTCTTCCGGTGGTACGGTTTTAAACCGTATTTCCAGTGATAACAGCGGATTATGGATCGTTCCGGATACAGTAAGACGTATTAAGTCCTATGCTGCTGATAAATGTCCGAATGTGGAACGCCTGGTCATTTCAGAAGGTGTAGAGGTTCTGGAGTCAGAAAGTTTGAACGGAGAAGGATTGACAGAGATCTATTTCCAGAGCGATGTGCCTCCTGAGATCTCAGCAGATACCTTTGGTGATCTGGATACAAAAAATCTGGTCATCTATGTATCAGAAGACAACCGTGATGCCTATGTAGAGGCCTGGGGAGAGATCTTAGGTGAGGAGACTGCTGAAAATCTGATTCAGGTTGGAAAATGTGAACTGGTAGAAACGGAAGCTGGCATGATCTATCTGGATGTTGCCGGTTCTGCAGTCTTGATCCAGGCTCCGGAAGATATTACTTCTTTAGATGAACTGGATCTGCCGGATGGCGTAGAACTGACAGAGATCGGAAACAGTGCCTTTAAGGGCTGCATTGACCTGATCCTGGCAGAACTTCCGGAAACTGTTACAAAAGTAGGAAGAAATGCGTTCTCCCAGTGTGAGAAACTGGAAGGTGTAATAAGTTACGCACCTGATTATATTTATATTGGACAGGATGCCTTTGTGGGACTTCGCTATATGGCCTTTAATACAGGCTATCTGGATCTGGAAGATCCGTTGATGGCAAGGGATACACTGACCTATGTTACCTCAGCCTGCCTTTTAGATGAAACGGCTGCCAGATATGCAATAGGATGTGGCGATGCCATTGTATTAGGAGATACAGAGGAAACGAGACCATTGGTATTTGGTCTGGATGGAGATGATACCTATCTGCTTAACGGTACCACTGATTTCTCAGGAGAGATCCAGGCGCCGGAGGGACGAGTTATTACCTATGTGATCAGAGGCGCTTTACAGGATTGCCAGGGAGAGTTTACACTGCCTGCAGAAGTAGCGGAACATATCCGTGCTATACAGAGTGCAGCCTTTAAAAATTCCGGTCTTACAGGTACGGTTGAATTTTCTGATGATCTGTTCCAGATCGGTTCAGATGCTTTTATTGGCTGTGTGGATCTGACAGAGGTTAAATTTTCCAATCCTGCCAGCGATCTGGGAGATGCAGATCCGGGACTTAGTGTTGACCCGTATGCCTTTGCAAGGACAGGCCTTACAGAAATTGAATTCCCGGAAGATCTTCGTTCTGTAGGTTACAGCGCTTTTGAAGATACAGATATGCAGTCTATTACCTTTACAGGTGAGAATGTACCGCTGCTTACTTATCCGGGACGTGGAACTTTCTACAGCTTTGGCGTGGAAACAGAGGGACTGGTTCAGTTAGAAGGTGCTGCGGCTGAAAATGAAGATGCCTATGTGGATGTATGGAAATACAGTATTCAGGGATATGAAAGCGATGATGAGATCGAAAGCAATATTTACTATACTGTTTTAAATGCGGCTGTAAGTGAGTGGATGGATGCAGCAGGTGACTTCCCTGTAGATGAAGACTGGAACTACCTGCCGGAATTCCTGGAGTACGTAAATGATTGTACTCCGTATACGATTGAGAATATAAAATTCACTGGTGAGGAAAGAGTTTATACTCTCCTTGGTAAAGAGGTACCGGATCATCCGGACCGTCTGGAAAAACCGGATATCAATGAGTATGTAGATGCCTGGAGAGACCGGATCGAGGAAGAAAAGAATGAAAAAGAGGAACAGGCAGTTGTTCTGGATAAAATACCGGAAGTTCCTGCCGATGTTCCGGTAGATCCGGAAGTTCCTCAGGACCCGGATCAGGGAAATGGAACCACACAGGATCCGGATGAGCCATCAGAAGATCCACAGGATCCGGAGACACCGGAAAAACCGGAGACACCAACCGATCCAGATGCGCCGGAAACACCAGAAATACCGGAGACACCAACCAATCCGGATGCACCAGAAGAGCCGGATCAGCCACAGGAACCGGAAAACCCGGATCCATCGGAGGATACGGATCAGACAGAAAATGAATCAGGTGGATCGATGGAAGAGGATAAAGAAGACACAGAAGAAAAAGATGCGTCTTCAGAAGAAACTTCAGATACAGAAGAAAGTTTATAAAGACCGCTATAGAACGGAAAAACCGCAAAAGAGAGAGGAGAAGCATTTGTTATGATACTGGAACAGTCTGAACACGTCATTCAGGAAGTGAAAAAAGCCTTTATGGGAAAAGACGACATTATACGGCGTGTTCTTGCCACGATTTACGCAGGAGGACATATTCTCCTTGAGGACAGCCCCGGAGTAGGAAAGACCACCCTTGCCCTTGCCTTTTCAAGAGTACTGGGACTGGATTACAAGAGAATACAGTTTACAACAGATACCCTGCCGTCAGATATTACAGGTTTTACCATGTACAACCGCCAGAATGAACAGTTTGAGTATCATGAGGGCGCTGCTATGTGCAATCTGCTGCTGGCAGATGAGATCAACCGTACTTCTCCTAAAACACAGTCTGCTCTTCTGGAAGCCATGGAAGAGCGGAGGGTAACAGTAGATGGTGTAACAAGACCTTTACCTACTCCGTTTATCTGTATTGCTACCCAGAACCCTTTAGGTACAACAGGAACCCAGGCACTTCCAAGTTCCCAGTTAGACCGTTTTATGGTTCGTCTTTCCATTGGATATCCTTCAGCAGAGGATCAGATCAAGATCTTAAAGGCCAGAAGATATTCCAACCCTCTGGAAGAGATCCAGGTAGCTGCACAGGCAGAAAACATTCTGGAGATCCAGAACTATCTTTCTGCTCTTAAGATCAGTGATGATATCCTTTATTATCTGATCCGCCTTTGTGAGGCAACCAGAGAACATCCTTTAGTAGAACTGGGAATCAGCCCACGTGGTGTCTGGGCACTGACTAAGATGGCAAAGGCATGGGCAATCTTAAAAGACCGCAGCTATGTGATCCCGGAGGATGTACAGGAAGTATTTACGGATGTATGCGCCCACAGACTGATCCTTAAGCCCCAGGCCCGTTTAGAGGGAATCTCAGAAAAAGAGATCCTTCAGGATATATTAAAAGAAACAAAACCTTTGAAAGACCCTAAGAGGAGGAATGCATGACAAGGATCAGGATCGGCTTCGGCACAGCAGTAGTGGCAACAGCTGTTCTGTTTTTCTTAAGCGGTTCTTATTTTACAGCCGGTGTATTTATAATAGAAATTTTATTGCCTGTGGTCTTACGTTTCTTTTTACGTCTTGAGACGAATGGAATGGAGCTGGAAATGCATACCCGCTCTGCCTGCCGTCTCGGACAGACAATAGAGATCGATATCTCTGTGAAAAGCAGATGGCGGTGTCTGGCAGCAGCCAGGATCCAGGCAGCTCTTTCCTATGATAATAAAATGTTCCAGGTCAACAGGAATATCCCGTTAGCCCTTGACATCAATAAACGTTCTTTTGGTATATCGATCCCTTGGGAACCGAAGATGTGCGGAGGCGCGATCCTCAGCCTTAGTAATGTGCGCTGCTATGATATTTTTGGCTTAAACTGTATAAAGACAGAATTTCATCAGGTACAGCATCTGACGGTTTATCCGGAGAAAATATCCATGCGTCCTGTGGCATCCGGAAATCAGAAAGGACGCCAGAATGAAGGACAGCAGACGCTGAGTAAAAAAGGTTATGATGCAACGGAAGTTTTTGAGCTGCGTGAATATCAGCCGGGAGACAGTATCCGAACGATCCACTGGAAACTTTCAGAAAAGTTTGACACCGTTCTGGTAAGAGAACCAAGTGATACGTCCAGTTATGATATTCTGGTGATGTTTGACGCAGGTCTTACTTCTGGAGAGGTCACATATGAACCGGATGTTTTATCAGGAGCAGTCAGCGCTGCAGCCGCAGTCAGTGAAAAACTGATGGAACATAAGGTCCCTCATTATCTGGGCATGTGGGCCGGAAATAAAATATATCTGAACCAGATCACAGGACAGCAGGAATATGATAATACCATGGATACCTGGATGAACCTTTCCCTTCAGAAAGAGCGGGGGATGGGCTTAAAGAGCCTTATTGCGGAAAAATCTCACAGTAATTACCGCAGGATCCTGTATTTTACTGCAGGAACCTGTCCGGATGAGGTTTATGAACTGGCAAAAGATGTAAGTGTAACAGCTGTGTGTATTTTAGATGAAGAGGGAGAGATACGTACTACAGAAAGAGGTATGTGCGTATTAACAGAGATCCCATTAGAAAAATTAACCACAGACACGCAGAATATCATTGTGTAGAAAGGAAGACAAAACATAAACTATGGCGGGTGTGATACAGGAAATATCATCAGGGAAAAATAATAAGAACAGGGATATTTTAAACGCGCTGCCATTGTGCATGATACTGGTGGCAGGAAGCATTTTATCCTGGTTTAAGATTGCGGCGATCGACCTTGTTTTTGAGGCTGCGGCTTTTGGGATAGCAGAAATTGTTTTATGTCTGACTGCTGTATACGGACTCTTGTCTTCCAAAGATAAGAAATGGGCATTTTTTATTCCTGCCGCCGGTGCGGCAGTACTGACCTTTATAAGACCGGTACAGATATTAAACGGATTTTTAAGCTTTTTAAATATCTGTATTTACAGCTGGAATGAAAAATATGAAGATGGAGTGCGTCTGTTTGAAAATGTACAGGCAACAGAGCAGAATCTGTTTTTATACAGTCTGGTCTTTCTTTTAATACTGGCGGCTCTTTTATGGTATCTGGTCAGTGTAAAGGCATGTACCCGGATCAGCCTGATCGCCCTCGTTCTGTTTGTTCCGGAGATCGTCTTAGGACGTTCTTCCCTTTTTGGAGCCGTTCTTATGCTCACTTCCATTACAGGTGTATGGCTGTTTGCCTTTCATGCTGGCTCTTTCGGACGCCGTACCGGCTGGACGATCGTAACAGGACTGATCCTTTTTTGCATGCTCTGGATATCAGGAGGAAAAACCTCACAGACAGTACTGAAAGTGAAAAAGGACGTAGCACAGATGACAGAACAGCTGCGATATGGAGAGGATAATATGCCTTCCGGCAGTCTGGCGCAGGCAGCTTCTTTAGAACAGGGGGACGAGCCAAGGCTCAGAGTAAAGACAGAACAGATCAAACCTTTATATTTAAAGGGTTTTACTGGTTCTGTTTATGAGAATGATAGCTGGAAACCTCTGGCTAAAGCAGCTTATGGCGGAAACAGATGGGGATTTTTAAAATGGCTGAACGGAAGAGGTTTTCAGCCGGAACATCAGTATATTGCCTATGAAGAAGCTGGAAGAAGCGGCACGGATCCCTTGCCGGAGGATGCACCGTGGGTCAACCACATCCAGGTAGTAAATACAGGTGCCATGAGAAAATATATCTATGAGCCTTATTCTTCCCAGGCAGTTGCCAATTCTACCAATGAAAGAGATGAGGGAAGCCGTTCCCTTGCTTTCTTTGGCGCAAAACGTTATGAGATCAGCGAGCTGTCTTCGGATATGCCGGGGGAACTGCAGCGGTTAGATACCTGGACAGAGGCTCCTGTTACAGATGAACAGAAGCAGTATCTGGAGTCGGAGGCAGTATACCGTGATTTTGTGTATGTGAATTATCTTACAGCAGATCCACAGTTGTCTGGTCTGATCAAAGAGCTGTTTCATAAAGAAGAGGAAGAAGCATCTTTAAGTGTGTATGCGGCTGTACAGCAGATCCGTACTGTTCTTGAGGAAAATACGTATTATAATAGATATCTTTCTGAGGAAGATACTGCGGGAGACGATCTTTTAAAAGAATTTTTACAGGGGGAGCGGGAAGGAAATTCCGCATATTATACTTCTGCTGCCGTACTTGCACTGAGAAGTTTTCACATTCCGGCCAGATATGCAGAAGGATATCTTCTTACCGGCAAACAGGCGGAAAATTCTCACGGAGACTGGATCGGCCTTTCTTCTTTTGACGGTCATGCCTGGGCGGAAGTATATATGGATGGTATGGGATGGGTACCGGTAGATGTGACACCGGGATTTTATTACGATACATATGCCCTCCTTAATATGGCACAGTCTCCGGGGCAGGTGCGCAAAGTAGCTGCTTTGGACTCCGAGGGAGAAGAAGCAGAAAATCTGAAAAAGCATTTTCCTGGAAGTGAACCGTTCCTGGAAAATCAAAAGCAGACAGAATTAAAGAAAGCAGATATAGGCTGGGGTATGATCCTGCTGATCCTGTTTGTTTTGGAATTTATTTTTGCGGTATTAGAACTGCGGAGAATGTATTATGAATACAGGATCCGGAAAATCAGTGACAATGGCAGCCTTCCCAGTGTGGAATTTCTCCTTCTTATGATCTATAAGCATCTGCTGATCCTGGGGATCGACATGCAGCCGGGATTTAAAAGTGAACAGATCCAGGAAAAGATCAGGGAAACTTTGCCGGAAATACCGGATGGGCTGTATCTGAGGGTAAATGATCTGATGGAAAAATATTTCTATGGCGGAGAGCCGTTGGAAGAATATGAGATCAGACTTGTACACCAGTTCCTGTTAAAGCTTCGTGACAGCAGGAAAAAAATGGGAATTTTTGACAGGCTCCGTTTCCGCTACTGCATTTTCAGTTGACTTGCATTTACGGATGAATTATAATATGAAAGATTATATAGGAATTATATAGAAAACATAGGAAAATGAAAGTGAGGCATTCCATATGTTAAAAAGCATGACCGGTTTCGGAAGATGCGAGAATGCTACGGATGAATACAAGATTTCTGTAGAAATGAAAGCAGTAAACCACAGATACTTAGATCTGAGTATCAAGATGCCAAAGAAATTTAACTATTTTGAGGCTGCGATCCGTACTCTTTTAAAGAAATATATCCAGAGAGGAAAGGTAGATCTTTTTATCAATTACGAGGATTATACAGAAGGAAATCTCTGCCTGAAGTATAATAAAGCCTTGGCTGGGGAATATATGGATTATTTCAAAAAAATGGAAGAGGAATTCGGGATCCGCAACGATATCCAGGTTTCCACCCTTTCCAGATGTCCGGAAGTCCTTACCATGGAACAGGTTCCGGATGATGAAGAGCATTTGTGGGAGATCCTTTCTGCAGCTTTGGAAGAGGCAGCAAAGAAATTTGTTGCATCCAGAGAGGTGGAAGGTGCTCATTTAAAAGAAGATCTTCTTGGCAAGCTGGATTATATGACAGGACTTGTAGACTTTATTGAGGAACGTTCTCCTGTTATCTTAAAGGAATACAGACAGAAATTAGAAGATAAGGTCAAAGAACTGTTAAACGGTACCGCCATTGATGAGGGCAGGATCGCTGCAGAGGTTGTGATCTATGCAGATAAGATCTGTGTAGATGAAGAAACGGTTCGTTTAAGAAGCCATATTGAAAATACAAGACAGGAACTTTTATCTGGTGAAAGTGTAGGTCGCAAACTGGATTTCATTGCCCAGGAGATGAACCGGGAAGCAAATACCATTCTTTCCAAGTCCAGTGACCTTGCAATTTCAGACAAAGCCATTGCCTTAAAGACAGAAATTGAAAAAGTAAGAGAACAGATCCAGAATATTGAATAATACCAGGAGGCCTTTTATGAACCATCAGGGAATTTTAGTCGTTGTATCCGGTTTCTCCGGTGCAGGCAAGGGTACGATCATGAAGGCACTTACCGAACGTTATGAGGGATATGCGTTATCGGTTTCAGCAACGACCCGTTCACCAAGACCTGGTGAGGAAGATGGAAAATCATATTTTTTCAAGAGCGTGGAAGAATTTGAGCAGATGATCGCTGATGGTGCGCTGATCGAATATGCACGTTATGTTTCTAATTATTATGGAACACCGAGAAGCTATGTGGAAGAGCAGCTGGCAGCAGGTCATGATGTGATTCTGGAAATTGAGATCCAGGGAGCAAGAAAGATCAAAGAGCAGTATCCGGATGCGGTGCTTTTGTTTGTGACAACCAATGATGCACAGACATTGAAAGATCGACTGACTGGAAGAGGAACGGAATCAGAGGAAGTTATCCGCAACAGATTGTTAAGAGCTGCACAGGAGGCAGAAGGCATCGAAGAGTATGACTATCTGGTAGTAAATGATGATCTGGATACTTGTGTTAATGAGGT
>OLFU01002185.1_pt1 | contig 16300 bp, 14 predicted proteins | sample 1605161 | NCBI WGS metagenome assembly OLFU01 (sample SAMEA3888914, study PRJEB22519) | human gut metagenome | biome: human gut; feature: human-associated habitat; material: faeces | place: Denmark | collected 2011
ATTCAAAGACTGTAACCCATGTCCCTTCCCTGGTGTTACCTATGTGCTCTTGACATGATAGCCGCCCCTACAAGAGACCAGTGAAGCAGGTGTAGGGGCGGATATCATCCGCCCGCCCTCTCAGTCACGGATGCGGCGCACCCCTTGCGGGTGCTGCGCTCCTCGGAATGACAGAAATAGGTTTATTGACACGCTGGGTCAATCCCCCGGCGGGGGATTGACTTTTTACCAAATCATGTTATACTGAACATAAGAGAAGGCGCTGCCGGTAGACGGGAGCCCCTCGCAGATTACTAAAAGAAGTAACCGTTTTGCTTGGAGGCGTTAGCGGTTACTTCTTTTTGCTGTTATAGATATGGAAAAACAAATTCAGGACCGCTACGATGAGCTGGCCGATCAGAATGAGATCGGAATAAGTTACCATGTCTATCACCTCCCCCGTTGAAAAGAGGAGGCTTTCATCAAGAAGTATGGCCTCCTCGTGGGACAATGCGAACGAGGGACCACCCGCCTACCGTCACTGGCAGCGCCGGCGCATATCCATGCGCCAGAGATATTATAGCATATTATGTAGAATATGGCAATCACAGTGTTTTGAAATTGGAGGACGGTTCCTGTGACCTAAATCACAGGGACCGTCCTCCTGACTTTGGTGAGGATCACTCCAGCACGAATTCCCAGCTGAAGAATTCCCGGCTGCCGTGCAGGCCGAACACCGCCCGGTATTGGCCGGGGGTCAGCCTGGTGCGGTAGGGGGCCAGGGGCAGTGCGAAGGATGCGGAGGCACCGGGGGAGACATACAGCAGGTTTGCGGTCTCGCCGGTCTGGTCTGTGGGTGGGACGGAGTACCATACGCCGCCTTTCTGCATCTCTAAACAGGGCTTGTCCAACTCCTCCGCATAGCCTCCGATATTGGAGACATGGAAGGTGATCTGCTCCGTGTCCAGGGGATACCGGTCCGCGTTGGCGGTGCAGAGAAATTGATTGGAGGGTTGTCCGGTGTAGGGGGACAGTCCGGCCCTGTGGTGCAGCCACAGGAGCAGCCCGGCGGCACAGAGCAGGACGGTCAGGGGCAGAAGCAGTCGTCTTTTACGGGAAAGGTTGCGGGCGGTGGGAACGGCAGACATGTGTCATCCCTCCTGTGATCCATGATACAAATCAGCGGCAGACGTTCTTCCATCTAAAGTGTATCATGCCGGAATCGAAATCGTCAACAAAAAAGAACCGCCGACGGCGGCCCTTTTTGCGATAAACCGGAGATTCACGCCGTTGCCGGGAACAGCTTTCTCAGGCGGCGGATGCAGTGGATGCAGGCGGGGAGGAGAAACAGATCGGCGCACAGCCAGGCGGCGGGGGAGGCAAAGCAGGCGGCGGTGTAGCCGAAGAGGGGAACGAAAATGCTGCCCACGGCGGTGCGGGCCAGCATCTCCAGCACCCCGGCCAGGATGGCGAACATGCTGTAGCCCATGCCCTGGATGGAGAAGCGCAGAATGTTCACCAGGGCCAGGGGAAAGAAGAAGGCGGCCAGGGTGGTGATGTATTGGGCGGTGAGGCGCACCAGCAGGGCCAGCTGCTCCTCCCCCGGGTCCAGAAAGAGCATGGCGCACGCCGGGGCGAACAGGAGCATCCCGACCAGGGCGATCACCGCATAGACAAGGCCCAGCAGGCTGCAGGACCGCACCCCCTGGCTCAGGCGGTCCAGCTTAGCCGCCCCCACGTTCTGGCCGCAGTAGGTGGCCATGGCTGCGCCCATGGCATCGTAGGGACAGGCCAGCAGCTGGAACAGCTTGGCCCCGGCGGCCACCGCCGCCACATAGGTGCTGCCCAGGGTGTTCACGGCGGACTGAAGGACGATGGAGCCGATGGCGGTGATGGAGTATTGCAGCCCCATGGGGATGCCCATCATGCACAGGGTGCGGCAGGAGTGCCCGTCCAGCCGCCGCTCCTCCTTGCCGGTGCGGAGGATGGTATACTTTTTCCGCATGTACACCAGACAGGCCAGGCCGGACACCGTCTGAGAGGTGATGGTGGCGATGGCCGCTCCCGCCACCCCCGCCTTGAAATACAGGATCAGGGTGAAGTCCAGGAAGATGTTCAGGAAAGAGGACAGGGCCAGAAAATACACCGGCGTTTTGCTGTCCCCCAACGAGCGGATGACGGCGGCCAGCAGGTTGTAGAGGAAGGTGGCCGGGATGCCCATGAAGATGACGAAGATATAGGCATAGGCGTTGTCGATGATGTCCGCCGGGGTGCGCATCACCACCAGAATGTTCCGGCAGAACAGCCCCGTGACCACGGTGAGCACCAGGGCGAACAGGGCGGAGAGATAGGCGGCGTTGACCACGAAGCGGCGCATCTGGGAATACTCTTTGGCCCCCATCCGCTGGGCCACCGGGATGGCAAAGCCGTTGCACACCCCCATGCAGAAGCCGATGACGAAAAAGTTGATGGACCCGGTGGAGCCAACCGCCGCCAGGGCCTGGGCCCCCAGCAGCTTGCCCACGATCATGGTGTCCACCAGGTTATAAAACTGCTGGAACAGCATGCCGCACAGGGTGGGCAGAGCGAAGGCTAAGATCAGCTTCATGGGATTGCCGGTGGTGAGGTCTTTGGTCATAGATACGCTCCTTTGCGATGAAAAAACTTATGCTCTGATTGGATACCGAATTATTATAGTCATCCGTCCCGCCCCTGCCAAGCGGCTTTTTTCACAATTTTCAGCCCGGATATGGCCCCATCTCCCACCAGAATAGAAATGCCCCCGCCGGTGAGGGCGAGGGCAGAATACAGGTTTACGCTTTTACTCCTCCCGCTGCCGGTGGGCGGCGGACAGGGCCATGCGGCGGCAGGACAGAAGGGTGGCCAGGTAATAGCCCCCGTACACCGCCAGCAGCAGGGCGGCGGCGGACAGGCTGCCGGAGGAAGAATCCAGGTTTCCGGTGACGGTGATGACCTGGTTTACCGCAGACAGGCCCACGGCGGCATGAATGAGACCAAGCCCTAAAGGCAGGAGAAAGGCCAGGGTGACCTGGTGGGCGGCGGAGCGGGCCAGGGCCTTCTCCTCCACCCCCAGGCGGCCCAGCAGGGCATAGCGCCTGGCGTTGTCCGCCCCCTGGGACAGCTGCTGGAGGGCCAGCACCGCCGCGGCGGCCAGCAGGAAGGTAAAGCCCAGATACAGCCCCAAAAACAGCACCAGGATCTTAGAGCCCATGGTCTCCTGATACAGGGCCAGACGGCTGTCTGTCCTGACGTCCGGGCCGTCCAGGCCCTGCATGGCGTCGCTGACCAGGGGGAGGACGGTGTCCTCGGATGCCTGCTTGTCCCCGGCGTAGTCCGCCGACCACAGCTGACGACGGACCTCCAGGCGCTGGGCCACGTCGTCCTCCACCAGAATGCACTGCATCCCAAGGCCGCCGGTGGCGGGGACATCCTCCTCCCAGGTGAGAAGGTGGGGCAGGGGGCCGGAGTAGGCGGGGCGGCCCAGGTGCTCTACCAGGGCGTTATAGTCACTGAGGGCGATGGCCCCGCTGGCCTCCTCCAGGCCGGTGACGGCGGGGTCATTATAATAGAGTAGGCAGTCATAGCTCCAAGCCAGGGCACTTTCGGCCCCACCCGCCCGAATGGCGGCATCTAAATCCACTGGGCCGGACTGGTCTGCCGAGCGGTTCTGCACGGTGAGGTCGAAGGGGGCCTGTTCGTCGGTGAGGGACTGAATGGTGGAATTGAGGCCCACGGAGCTGGCGGTGATGCCCATGGCCAGCAGGAGCAGGATGGCGATCACCGTCTGAGACAGATAGGTGGAGTGGACCCGGCTGAGCCACTGGCGCAGGGTGAACAGGTTCAGCCCCCGGTAATAGAGGGCCGGGCGCTTTTTCACCCCGTGGAGCACAAAACCAGGGAGGGAGCGGAAGAGGAGCAGAGTCCCCGCCGTGCCCAGGATCAGCATGGCGGCGCACAGGGGCAGGATGACCAGGGCCGTCACCAGGCCGAAGTTCAAAAGAATGCCGTAGGCGATAAGCAGGCAGGCCACCCCCGCCACGAACTGGATCACCGACGCGGACAGGGGCCGGAGGGGGAGCACCTCGTTTTTCCGCTCCCCCCGCAGCAGGTCGATGAGCCTGGCACGGGTGACCTCCACCCCGCTGAGGGCCATGACCAGTAGCAGGATGGCCCCGAAGCACACCGCCGTCTTCATGGCTGCCCCGGGGGAGAAAACCAGCCCCAGCTGGGCGGACACGTCCATCTGGAACAGGGACAGGGTAAGGGCGGACAGCCCCGACGAGGCGGCAGAGCCTAAGATAAGCCCGGCGAACAGGGAGATGAGGCCGGTCACCACCGTCTCCAGAATCAGCAGCCGGGATACCTGCCCCGGGCTCATGCCCAGCAGCAGATAGCAGCCCAGCTCCTTTTTCCGGCGGCGGAGGAGGAACCGGTGGGCGTATAAAATAAGACAGGCCAGCACCACCGCCACAAAAACGGACAGGACGCTAAGCACGGTGAGGATGGCCCGCACCGTCTCGTGGCTCTTCTCCCGGAGATAGAGGATGGCCCCCTGGTCCTCCACGGAGTTGAAGGTGTAGAACAGGCACACGCCGAAGGTGAGGGTGAGGAGATAGACACCGTAGTCCCGGAAGGAGCGGCGCACGTTGCCCAGAGCCAGCTTACAGAACATTTTGGACCTCCCCGCCCAGCTGGGCCACCACGTCCATGATCTGCCGGAAGAAGTCCCGTCGGTCCCCCTGGCGGAGGAGCTGGGTGAAGATCTGCCCGTCCCGCAGGAAGATGACCCGGCGGCAGCAACTGGCGGTGAAGGCATCGTGGGTGACCATGAGGATGGTGGCCCCCAGGTCACGGTTCAGGCTCTCCAGCCGCTCCAGCAGCAGCCCGGCGGCCCGGGAGTCCAGGGCCCCGGTGGGCTCGTCGGCCAGGACCAGATCGGGCCGGGTGACCATGGCCCGGGCGGCGGCGCAGCGCTGCTGCTGCCCCCCGGACATCTGATAGGGGTACTTGTCCAGGCAGTCCTCGATCCCAAGGCGCTGGGACATCTCCCGCACCCGACCCTCGATCTCCTTTGCCGGGGCCCTGGTGATGGCCAGGGCCAGGGCGATGTTCTCAAAGGCGGTGAGGGTGTCCAGCAGGTTGCAGTCCTGAAAGATAAAGCCCAGCCGCTCCCGGCGGAAGCGGGTGAGGGCCCGGCCCCGCAGGCCGGTGAGCTCCTGCCCGCCCACCCGGATAGAGCCGGAAGTGGGCCGGTCAATGGTGGCGATGCAGTTGAGCAGGGTGGTCTTGCCCGAGCCGGAGGGACCCATGATGCCCACGAACTCCCCCTGCTCCACCGACAGGGACACGCCGCCCAGGGCCTGGGTGGCCGCCGTCCCCCGGCCATAGACCCGCTTTAAGTCCCGGACGGATAAAATTTCTTCCATATATACGTCGCTCCTTTTCCGCCTGTACGGCGGGTGATGTGCCATTAGGATAGCACCGGGAAGCGGCGATTTTCTGGAAGAAAGTTTTAGGATTTACTTAAGAGCATGTGAAGATTTTCACAGCAGAAACAGCCACCCCAGCCACCCGGCGCTGGCCGCCGCTGCGCCGATGGCGGCCCACAGGGGGGCGGGCAGCCGCTCCAGCCGCCGGTTCCAGGCCTTGCCCTGCTTCAAATAGCCGTCCGCCGCCCGGCGGGCCTCCTTCAAGACGTGCTCGGCGGTGACCCCCTCCCGGGCCAGGGCCTCCTCCTTCACAATGAAAATGGCCTCCTCAAACAGGCGGGGGTCGGGGGACTTGACCAGAATGACCTGGCGGGTAATGCCCTTGACCATGGCAGCACTTCCTTTCCCGGGCCTTTCAGCCCGCGCTTTTCCATATTCTGCCCCGGTGGAAGAGAACTATTCGCTTTGACAGGGGAGGAGCGGGAGGGTATACTGGTGGCATTGATTTAGAGCGCACTGTCATTGCGAGGCGGGCGTACCCCTTGCGGGTGCTGCGCTCCTCGGAATGACATGGACGGGGGAGGGGGAATTTTATGAGTCTGGAGCGCGTCCGCCGCCTGGAGCTGACGGTGGCCCCGTCGGATGCCGGGGTGCGGGTGGAGCTGCTGCTGCGCCGGCGGTTTGGGCTTTCGGGCACGGTGATCCGCCGCATCAAGTGGCTGGAGGACGGCATCCTGCTGGACGGGGTGCGGGTGAATACCCGGTGCGTCCCCAAAGCGGGACAGGTCCTGTCCGTCCGGCTGTCCGACCCGGAGCGGCGCAGCGGCGTGGTCCCCGCCCCGGGAGAGCTGGACATCCGCTATGAGGACGGGGATATGGTCGTACTGAACAAGGCACCGGGGGTGACGGTCCACCCGGGACCGGGGCACTTTTACGATACAGTGGGTAATTTTCTCCTGTGGCATTACGATCAGGAGGGCTCGGAGGCGGATTTTCACCCCGTCCACCGGCTGGACCGGGGCACCTCCGGCCTGATGGTGGTGGCCAAGCACCCCCACGCCCAGGAGAAGCTGAAGGAGCAGCTGCACACGGCGGACTTCTTTCGGGAGTATCTGGCGGTGTGCGACGGCTGCCCCCAGCCCCGGGCCGGAGTCATCGACGCTCCCCTTGGACCCAAGCCGGGGTCATTGGTGGAGCAGATGGTCCGCCCGGACGGCAAGCCTGCCCGCACCCGGTATGGAGTGGTGCTGGAGCGGGAGGGACGCAGCCTGCTCCGTCTGGCCCTGGACACCGGCCGCACCCACCAGATCCGGGTCCACATGGCCAGCCTGGGCTGTCCCCTCACCGGGGATTTTCTCTATGGGACCGAGGCCCCGGAACTCATTCGCCGGCCCGCCCTTCACTCCGCCCGTCTGTCCTTCCGCCACCCCATCACTGGCAGGCGATTAAGCTTTACCCAACCCATACCCTGTGACATGGCCGACCTGATCGGATCGGCGGAGAAGAGCGAACAGGGAAAAGCCCTGTACAACCAGCCGGATTTATGATACAGTTACAAGCACGAGACGCCCCGCCTCCCCGGACAGTTGGCAGGCGGGAGAGATTACAAAAAGGACGGGATCAGCAATGGATTACGCAGCGGAATCGTTAAAGCTCCATTATCAGTGGAAGGGTAAGATCGAGGTGACCGCACGGGCCGCCGTGGACAGCAAGGAGGCCCTGTCTCTGGCTTACACCCCCGGCGTGGCCCAGCCCTGCCTGGAGATCCAGAAGGACATCAATAAAAGCTACGAGCTCACCCGCCGGTGGAACACCGTGGCCGTGGTCACCGACGGCACCGCCGTGCTGGGCCTGGGCGACATCGGCCCCGAGGCCGGCATGCCCGTGATGGAGGGCAAGTGCGTGCTGTTCAAGGCCTTCGGCGATGTGGATGCCATCCCCCTGTGTGTGCGCAGCAAGGATGTGGACGAGATCGTCAACACCATCGCCCTGCTGGCCGGCTCCTTCGGCGGCATCAATTTGGAGGACATCGCCGCCCCCCGGTGCTTTGAGATCGAGCGGAAGCTGAAGCAGCGCTGCGACATCCCCGTGTTCCACGACGACCAGCACGGCACCGCCGTGGTGGTGCTGGCCGCTTTGACCAACGCTCTGCGGGTGGTGGGCAAGAAGATCGAGGACGTGAAGATGGTCTCCTCCGGTGCAGGCGCCGCCGGCATCGCCATTATGAAGCTGCTGATGGCCTGCGGGCTGAAGCACGTGATCATGTGCGACAAGCAGGGCGCCATCTACGACGGCATGGAGGGCCTGACGCCCGCCCAGGCGGAGATGGCCAAGGTCACCAATCCCGAAAAGCGCAAGGGCTCCCTGGCCGAGATGCTGGTGGGCGCCGACGTGTTCCTGGGGGTCAGCGCCCCCAATCTGGTCACCCCCGAGATGATCAAGACCATGGCCCCCAACCCCATTCTGTTCCCCATGGCCAACCCCGTGCCCGAGATCATGCCCGACCTGGCCCGTCAGGCCGGGGCCGCCGTGGTGGGCACCGGACGCAGCGACTTCCCCAATCAGATCAACAATGTACTGGCCTTCCCCGGCATCTTCCGGGGCGCTTTGGACGTGCGTGCCGCCGACATCAACGACGAGATGAAGATCGCCGCCGCCAAGGCCATTGCCGGTATCGTCTCCGACGAGGAGCTCAATGCCGACTATATCCTCCCTGCCGCCTTCGACCCCCGTGTGAAGGACGCCGTGGCCGCCGCTGTGGCCCAGGCCGCCCGGGACTCCGGCGTGGCCCGCATCTGAACATAAAAAATCGCCTCACTGCAAATGGTCGGTGTTCATAAGGCAGCGAACAGCCACAGCAGTGCAAACTGCTGTGGCTGTTCTTGTAGTTTATCCGGTCATATGATAATATGGAGCCGAACAGACCTGCAAATCAGAGGTTATGGAGGAAACAAACGTGGAAGATAATAAATCAACGAATATCAAGAAAACGGTAAAATCAGGAATAACTTTTGGAAGTGCATTAGCTATGGTTATTAGTTATACAACGTGGAAATCTGTCGGTTGGGCGATTTTTCATGGATTACTTAGTTGGGTGTATGTAATATATTTCCTTTTGCGTTACTAAATTCTCGTTTGTCGAACAGATAACAAGGGCGCACTTCTATACACCGTTCGGTGTAGTGCATTACGCGCGGAACTTGGCTCTCCCTTTGGGAGAGCTGTCGGCGCAGCCGACTGAGAGGGAAAAACATGACCATACCAAAGGACAACAGTCAACTGGAAAACGCCCGGCGGTTACGCAGTGAGATGACGCCCCACGAACGAAAGTTATGGTATCTTTTCCTCCGCAAATATCCGGTGAAGATTTATAAACAGCGAATCATCGGGAGATTTATCGTAGACTTTTATTGTGCTTCTGCCAAGTTAGTTATTGAATTGGATGGTTCTCAACACTATGAGCCTCAGGGGACGGCCTATGATTCTGAGCGTTCCGCATTTTTGACAGCGCTTGGATTGGAGGTCCTGCGTTTTTCCAACCGAGATGTTGATATGGATTTTCGCGGCGTGTGCACACAAATTGATATCACCATTCAAAAACGCCTGTAAGACCCTCTCAGTCACCTTCGGTGACAGCTCTCCCAGAGGGAGAGCCAAGGGGGTTGCCTGCAGCTGTGCCATATGTCATAATAGCATAAAGAAACGGAGCGCATCCGCACCGATACGCTCCGTTAACTGTCTTACGAACGCCCCGCAAACGCAGTGGGGCGATTTTTGTAAAACTTATGCTTCGGCTTCTAGCGGCTTCACCCGGATCTCCAGCACCCGGCGGTGCTCCACCCGGGTGACGGTGACATCCAGCCCCTCGGCCTGGAAGTGGTCCCCCTCCTCGGGGACCCGGCCCACCTGCTCCATGACCCAGCCGGAGACGGTGGCCGCATCGCAGGTGCCCTTCACCTGGAACAGGTCATACAAATCGTCCAGATTGGCCGAGCAGGCGATGAGATAGCTGCCGTCAGACTGCTTGCGGAAGGTCTCGATGACCTCGTCGTGCTCATCCCAGATCTCGCCCACCAGCTCCTCCAGAATGTCCTCCAGAGTGGCAATGCCCTGGGTGCCGCCGTACTCGTCCACCACCACGGCCATGTGGGCCTTGTTCTTTTGCAGGATGCGCAGCAGCTCGGATATCTTGGTGTTGCCCGTGGTATAAAATACGGGGGTCTTCAGCTGCCGGAGCATGGTCTCCCCCCGATAGCGGGCGGCGTAGAAGTCCTTCTCATGGATAACGCCCACGATGTTGTCGATAGTCTCGTGGTAGACAGGGATGCGGGAGAAGCCGCTCTCGGCGAACAGGGCCGCCAGCGCCTCCATGGAGTCGTCCTCTTCAATGGCGGTCAGGTCCACCCGGGGGGTGAGGATCTCGGACACCTCCATGTCGTTGAACTCGATGGCGTTGCGGATGAGGTCACTCTCGTGGCTGTCCAGTCCGCCCTCGGTCTCCGCCTGGTCCACCATGCCCACCAGCTCCTCCTCGGTGATGCCCTCGTCGTCCTTTTTGCGGAACAGGCGGCCCAGCAGGAGCTTCCACTGGCCGAAAAGAAAATTGGCCGGGGTAAATAGGACCATGAGTACCCGCAGCAGGGGGGTGGCGAACAGGGCCCAGCGCTCGGCGTGCTCCTTGGCCAGGCTCTTGGGGGAGATCTCGCCAAAGATCAGGATGATGACCGTCAGGGCCACGGTGGATACGGTGGGGCCATACTGGTGGAACCACCGGGTACACAGCACGGTGGCCACGGTGGTGGCGGTGATGTTCACCACGTTGTTGCCGATGAGGATGGTGGACAGCAGCTTGTCATAGTCCTCCGCCAGCTTCAGCGTCCGGGCGGCCCGGAGGTTTCCGTCGTCGGCCCGGGCTTTGAGCCGGATGCGGTTGAGCGAGGTGAAGGCTGTCTCTGTGGCGGAGAAATAGGCGGAAAAAGCCACCAAAATGATGAGGGCCGCAAGCATACCGATACTGGCACTGTCAAGGTCCATAATAAAGGGATCAACTCTGCTTTCTTCTTCATAAATTTTCGACTCCCGTGGGAGCGATTTCCAAGGAGTATACCATACCTTTTCTCTGATTGCAACGGATAGCCAACAAACCAAACAGATTTTACACGGATTTTCCGGCTTCTTTGCCTGATTTTCACGCTATGAAAGGCTCGCAAGCAAAATCCGCTCCGATTTGCAAAGAAAAAAGGGTGATAGGCCAAAGCTGGCCCTTGCTTTTTGAAAAGAATAATGCTAACATACCCTTGATTTGATAAGCAGGGCATCTGCGCGAGATGTCCCAATCTTTGTTTCTGGAGGAACTGCACTTATGTTTAAGAAGCTGATCGAAATTCTGAAGGCCCATCCCCGGAAGATCGTCTTCACCGAGGGCTCTGACCCCCGCATCCTGGAGGTGTCTGCCCGGCTGCTGTCCGGTACCTTCCTGACCCCCATCCTGGTGGGCAACCCCGAGGAGATCCGTCAGGCCGCCGAGGATGCCGGTTTCAACATCCGCGGTGCCATCATCATCGACCCTGAGAACTATGAGGAGATGGAGGCCATGGTTGCCCGCATGGTGGAGCTGCGCAAGGGCAAGATGACCGAGGACGACTGCCGCAAGGCCCTGAAGAAGAGCAACTACTTCGGCACGATGCTGGTGGCCATGGGCCAGGCCGACGCCCTGCTGGGCGGCGCCACTTACTCCACCGCCGACACCGTCCGTCCCGCCCTGCAGCTGGTGAAGACCAAGCCGGGCAACTCCATCGTGTCCTCCTGCTTCATTCTGGTGCGCCCCTCCGCCACCGGCGACAACGACGTGCTGGCCATGGCCGACTGCGCCATCAACATCAAGCCCAACGAGGACGAGCTGGTGGAGATCGCCGCTGAGACCGTGGACTGCGCCAAGATTTTCGGCGTGGACCCCAAGGTGGCTTTCCTGAGCTACTCCACCTTCGGCTCCGGCAAGGGCGAGGACGTGGACAAGATGCGCAACGCCGCCAACAAGGCCAAGCTGGCCATGCCCAACGTGCCCATCGAGGGCGAGCTGCAGTTCGATGCTGCCGTCTCCCCCCGCGTGGCCAAGACCAAGTGCCCCAACTCCAAGGTGGCCGGCTATGCCAACACCTTCATCTTCCCCGACATCAATGCCGGCAACATCGGCTATAAGATCGCCCAGCGCCTGGGCGGCTTCGAGGCCTATGGCCCCATCCTGCTGGGCCTGAACGCCCCCATCAACGACCTGTCCCGGGGCTGCAACGCCCAGGAGGTCTATTCCATGGCCATCATCACCGCCGCTCTGGCCTGATGACAGCTTGAAAAACAAATAACGCACAAGCGGGCTGCACAGAATGCCTTGACGGCATGTGTGCAGCCCGCTTTTTTGTCAGGCTTATGGTTCGTCTTGTTCATCCTCTACGGGCCGGTCCAGGGAGACCCAGGCGGCCCAATAGCAGGCTGCGGAGAGGACCGGATACAGCAGGGAGAGGAACCACCCGTGGGTGCAGCCCCACCAAGCCAGCCAGATGCCGAAAATCACGTGGGGCGTGTACAGGCAGACAAACCAGCGCCTGCGGCTGGCGCTTTCAGTAAAAACCAGCTTTTTGGTGGGGTAGGTGAGAAAGAGACCGTAGACCACGAACACCCGGATGACCGCAGCCTCTACTCCGGCAGTTTCGGAAAACGAGAGAGCGTACAGGCAAAAGACCAGGAGGGGGAGAAAGTTCAACGCCTCGGTCCAGAGCTTGGGGTAGCGGAAGAGCGGGTTTGACATTCGGCTTCACCTCACAGCTTGAAGAGCAAAATTCGGTTCGGTGGGGCTTGGCTTGATGCGTTCTCTAAGTACATTGTACCAGCGATACAGAAAAAGTCAACGTTCCAACAGAGAGAACGGCACGCCCGGGCCGGAGCGGGAAAACTTTTGGCTTTACTTGCGCAAAGTGCAGTGATATAATTTCAGTCAGGTTAAATTATGTTCACGGGGGCTCTGCTTCCCGTGCAGGAGGTTTTGATCATGGTCAACCAACGTATGCTGGGCCTGGGCACTGCCCGGTCTGTGATCCGGGAGCTGTTTGAGTATGGCAAGCAGCGCTCCGCCGTGGTGGGTGCGGAGAATGTATTCGACTTCTCCCTGGGCAACCCCAGCGTCCCCGCCCCCGACGCCATCAACGAGACGGCCATCCGCATTCTGAAGGAGCAGCCCGAGCTGATCCACTGCTACACCAGCGCCCAGGGGGATGCCGCCGCCCGGCAGCGCTTTGCCGATTCCCTGAACCGCCGCTTCCAGGGCAGCTACACCGCCGACCAGTTTTACATCACCGTGGGCGCAGCGGCCTCTCTGTGCTGCGTGTTCAACGGCCTGACCTGCCCGGGGGACGAGTTCATCGTATTTGCCCCCTATTTCCCTGAGTATAAAGTATTCATCGAGGGGGCCGGGGCCAAAATGGTGCTGATCCCCCCGGAGATCGAGCACTTCCAGATCGACTTCGACACCCTGGAGCGCTCCATCACCCCCCACACCAAGGGCGTGGTGGTAAACACCCCCAACAACCCCTCCGGCGTGGTCTATTCCCGCCAGACCCTGGAGAAGCTCTCCGCTGTCCTCACCGCCAAGAGTCAGGAGTACGGCCACCCCATCTATCTCATCTCTGACGAGCCCTATCGGGAGATCGTGTTCCAGGGCTTTGAGGTGCCCTGGGTGCCCCATATTTACAAGGACACCATCGTGTGCTACTCCTTCTCCAAGTCCCTGTCCCTGCCCGGCGAGCGCCTGGGCTATGTGCTGGTGCCCGGAGAGATCACGGACGCTCAGGAGGTCTATGCCGCCGTGGCCGGAGCCGGCCGCTCCCTGGGCTATGTGAACGCCCCCAGCCTGTTCCAGCAGGTCACCTCTCTGTGCTGCGATATGACAGCTGACTTGGCGGTGTACGAGCGCAACTGCAAGCTGCTGGTCACCGCCCTGCGGGAGATGGGCTATCATGTGGCCGAGCCCGGCGGAGCCTTCTATCTGTTCCCCCGCTCTTTGGAGCCGGACGACGTGGCCTTCAGTCAGCGGGCCAAGGACTTCGACCTGCTGCTGGTCCCCGGCTCCGGCTTCGGCGCTCCGGGCCATGTGCGGATCGCCTATTGCGTCCAGACCGAGCGCATTGAGCGGGCCCTGCCCAAGTTCAAGGCATTGGCGGATTCCTACAAGTAAAGATCAAAAAATCCACAGGACCGATCGGTCCTGTGGATTTTTTTAGAAATTCCCATCCCGGTTGAACCGCCGGTAAAACTCCTTTGTCAGGTCGATAAAGGCCCGGGCGGCGGGGGAGAGGAAGCCGTTTTTCTTGTACACCACCGCCGTGGGGCAGGTGAGGGGCGGGTCCCCGATGGTAAAGCAGGCAAGCCGGTCCAGATATGGGGTGCGGGAGATGCCGCTCTCCTGCAAAAAGGCAAAGCCCATGTTCTCTGCCGCCAGATTGATGGCGGTGGTGTTGTTGGTGGTGACCAGGATGTTCTGGGGATCGATGTTCAGTACGGAGAAGGTGTTATAAAGCAGCTTGGCCAGCCGCCAGTCCGAGGGAAGCATAATGATGCGCTCGTGTTCCAGCTGCCGCAGCTGGGTGAACTGGAGGGGGCGGTCATAGGGGCTGTCCAGCCCCCGCAGCAGGGGGTGGCTTTTATGGCCGATGAGAAAGACGTGCTCCCGCATGATGAGCTCATAGGACAGCTCGGTCAAATCGCTGGGGATGTGCATGATGCAGAAGTCGATGACGCTGTCCTCCGCCAGCTTGGTCAGCTCTGGCACGGCGGCCTCGTGGAGGACCACCTGCACATCGGGAAACTGGGGGGTGAACAGGGGCAGAATGTCGGGCAGCAGCATGGCTCCCCGCCAGGGGGACACGCCGATGTGCAGCACCGGGCGGTTCCGGTCCTGGATGTCTCGCAGGTCGCTGAACAGCTGCCGGTCCAGATAGCTCTGCCGCTCCAGGTAGGCATAGAACACCTCCCCGGCGGTGGTGAGGGTGAGGGGGGTGTGAGACCGGTCCATCAGGGCCACCCCCAGGGTGTGCTCCAGCTTGGCCAGATATTGGCTGAGGTAGGGCTGGGAGAGATACAGCTGCTCGGCCGCCTTAGAGATACTGCGCTCCTTGGCGATGGTGAGGAAGTATTCGGGATTCTTGACGAACATAAGCGCCCCTCCAAAAATTTAGACCAAACAGGCCGGTAAAGCTATCATATCACAGAATAGGGTGGGAGAAAAGATAAAAAAGCCGCTGACTGCGTGTATGCGCACAGTCAGCGGCCCGTCTGTCGGGGATGCCTGTCCCGAAAGACTTTCTGGTGGTCAGAGAAATCTGGAATAAAAGGGGTAGGAAGAAAGCAGGGAGGTGTGAGGAGGGGGGAGTTAGCTTTCTCTAACCAAGCATAGGTTAGCATAAACTAACCAACATGTCAACAGGAAATTTTCAAATCTGAAAAAATTTTTATAGCCTTCCCCTGGGGGAAGGTGGCGCGGGCGTAAGCCCGTGACGGATGAGGGGAAGGCCAGCAACATTTGAGTGTCTCCGACGGAATCCTCCAGTCATCGCCTGCGGCGATGCCAGCTAGCCCTATCCCTTTTGTCCCTTCGGGACATTTCCCCTTGATAAGGGGAATCGGCCTTTGACAAGGGGGCCTGATGAAGCGTAATAATAGCCTCCCTTGTGAAAGGGAGGTGGCACGGGCGCAGCCCGTGACGGAAAGATTCCGTTCCCCACGTTCCACCTGGGATGGGGAAGGCAAAGATATTACGCCCCCATCTCCTGCTTTCTCTGCACCAGATGTTCCATCATGTTCCGGTCAAATGTAAGACAGGCCCCCATGGGGTCCACCACAAAACCGGCGGCCCGGCAGTCCCGCAGGACCATCCCGGCGTAGTGGTCAAAGGTGAGGACCACCGTCTGCTGATTTTTGGGGCCGCACAGCTTGCGCAGCTCCTCCCAGCCGGTGAAGGCGGGGAAGAAGGGCTGTCCCTCCTGATTGGTCAGCAGCTGAAAGCGCAGGGCGGCCTCCTTCCCCTCTGTCTCGGGGACGATGTCCGCCGGGGCCAGGAACTGGGCCTGAGCGATGACCAGGTCCAGCACGGCCTCCCGGCTTTCCCGGCTGTTCTCCGTCTGCATCCGGGCGATGGCCCGGAGGAGCGGGGTGTTGTCCAGATTGTGGTCGTTTTGTTCCATTTTGGGGACCTCCTTCATGTTCTTGGCCCCATTGTACCTGATTTGCCGGAGGGAGGCAAGAGTACGGGGCTCTTTGTCCATTTATCCAGTGGACAGCGGGACGGGGCTGTGATAAGATACCTCTTGACGAGTTTCCACATCTCGTCCAAGCACAGCCAACCGCCCCCAAAAGCGTGGAACGCCCGGCCACGGAGGGGAGCGGCGCTGTGTTCGTTCGGGGGGGCTGAAAAAGACGAGTCCCGCCGTTCTCTAAAGAAGAAAATGGAGGTTTTTTTATGTCTAAATTCTCGATCCGCGATCTCACCCTGGCGGCCATGCTGGCCGCGGTGTACGCCGTGCTCACCATGGCCCTGCCCATCCCCCAGTATGCCGGAGTGCAGATCCGCTTTGCCGAGGCGCTGACCGTGCTGCCCTTCCTGTTCCCCGCCGCCACGCCGGGGCTGTTTGTGGGCTGTCTCATCGCCAACCTGCTCTCCCCCTATGGGCTGCTGGATGTGGTGGCCGGTTCCGCCGCCACCCTTATCGCCTGCCTGTGGACCCAGAGCCTGCGTAACCGCTGGCTGGCGCCCCTGCCCCCGGTGGTGTGCAATGCGGCCATCGTGGGTGCGGTGATCGCCTTTTCCGTGGGGGGCACCGGCGGGG
>OLFU01002210.1_pt1 | contig 16174 bp, 16 predicted proteins | sample 1605161 | NCBI WGS metagenome assembly OLFU01 (sample SAMEA3888914, study PRJEB22519) | human gut metagenome | biome: human gut; feature: human-associated habitat; material: faeces | place: Denmark | collected 2011
ATGTTTGATCAGTCTGTACTGAGTCATGCCCTGGGCTTCCATGGTTGCCCACAGCCGGTCATAGCGTATCATGGCTTATCCTCCTTTTGGCTGTTAAAGTCCGTAAAACCGGGCTTTTCAATGGCTATTATCAATAAATGGATTATACCATGAAGCGGGTATAAATACAAGGAGGATTGGCAGAAATGGGAATAAAAGAGAGAAGAATGGGAATAGTAGGAATGACCATATGTCACACTGTTTTCATATATAATTAGGAGGAAAATCCATGACTGATTTTAAGACCAGCGGGACAGCTAAGAATCTTATGAGAGCCTTTGCGGGAGAGAGCCAGGCCAGGAACCGCTATACCTTTGCGGCGGGGCTGGCAAAGGAGCAGAAGATGCCCATGGTGGAGGCGGTATTCCGCTACACCGCAGACCAGGAAAAGGAACATGCGGAAATATTTTATGACTATCTGAAGCCGTTAGATAAGGAAACCATATTCATAGATGGAGGTTATCCGGTGGATATGGAGCAGAACACCCTGGCGCAGTTGAACGCGGCGGCGCACAATGAGTTTGAGGAGCACGACGTGGTATACAAATCCTTCGGCGACATCGCCAAGGAGGAGGGCTTCACCCAGCTGGCCGCTCTCTTTACGATGGTGGGCCAGATCGAAAAGGAGCACGAGGCACGCTACCGCGCCCTTGCCGCCAACCTCAAGGAGGGCAAGGTCTTTGCCCGTGAGGAACAGCAGGTGTGGGTCTGCCGGAACTGCGGCTACACCCATATCGGCAAGTCTGCTCCCCTCAAGTGTCCGGTCTGCGCACATCCCCAGAGCTACTTTGAGCTGAAGGCCAGGAATTACTAAGTTTTTTCAGATATTCCGTCCGATGAGAGCCGCCGCACCTGTATAAAGTGCGGCGGCTCTTTTGCTGTCTGGTGAAATACAGTCTGCACGATTTGTATAAATTTGGCGGGGGTGTTTTAGTGCCTTTCACGAAAAGGTGCGCGAAATTGTGACACTTCTGGCGAAGAACTTGACCCTTCTTTTGGGTGCGTGTACAATAAACAAATAGTGAGAGGGATTTTGTGCAGAGCACATTGCGATAAACCTTATCCAAAGGAGGGAAGTTCTACCCTATGAATAAGATCACACGGCTTGCAGCGGCATTTGTGCTGAGCGGGCTGCTTCTGGCAACTCCTGCTGCACAGGCGGCCCCCGCATTGCTGGGAGCATCGGCGAACTTTGAGCTGGAAGTGAACGAGATGGAGCTGGAGATCACGGCAGACGACCCCCGCCCCAAAGCCTATCTTTACACCGGCGGGCAGAGCGACTACTACTTCATCGTCTGGATGAGCAGCAACCCCACCGTGGCTGCCGTGGACGGCGATGGCCGTGTCACCGGCCGCAGCGCCGGTGAGGCCACGATCACTGCCATCACTGACCGGGGCGAGTGCGCTGCCTGCAAGGTGACTGTCCGCAAGGAGAGCGGCAATGCGGCCAGCAAAAAGCCTGCCCTCGACCACACCACCCTCAACCTCGTTATCCAGTACAACAATGCCCACCCCAGCCAGAAACTGCAGCTCATCAACACGAGCGGCTCCTTTGTCTATGCCTACCAGTGGATGAGCAGCAACCCCGAGGTGGCAACGGTGGATCCGGAGGGTCTTGTCACGGCCCAGAAGCCCGGCACCACCACCGTCACGGCGCTGGCCACCAACGGTCAGGCGCTGCGCTGCGCCGTTACCGTCAACAGCGATGTCGGCAAGGTGACTCTGAATAAGCGCGACCTGCTGCTCCGCACGGTGGGCAGCAAAGAGGCACTCACAGCGTCTGTCGCTGTGGAAGACGGCACGAATGTACCCATCACATGGGTCAGCAGTAATCCCGGCGTCGCTACTGTGGACGCTTCTGGTGTCGTAACTGCCGTCGCCGACGGCGAGGCAAAGATAACGGCGCTCTCGCCAGATGGACGCTTCGACAGCTGCAGCGTTTTCGTGGGCCTTGCGGCAGACAAGTACGACACGGAAGAGGACCTGGCCGAGGAACTCAAGCTTCCGGACCCCTATGTGGCGGTCCGGATGAACCGGCTGAGCTGAACCGAAAATACAAAGAGGAAGCCCCGCACTGCATCGTTCGATGTGGTGCGGGGCTTTTGCTTATTGATTTACCAGCTCAATAAAGGCTTTCATCTGGGGCGTGAGCCATTTGTCCTTGTGATAGAACAGCTGCCGGTGCATGGTGACAGTGCAGTCGGGGACATTGAGGCGGGCGATACGCCCGGCGGAGAGGGCAGGACGGACGATGTACTCGGGCAGGAAGGAGAGCCCCATCCCGCGCTCCACCATCTGGCAGAGCAGCGAGGCGCTGCCCAGCTCGATGTAGGGATGGATAGACAGCCCACGGGCGGCGAGGCGCTGATCGAGGGCGTCACGGTAGCTCATGCCCCGCTCTGTGAGAAGAAATTCCTGTTGAGCCAGAACATCCAGCGGCACTTCGGCCTTGTCGGCCAGCGGATGCCCGGCGGGGGCCACGAAGCAGACCAGCTCCGGAACATTGACGGCCAGCGTCAGGTTGGGCAGGAGCAGAGGCTGGTCGAGGGTGTAGGCCAGGTCGATCTGGTTCGCGCTCAGCAGCCGCAGCATCTCGTCGGCGGTGGCGGTGCGGAGCACCAGCTCCACCTGTGGGCAGAGGGCGTGGAACTGCTGCAGCAGGTCGGGCAGGAAGGTGCTGCATACGGAATCGGCCAGTGCCACCCGCAGGGTGCCGCTGACGGCCCGGGCAGGCAGCAGCGCGGCCTTGGCCTGCTGGGCCGTGATGAGAAGGGTGCGGGCATAGCTCTGGAAAGTCTGGCCCGCGTCGGTGAGGCGGACGGTCTTGCCCACCCGGTCAAAGAGAGGCGTACCCAGCTCTGTTTCCAGCTGGGAGATCTGGGCCGATACCGCCGACTGAGAGTAGCCCAGCTCCCGAGCAGCGCTGGAAAAGCTGTGCAGCTCGGCGATATGAAGGAAGGTGTTGATATTTCGGAGTTCCATAACAGTCCCTCCGGCGTCAGCGGCGGTCGATGCCGGTGACGGTCAGGACCTCGCCGTCCACTTTGAAGTGGACTTCCAACCCGCCAAACTCCATGCCGTAGACCCGCTCCGGGTCGTGCTGGTAGGAGGGGCGGGGGTCGTTTTCCAGCACACCCTGCAGAGCGGCCTGCTGGACGGCAGGCACTCTGGCCCAGAGGCCGGCGTCGCAGACCATGGTCAGGTGGTGGAACTGGGTCTGTGCTGTGAAGCCTGCGGCGGCGTCCGGGTGGCAGTCGGCGTAGGGGATGTAGGGCTTGATGTCGTAGATGGGGGTGCCGTCCATCAGGTCGGCGCCCCGCACGATGAGGACGGGGCCGACGTCAGGCCGGTGCTCGATGGCTTCCAGCTGGACGCTGGACAGTCCCAGCGGATTGGGCCGGAAGGGCGAGCGGGTGGCAAATACGCCCATCCGGGTGTTGCCGCCGAGGCGGGGCGGCCGGACGGTGGGGGACCAGTTGTCCCGCACCGCGCCGGAAAACTGCCACACCAGCCAGATGTGGCTGAAATCTTCGAGACCGCGCACGGCGTCGGCATTGCGGTATTCGGGGGTAAAAATGACCTCGCCCCGCAGGCTGTCCACCAGCCCGCTCTGGCGCGGGATGCCGAACTTGGTGGGGAAGGCGGTGCGGATATGGGCGATGACCTTGAGGGTCATTTCTTCGGGTGCAGACATGGGGACTCCTCCTTATTATAAGCCACGGCAGAAGCCCACGGCACGGCCCTCGATTTGAATTTCTTCCAGCTGGGGGCCTGCGAATACCATGGGCGGGCAGACGGCGGTGTTGTCGGCCAGCAGCATGACTGTCTCGCCCTGGCGGTGGAAGTGCTTGAGGGTGGCTTCCTCGCCGATGCGGACAGCGGCGATCTCGCCCTGCTCCACCTCGGGCTGGCGGCGGATGCAGACGATGTCGCCGTCACAGATGGTGGGGGCCATGCTGCTGCCATGGCAGGTGAGGGCGAAGTCGGCGTGCCATGCGGCGGGGACGCCGATGTAGCACTCGATGTTCTGCTCAGCAGTGATGGGGGTGCCGCAGGCGATGGAGCCTACGAGAGGCACCCGCACCATCTCAGGCAGAGGCTCGAAACCCGGCGGAGGGCAGGGCAGGTCCACGAGGCCCATGAGCCACGCGGGTGTGGTGTCCAGAGCGGCGGCCAGTTCCTCGAGCTTGGCCCGGGGCAGGTCGTTGATGCCCTTTTCCAGCTTGGTGATGGAGGATTTGGAGCGGTAGCCCATCCGGGCGGCCAGCTCTTCCTGCGACAGGCCCAACTGCTCCCGGCGCTGCCGGATGCGGCTGGATAGATCGGTATCGGACATATAGGGCCTCGCTTTCTCTGCGGTTTGCACGATTTTCGGTGTTCTGAGGACAGTATAGCAAAAAATTTACTATAAATCAACTTTTTAGGGATTATTTTGCAAACAATGTTGACAAATAATCAACTGAAAGATATAATACAACCAATAATTGTATGGAACGCGTTGAACGCAAAACTGAAAGGAGAAACGCCTATGACCGATACCATGATGATCCGCGACTGCATCCGCAGCCAGGGCATGAAACTGGGCCATGTGGCCCATGTTCTGGGCATCACCAACAACACCCTCCGCTGCAAGCTGGAAAATGAGAGTGAATTCAAGGTGAGTGAGGCCGAAAAACTCTCGAAGATGCTGGGGATGACCGTCGAGCAGCGCGACCGCTGCTTTTTTGGCCCGGCGGGCTGAGGGAAAAAGGTGATGGAAGCCATGACACAGGAACAGCGCCAGAAGACGAAGGAGGCCCTCAGCCGCTACGGGCAGAAAAACTGGGTCTACGGCCCCTGCAACTGGGGTTGGAAGCGGGCCATCCAGCTGGCCGAGGAGTATTACCGCGAGGCAGACCCGGGCCTGCGGGGCAGCATCCTGCAGCTGCGCTACATGGAAAGGCGGAGGCGGGAAGAGGTGATGGACAAGCTGAACATCAGTTACAGCACTTATCAGAAGGCCCACGACGACCTGCTGAGCACCGTTGCGGTCTTTGCCGCCCACTACGGTGAGCTGTGACGCAAAAATGCCCCCTGACCGGACGGTCAGGGGGGCATTCGTGTGCTCAGTGTTTCTTCTCGGGGGTGTCGCAGTGCTGGTGGCAGGAAGAGCAGTTGCCTCCGCAGCCCTCGCCTTTCCAGCCGCCCTGCCGGGAGATCCACACCACCGCCAGTGCAAACAGGACAGCCAGCACCAGCAAGGTGATGATACCGCGTGCAGTTATCATAAAAAAGACCTCTCTTTCGAAAGAATTCCAACCCCAGTATACACCATCTGCCCCCGGAGAGCAACCGGAAAGCGCTGCCGGCTCAAACTTTTTTCGAAAAACGAAAATTTGGGCTTGCATTTGGCCTCGCGCAGTGATATAATAAGTGTGTTCCGATTCGGAGGATTAGCTCAGCTGGTTAGAGCACCTGCATCACACGCAGGGGGTCTGGGGTTCGAGTCCCTAATTCTCCACCAAACGTAAGGCCGTTTACCTGAAAAGGTAAGCGGCTTTTTCTTGTATCTACGTGCTTTTTGATATACAAAAGTGAAACGAATTCACTTTTTGCATATTGATAATGAAACGTGTAGGAGGCCCCCTTTTCAGTCGTTTGTAGCAAGTTTGTAGCAGATCTGTAGCAAAATTCGGGGAGGATCGGCAAAATGACCTCAGAACCCCGATTTTTGCAGATTTTTTGGTATAAAATTTTATCCTCGAAGTTTGTGCGGAATGACGGGGGCGCTTTCCATTCGGATTCTGATGCCGTACAATAAAGGAAAAGATCATGGATGAAAGGAGAAATCGCTGTGCGCTACACCATCCGGCATTTTGATTTGCCGCTGCTTACCTTTGAAGCAAACATGGACAGTGCAGATACTGACCTCCATATTATAAAGGTCTACGAAGAAAACCGTTCCTTTTTACCTTTGAACCTGACTGTATCAGAAGATGGTGTAGAACGCTGGCTGCGGCATCGCACAATTCCGAAGAACCGAGCGTATGTAGACGCTCTGCTCTCTAAGGTGGGGCTTTCTTTGAATCGACCGCTTGGAATTATTGCAACCAATAAAGGTCTTTCACTCAATGATTGCTTTTGGGTAGATGCAGAGGGTTCCGGTGACACCTTTGAAAAAGTAAATCTTTACGATAACCGATTCAGTCAGGTGCTGGCAGCAATCGCCTTTACAGGATATGGCAGTAGCATACGAACTTCGCTTGCGTCCTGCCCGGAGTTCTCGACCAACGGGATGCTGCCAAAATGCTGGCGCAGACAAAACGGAAAAATCTATCTTTATAAAGGTGGCACGTCAGGGTTCAGCAATTTTGGATTTGAACCGTACTCGGAACTGTACGCTTATCAAGTTGCACAGGTGATTGGCGTGAATGCGATTCGCTACACCCTGACAAAAGATCTGAAAAAGACGCTTTGTTCCAAGTGTGAGCTGTTCACCAGCAAAGAGCATTCTTATATTCCCATCGGACAGCTTGTGTCCAAAGGCGGAATAAAAGCGATTTTAGCGTATTATCAGACGTTAGGGCAGAACTTTGTGGATGCACTGGAAGATATGCTGGTCTTTGATGCAATCATCTGCAATACAGACCGCCACTATGGAAATTTTGGTGTGTTGGTAGATAATAAGACCAACACGATTGCGGCACCCGCACCACTGTTTGACCACGGAAACTCGCTGTTCAGTCTGGGCGGAACGGATCTTTGGGACAACCAGAAAGCATTTGATGAATATGCCCGCACACTGCTTCCGCTTGCATACGATGATTTCTTTGCAGCTGCAAAGAGCGCAATGAAACCTCGTCACCGTGCGATGCTCCATAAGCTGCTGGATTTCCATTTTGACCGCAGAGCGACACGTTATAATCTGCCGCCAAATCGCTTGAAGATGATCGAAAAAGAGGTACAGCGCAGAGCAAGAGTGCTTTTAGGGTGAAAAAGAAACCGTCAAACGTAAGAGATTGCTATCTCATGCGTTGACGGTTTTATGGTTTGTGGGGATATTATTCTTCTGGCAGAGCCAAAACTTCATCCTTGACCAGTTGATTGGCCTTATCAAAGGCTTCAGGTTTCGATTATCTGGTTGGCTTTCGGATGGAGATAGACTTCATCCGGCGTTTTGAATTTGGGCGTGTGCCCGACAGCACGTTTCAGGATATCTTTGCACGAAAAGAAAACAGAAAAACAATAGTCAGCAGACGTAAAGCTATCATAATTTGAAACAAAAGCTCTTGACAGAAAGCTATTTGCAAAATATCCTTAAAAATAAGCAGAAACATTGACCTCTAAAAATAAGGAGCGGACGATGGCATTTGAATTAGGCGGACGCGCTGATAAGTTTGGCAATCGATACGAACGAAGATATTTCGTGTCTCTCATGGCAAAGGTTTTGCAGGGCGGCCTGCTGAGTGTACAGAGTGAGCCCACAGGTGACGATGAAAGCGGCACGGATATTATCGTAGAATACCAAGGCGGAAGGAAGGATTTTCACCAGTGTAAGGCACGCAACGGCAGCAATGAGCACTGGACGATGTCTGCGTTAGCACGGCATAAGGTGTTTCAGCATATCAAGGAACATGTAAAGACGGAGCAGAATCACTTTGTGTTTGTGACTGCACTTCCCTTTGTGGCGCTGAATGATTTGTGTCTGGCGGCCAGAAATTCGGACTCCTGTCAGCGCTTTGTAACGAATCAGCTGACGACGCATGGCCGAAAAAATCTATTCGATCAGTGGCGAAAAAATCTTGGACTGGGAGAGACAGCAGCGGATCAGGAACAGGCTGCATTCTATCTGCGGCAGTTTGAAATATGTACGCTCAGTGATGATTCGGTAGAGGGAGATCAGTGGAAATACGTGCTCGGCAGTATGTTCACCGGGAACCCGGATGATGTCTATGATGTCCTTTTGAACCTGACGGAGAACGATAATTATGGCAAAACGCTCACGGCGGGGATATTGCAGCAATATCTGGAACAGCGGGGATACCAGCGCCGACTTCTGGCCGCCGATACCAATATCCCGCTACAAATCGAGCGTCTGAATCATCGGTTCAAGGCTCACTTCCGCCCCATTGGCGACCATCCTTTTCCTATACAAGAAGCTCACATGGCATTGCGGGCGATTTTGACGGGCAAAAATGTTTTACTGCTTGGCGAAGCTGGCATTGGTAAAAGCGGCTGTGTACAAGCATTGCTGGCGGAGCTGGACAAGAGGCATATTCCATACCTTGCACTTTCTGTTGACCAAAAGGTTCCCCAGGGCACACCGGAATACTACGGCGAAGCTTTGGGGTTCAAGGCTTCGCCAGTGCTTTGCCTAGAAAGCCAGTTGGCCAGTGGTCAAATGGGCGTTCTCATCTTAGACCAGTTGGACTCCCTTCGCTGGGCGACCCGTTCCTGCGAAGAAGCACTGGATGTCTGTGGAGAGATGCTGCGGCAGGTGCAGGCTTTGAGCTACAGTGGAGACCGGGCTGTCCGGGTCGTTTTAGTCAGCCGCAAGTTTGACTACGAGAACGATTTGGCACTGCGCAGGCTTTGCACTCTGGCAACCCCTGAGCAGTCCGATCCATGGGAACAGATCAAACTGCATGCATGGGACGAGGAACGAGTGGAAATTTTTGTAGGCAAAGAACGTTATGCCCGTATGCTGCCAGCCATGAAGCGCATTTTGCGAACCCCCTGTTACTTATACATCTGGCAGTTCCTGGAGGATGCACGAAAAGATAATGCGTTTACTACTCCGGTTGACCTGATGAAAGAATGGAAAACGCAGATCATTCAGCATGGAGAACAAAAAAACATCCACGCAGATGCCATCGAGTCATTTCTAAACGCTTTACTGAGCTTGATGCAGGAAACTCCTTGTGTCCCGGAAATGGCTCTCCCGGGCAACCAGCAGGTGCAGGAATTCCTGATTTCAGAAAACGTATTATACAGAAATGAAGGTTGTTTGGCATTTGTTCATCAAAGCATGGCCGATTACCTGAATGTAGAGTGCTGGCTGCAAGATATTCTGCACAGGAAAAAGGTGGAAGAACTTCTGCCTTCGTACAATGCCCAGGGGCCGGAATATCGGGTGCGGCTGCAGATGCTCTGGCAAGTGTTGCTGCGCGCTGGCACAACATTGTTTTTAGACAGGGCCGAAAGCTTTTTGGCCAGCAAAAACATCCGTTATTATTACAAGTGTACCGTTTGGGAAGCGCTCGGGCAGATAGAGGCTCCCGGAGAAAAAATCATGGCGTTCATTCAGGCGCACTGGAATGAAGATGTCTGGAGAGCAACAATCCTGCACCGCGTTTTCTGGGGGCATAGTGCGTTCATTCGGCAGTATGTGGCTGCCGGATTCGTCGCATCCTGGACCGACCCTACGGCGTTGTGGTTGCTGCGCCCGCTTGTAACGAGCGACCAGGCTTTTGTAAGAGAGGCCGTGTTGCCCTGTATTGGAAAAACACCAGAAAACGACCAGAATATCTTAAGGCTGTTCTGGATGCACAAAAATCTGGAACGCCAAACGGTTGAACTATGCCTGCAGATTCTGAAAACACAGCCAACCCTGGGGCTGAATACCAGTGAGTACGAATCCTGGGTGGAAACATGCCCTGATAAGGCGGTGGAATATCTGGCTCTTGTTTTTGGACAAACATTGTCACATCAGGAATATATCGCACCAAAATTCATGGAACTTTCCCAGAAACGCCCCAAGGGTGTACTGGAAACTCTGTGTCCGTTGGTAATTGAGGCATCCAAAGGGGAGGAGGTTTGGATGCAATGGCGAGCATATAATAGACATTACGATGGTGTGCGCTGTTACGTAAAGCTGATACAGGATTCGTTGCAGCAGCTGGTACAGCAGGATCTGCCGTATGTGGAAAACTTTGTAGTGAATCACCTGCATACAGTATCTTGGCTGGAACATGAATGGATCTTAAAAACGCTCCTGCTTTTACCGGAACGAGACGCCACGCTAGCCTATCAATGGCTGATGGAGCAGTTCCCGGAACACTTTCTAGACACAACGAGCCCGGAAGAGCGGATGATGACCTATGCGGCAGAGGTGTTGAAAAAGTTTTCTCCCTTCTGGTCCGATGCCCAATTTGACCAAATGGAGCAGCGTGTTGTTTCCTATCACTCTCCCGATATGCTGGAAAATGCACGAGATCGGTTCAGCTTGAAAGCGTATTGGCCCTACTGGGGTAGCCTGCAGGAAGCGCTTTTGCCCGCGATGGATCCAGCCAGAAGCAAAAGCAAAGCGCTGCAAGCTGTGCTGCAGCGTCGGAAAGAACAGGGTTTTGGAGATGTATGGTATAAAAAAGGAGGACTCATAGAAAGTTATACAGTTCGTTCGTCCATTGCAGATCATACAGAAAAGCTGAGCGATGCGGCATGGATCCGATTGCTCACTTCGGACATGTTGCATCTATCACCTCGTGATACCATTCAGCAGCACTTCCATCGGCCGGGACTGGAATCCTCTCCCAGAGAGTTTGCCCGGACACTGGAAAACTTTTTCGTCACAGAGCCTTTGCGGCTGGCTGGTATTGCAGAAAAACTACCCGAGCAGATTGATGCGCATTATTCGGCGGCAATTCTGAATGTATTCGCCAAAAAAGAAGTATTTGATGCGGTCGGGTTTGAAACTGTTGAAGCTATTGCAGAAAAATTCACACGCTGCATGACAGCGGAGATGGATTATGAGCTGGCTTCAGGATTTTGCGGTTTACTGATCAACCACCCGGAAGCCCCTTGGTCTGCTGAAAGCTATCAGCGTCTGCGCTTTCTGGCAGTTGAGCATAAAAATCCGCAGGAAAACACATACAATATAACATCGTGTAACGACCCACAGAACAAATCCTGCCAGTGTCTCCGAGACAACGTACTGAACAGCATCCGGGGGTATGCGTTCCGAACGATCGCAGAAACTTTATGGAAGTGCCCGGAAAAAGTAGCGGATTGGAAGACCGTCCTCGAGCATGGTCTTCAGGATCCGCATCCTTCGGTTCGCTATGCCGTGATAGATGCACTTGCAGCAGTCAGTAGAGTAGACAAGCCTTTTGCCTGCGAAGGCTATTGGGAAGTTTTGCAGCAAGATCCGCGCTGCATTTTACACTATACATCCGGATGGTTTATCATGCAGCTTTACCCAGTCCATCCGGAAGAGTGCCGTGCCTGTCTGATCTGGGCGTTTGAGCAGAGCGAAACGGAGCAGGATCTTGTTCGTAATGCTGCCCATATTCTGGCTGAGCTGTGCATCAAGGGAGATCTCGATGTCCATGCCTACCTTTTCCAACGGCAGTATATGCCAGAGCAGGCCTATGGAATTTTGGATCAGTGTTTCGACGACCTAAACCAGGAGCCTAAGAACACCGCTGCCAAGCGGTTGCTGCTTTATACGCTGCAAAATTGCCAGGAAATCCCGCAGCATATCGTGTGGCAGTATTGTCGGGAGCCTGGGCCTCACGATCCGGACGTTTTACGGCTTTTTGTGGAACGGTGTGCAAACCGGGCTGAGTACGCTTTAATCCATTTTTTTCTGGAATCCAGAAAAGAAAACAGCCCTGCTTGGTGGGAAAATCTGTACACTTTTTGCGCCCGGGCCTGTGCGGATGCAACTAAGAGATATGGCCTTGCCGTCGATGATTTCTGCAAGCTTCCGTTTTTGCTGCTGGAAACAGCGGCTACTGTGCAGCAAAGAGAAAAAGCTCTGGACGTTTTTGATGAAACTTTCCGCAGCAATGTCATCCAGATGGAAAATTTTTTGCGGGAAACCAATCGATAATATAAAAACAGAAAACATCGTGTGTTGTGCATAGCGTAATTCTCATATAAAGCTCTTGCAAATATACTCCTGCGGGAGTATAATTGGAGCGAGGAGGTGGTTCTGTGGAAAAAACAATTTATCACGGTTCGGATCATATTATTGAAAAGCCAAAGTTCGGCTATGGCAAGCCCTACAATGACTATGGCATCGGTTTTTACTGCACTCAGAACCCCAACATGGCCAAAGAGTGGGGTGTTGGCATCGACCACAATGGCTACGCTAACCGGTATGAAATCGAATGCGACGGTTTGACCATTCTGGATTTGAACGCTCCCGGTTACACGATGCTGCATTGGCTGACGATTCTTTTGGAGAACCGCGAATTCGATACTTCTGCCCCGCTGGCCGCAGAAGCCAAAGAATACCTGATGAACACTTTTCACCTCGACTATAAGTCTGCTGATATCATCATTGGCTACAGGGCAGATGACAGCTATTTTTCCTTTGCATCTGATTTTATCAACGGCGCAATCTCTTACCGCCAGTTGTGCAATGCCATGCGCTTGGGCAAGCTGGGGCAGCAGTTCGTGCTGAAAAGCAAAGCGGCCTTTGAACAGCTGGAATTTCTCGGCTATGAGACCGCAGACTCTAAAGAATGGTATAAGAAAAAGGCCTTCCGTGACCAGACAGCCCGCCGCCAATATTTTGACGTGGAACGCAACTGCCGTCAGAGGGGAGACCTTTATATTACCACGATTCTCGACGAGGAGATGAAGCCCGATGATCCACGCTTACGATAAAAGCTATCTTTCTGCTGCACAGAAAAATCTTGCCCGGATGTTGGATTATCTTGTCAACGATCTGCATTATCCGTTGGAGACGGCATGGCAGTGGTTTGTGACCAGTGAACTGTCTGCCCGGTTCGAGCAGGGGGATTGTTCTGTGTTGGTGGGCTTGTCCGGTGTAGAACTTGCCCGCGCTGTACTGGAGCAGGCGGGCGAAGCCGTGCCCATGCAGAAACCCTCGTATGCCTACGACCGCAGCCCGGAATACTGGACAGGCTGGGCTCTTGCCTATTACCAGTGGCTGACCGGTCTGCGCTTTGCGGAGATTGAACAGGCAGTGTCTATCACGGAGGTGCGGCTGCTGTATACGCCCTACCACGAGATGGATGTACGGCAGTTTGCAGACAAGATGAACGAGTTGTACCGTGCGGCAAAGCCGGAAACAAACCTGAAAGCCATGCGCACATTGGCCGGATTGAGCCAATCGGAACTGGCAGGACAGGCTGATGTGCCTGTGCGTACCATCCAGCAGTACGAACAGCGACAGAAGGACATCAACAAAGCACAAGCAGAAACGCTGCTTCGCCTTGCGCGTGCGCTGAATTGCAACGTAGAGGATCTGATGGAGAAAGTTCCACCGCTGAATTTTATCGCAAGGCAAGAAAGTAGTGCAACATGAAAACAGCATATTTGCGATATGCAATTCAACGCTGTTGCCGTTGCATTAAAAAGTTGAATTGCAATAAATAAGAATGAAGCGATGAGACCTGACACAGATTGTGCAAACAAAAAAGAAAGCTGCCATCCATGAGAGAAAAATTCTCACGGATCGGCAGCTTTTCTCTTTGAAGTTGTTATGCCTTCGTTGTGGTCAGAACTTCATCATTGACCAGCTGATTGGCCTTATCAAAGGCTTCGATCATCTGGGTCGCTTTCGGATGGAGATAGACTTCATCCAGCGTTTTGGATTTGGGCGTGTGCCCGACAGCGCGTTTCAGGATATCCTTGTTGACGCCTGCGCGGTCACAAAGGCTGGCGTATGTATGCCGGGTGGTGTAGGGCGTATAAGTGGCGAGCTTCCCGGCAAACTCCGGTTTACGTTTGCCGTTTTCGTCGTAAGGATTTGGCTGGATGCCGATTTCCTCCAAGAACGGATAGAATTTGCGATTACGCCAGTTCTTTTCGTTCCAGAATCCACCTTTTCCGTTAGGAAAGAGTGGGCCGTTTTCCACAGAGGTGGCATACGCATGTTCAAAAACCGGGATGCCAAAGTCGAGAATGGGAATGATGCGGTTGCGTCCGGCCTCGGTCTTGCAGCCGCCGATCAGATAGGCACCGGATTCCGTGCGATGAAAATCTTCGTGTTTGAAGTGCAACAGCTCATAGATACGCACTCCGCAGGCCAGAAGAGCAATTACCATCTGCCCGGTGGGCGTGTTCTTTTGGCTCAGGATCAGCGTCACCTGTTCGTCCGTGAAAATCTCGCGTTCCGGAGATTTGCGCCCTTCGACTTTCAGGACAGATGCAAGGTTGGCATCCACGACACGCCAGCCAATGGCTGTGCGATACAGCTTACTGATAAGAGTACGCTCTTTTTCCAACATACTTTGAGACAGTCCGTTATCGTCCATCTTATCAAGGATGTTTTGGAAGTCTTGCGCATAGAGGGCGGCAAGTTTGAAGTGCCACAGCGGACGGAGATATTTCCACGCAATGTCATAGAGCTCGCGAGCCTTATCGGACCGGCCCTTATATTCACGGGACTCTTTGAACATCCGGAAGCGGTCCTGAAGGGTGGAGTCCTGATAGGGTGTGGCCGGACGCTTCATCATTTCGGCGCGGACAGCTTCTGCTTCTTCACGGGTGACGTAGGTGCCAACAGCCTTCATGACTGTAATTCCGGTGTGAGGATCAGGGATCGGCATTCGGAGCAGCCATGGTTTCCGGCGTGTTCCGGACATTTTCGTAATGCTGTCATTGCCAGATGAGGCTTTCAGCCGGGGCGATTCTCGTTTGGCTGGAACGGCAGGTGGAGCTACTGCACCGGGGGATGGCGCTGTGCCAACGGGATGACCGCAGGCAGAGCAGAATTTAGCGGTATCTGAGATTTGATGACCGCAATTTTCACAGAACATAGAATTGAACCTCCTATTGCTTTGAACTTGCTTCAAAAATGCCCCCGGCATCTGGAGGATGCCGAGGGCGGATGGTCGAATTAGTTGCGGGCGCGGGAGAGCTGGTAGTCCAGGCTCTGTTCAGCCGTGAGACCATTCTGAAGCAAGCTAACCAGATTGGGGTAGAATATGTAGAGACGAGATCTGTTCGGTACGTGGCTTATGTAACCGGCGGCTACGAGGTTGCGGAGACTGTGGTATGTTATATCATAACCTTCGCTCCGTGCACGACGTGCGGCACCTGTTAGTGTAAGAAAATCCTGCGGCTTATTAACCATAATGTTTCTCTCCTTTCGTAAAATGATGGAAAGCACAGGCGGCTTTTCATAATAAGCATATCTTTTTGAGATATAGGACTCTTAAAGGGCGATTAAGGGTACCAGGGAAGATCTGGCATTTTTGAGAAGTCATAACGCTCCAAAGAATGCAAATCGGGTTGTACTTCCTCATATTGGGCGTTTAAAGGGGGAACGACATAGCCGCAGTTAAAAAATTGACTCTGGTCACGCAGCGTGATAGCACTACAATCGATGTATTCACAATCGCCGGAAGTGTGACATGGAGGCGCTGTAAAGAAAATTGGGGCGCCCATAGTTGAAAGCAGATCAGCGTACTCGGGAGAAACAGGGTTTTCAAAAAATCCATCTGGGATGTTCATGATAAATCCTCCTTAAAAATGATTGACAAGCGAAGCATTTAAAGCTTTACTTATATTACAAGAACACTTGGTTATAAATTTCTGCCTTTGAATGCTGGCAATGGAATCAGGTGCTCGATTTCGACAATGAAGCCGATGCACAGGAAACATTGGCACTGATTAAAAATGTCGGTGGCGAAGCAATCGCAGTTCAGGGTGATATGACAAAGGCTGCTGCGGTAAAGAATCTTTTTGCAGAGTGTAACAAGGCATTCGGCGACAAGGTAGATGTATTGGTGAATGTAGTAGGCGGCATTGTAGGCCGTAAGAAAATCACCGAACAGGACGAAGACTGGTATGACTTCCTGATGGATGTCAATATGCGTTCCGTATTCCTCTGTACCCGTGAAGTGGTTCCGATGATGCCGGCAGGCGGTTCTATCGTCAACTTCTCTTCATTGGCTGCCCGCGACGGCGGTGGCAATGGAGCTTCCATGTATGCAACCGCGAAAGGTGCGGTAATGACATTTACCCGTTCCATGGCGAAGGAACTCGGCCCTCAGGGAATCCGTTGCAACGCTATCTGTCCAGGCACGATTGCCACTTCTTTCCACGACCGTTTCAATACGCCGGAAAACCGCGAACGTATGAAGGCTTCCTACGCATTGCGTCGTGAAGGAACTGCCGATGAAGTTGCCGACCTGGTTTGCTTCCTCGCTTGCTCCGAATCTTCTTACCTGACAGG
>OLFU01002232.1_pt1 | contig 15984 bp, 16 predicted proteins | sample 1605161 | NCBI WGS metagenome assembly OLFU01 (sample SAMEA3888914, study PRJEB22519) | human gut metagenome | biome: human gut; feature: human-associated habitat; material: faeces | place: Denmark | collected 2011
CTGGGCGGAGGAGCTGCGGCTGCGGGCGGGACAGCCCCTGTCGGTGGTATTTCCAACGGGAGAGCGGAGCCTGGGTGGGCCGCCGGTGGAGCCACGAGAGCTGGAGCAGCTGCTGGAGCTGGCCACCCGGGCTTCGGTCCACACGGCCCTGCCCCAGCTGCGCCGGGGCTTTCTCACCATAGAGGGGGGCCACCGCATCGGCCTGTGCGGCACAGCGGTGATGCGGGAGGGGGAGATGGTCCAGCTGCGGGGCCTGTCCTCCGCCTCGGTCCGCATCGCTCGGCAGGTGAAAGGGGCGGCGGACGGTCTGCTGCCCCGGCTGTGCCCAATGGGACGGCTGACGGACACCCTGATCCTGGCTCCCCCGGGGCTGGGCAAGACCACCCTGCTGCGGGACCTGATCCGCCAGGTGTCCGACGGGATCGACTGCCAACCGCTGCGGGTGGCCCTGGCGGACGAGCGGGGAGAGGTGGCCGCCCTGTATCAGGGCCTGCCCCAGCTGGACGTGGGGGCGCGCACCGATGTGCTGGACGGCTGTCCCAAGGCCCGGGGGCTGATGCTGCTGCTGCGGGCCATGAACCCCCAGGTGCTGGCGGTGGACGAGATCACCGCCCCGGAGGACGTGGCCGCCCTGTGTGCGGCGGCGGGCTGCGGGGTGACGGTGCTGGCCACCGCCCACGGGGAGAACCGGGCGGACCTGTCCCGGCGGGCGGTGTATGCCCCCCTGTGGGAGCGGAGCCTGTTCCGCCGCCTGGTGACCATCCGCCGGGGGCAGACGGGGCGGGAATATTTGGTGGAGGAGCTGAACTGACATGGTACGTCTGCTGGGGGCGGTGCTGGTGGCCGGGGGCGCGGCCTGGATGGGACTGTCGGCGGCGGAGGGCCTGAAGCGCCGCGTCCGGGCATTGGACGCACTGGTGGACGGCCTGTCTCTCCTGGAGCAGGAGCTGGAGCTGGACAGTCCGCCCCTGCCCGAGCTGATGGAGCGGCTCATCCCCCGCAGCGCCGGCCCCGCCCGGGCGCTGTTTCAGGGCTGCCGGGAGAGCCTGGAACGCCTGAGTTGGGAGCCCTTCTCCCAAGGCTGGCGCAGGCTGACGGAGACCCTGCCCGGCCTGGACGGGGAGACCCGCCGGGCTTTAGAGCCCCTGGGGGACGTTCTGGGCCGGTGCGACTGGAACGAGCAGCGGCGGCGGGTGGACGCCATCTGCCGCCGGGTGGACGAGCTTCGGGTCCGGGCGGAAGAGAGACAGCGCCGGCAGGGGAAGGTATATCGGGCGTTAGGGGCCGCCGGAGGGGCGTTTTTGGTCATTCTCCTGCTGTAAAGGCGGCGGGGATACGAAAGAGGGGGACGGAAATGGACGTGGACCTTATTTTTAAGATCGCCGCTGTGGGTATTCTGGTGGCGGTGCTCAATCAGGTGCTCAGCCGGGCGGGCCGGGAGGAACAGGCCATGATGACCACCCTGGCGGGGCTGGTGGTGGTGCTGTCCATCCTGGTCAAGCAGATCAGCGTGCTTTTTGTCACCATCAAGTCCCTCTTTGCGCTATGAGCGCCCTCACGATGCTGGGACTTGCGGTGATGGGGGCTGTGCTGTACACCCTGTTCCAGAAAAGCGCCCCGGCTTTCGGGCTGTTCATCTCAATGGGAACCGTTGTCCTTGTGCTGTGGAAAATCAGCGCAGCGGCGCAGACCGTGCTTTCCGGGCTGACAAAACTGGAACAGCGGGCAGGCGGCGACGCCTTTTCCTGTCTGCTGCGGTGTACAGGCATCATCCTGCTGGCCGATTACGCCCACTCGCTCTGCGAGGAGGCGGGGGCTGAATCGCTGGCGTGGTGTACGGCACTGGCCGGCCGGGTGCTGGTGCTTGCGGCAGCGTGGCCCCTGCTGGAAGAGATCGGCCAGAAGATAGGGAGCATCGCAGGATGAAAAGAGACAAGCTTTTCCGTTTGAGTCTGGCAATACTGTTCTTGTGGACGAGCTTTGCACTCGCGGCCCCGGCGGCGATGGCGGCTTCGAGCACAGCTCTGCCGGGCAGTTCTCTCTGGGAGCCCTATTTGCAGCAGAGCCGCATCGACCTCGAAAAGGCGGCATCCTCACCGTGGGAAACACTGAAAAGCTTTCTGCCCCGATCCTTCGGCGCACTGGTGCGCCAGACGGCAAGTCGCTATACGTCAGTGCTCCTGTTCCTGACGCTGACAGCGGTGCTGGGGCTTCTTGCCGGGGAATGCACCGATGGGGCCTTGCTGGATCTGGTGGCGGCAGACGGCTGCGGCGTCCTGCTCTGGGGGAGTCTGCTGGAAGAAGCCCAGAAGCTTTGTGAACAGGTGGAGAGCTGGCGCAGCTTTCTGTTGGGGTTCCTTCCCGTCTATGCCGGTGTCCTCACGATGGGAGGGGAAGGAGCAGCAGGCAGTGCAGCCAGTGGAGCGCTGCTGACGGCACTCTGCTTTCTGGCTCAGCTGGCAGCGACCTTCGTTCAGCCGCTGCTCCACTGCTATCTGATGCTCAGCATGGCCTGCTGCGTCAGCTCTGAACCAGCCCTCGGCGTTTTCTGCAAGGGCGTCGGCAGTGCGCTCCGTCAGGCGCTGGGCTGGGCCGGAAAAATTCTGGTGGCTCTGCTGGGCCTGCAGAGGGCTGCAGCATTCCAGCTGGACCGCTTTTCGCTCCGTACCGGCCAGCTTTTGGCGGGGAGCGTTCCCATCATCGGGCAGACTCTCAGCAGTGCATCGGAATCCATCCTCGCGGGGATACAGCTCCTCAAGAGCGGGCTGGGGCTGGCAGCTCTGTCGGTGCTGGGCGCGGAGTTTGTGCCGCTCTATCTGGGGCTGATGATACAGCTGGCTCTTCTGATGGGCTGCAGTCTGCTCTGCAGTCTCACTGGCATCTCCCGTTGCCGCGCATTATTCGACTGTTTTGCCGAGGCGGTGCGCTGTATGGCAGCGGTGGTGGCGCTTTTCTTCGGGCTGGCGGCGGCAGGGGTAACACTGCTGTTCATCGTAGGAGGTGGTTCATGATGCAGGCACTGGAACGGGCAGCGGCGGTCTTCTGTACGGCCTGTATCTGCGCCGAGCTGCTCTCCCGCTTTGTCGGACAGGGCTGGGGGCAGAAGTGCATAAAAGCGGTGGCAGGGCTATATATTCTAGTAGTCTTTGCGGATGCTCTGCCCGGCGCAAAGGCGCAGTTTGCCGCATTGGAACTGCCGCAGGTGCCGGCGGTCTCGGTAGGCAGTCTGGAGGATGCTGTTCTGGCACAGACGGCAGAAGAACTCTCCCGTACGCTCGAAGAACGCTGTCTCAGCGAGGCGGGTGTTTTGCTCAGGCTGAATATCATTCTGAGCCAGACCGCTGAGGGCGTGGAAGCGGCTGAGGTACAGATCGTCCCTCAGGACGCCGTCACTGCCTCGCAGAAGCGGACAATAGAAGCGCTGCTGGAAGGACAGCTTCAGCTGGGACCGGAATGCATCAAATGGAACAGCCCCAGCGGGGAGGATGTGCTATGAACAACGAGCTTTTTTCGCGGCTGAAGGACCTCGCGCAGAAGGAAAACCGCGCCCGGCTGGCGGTTTTGCTGGGCGCGGCGGCCATGCTGCTCATCCTGCTGTCGGAGCTGTTCACCCCTTCAGAGAAGACCGCCGCAGCAAGCGCCGCCCCGGCGGATGACAACGTCTACCGCCAGCAGCTCGAGCAGCAGCTTTCCGACCTCATCGCGCAGGTAGAGGGCGCGGGAAAGACCACCGTGATGATAACACTGGAAAGCGGAGAGGAGACCATCTATGCTCTGGACACGCTCTCGGGACAGACCCAGGAACAGCAGACCCATGTGCTGCTGGACGACGGGACCGCGCTGGCACAGACAGTCTGCACCCCCAGAGTGTGCGGGGTGGCCGTGGTGTGCGAGGGCGGGGGAGATGTCCGGGTCGCCGCCCGAATCACCGAGCTGGTGGGGGCGCTGCTGGATGTTCCGTCCAACCGCATCTGCGTAGAGCAGCGCCGGGAATGATTTTTTGCAGCGATGAAATATAAGTTATGCAAGGAGGAGACACAAATGAGAGCTATCACCAAAAACACACGCAGGGTCACAGCGCTGACCCTTGCGGCCGCGCTGGTCGTGGCGGTATACCTTAACTGGCAGTATGCCCGCACCGGCATCGGTGTGGATGAAGAGGCTGTCAACGTCTCGGCGGTGGCTGTGGAGGGTGAGCCTGTGGCAGCACCCGTTACCGATGGGCTGATGACGGAGGCCGAAGCGATATCCAGTGCCAACAAGAATTATGGGGAGGCCCAGCTCGTCAGCGTGGCCAACGACGCAGGAGCGAAATTCTTTGAGGAAGCCCGTCTCAAGCGCCAGAAAGCTCACGATGAAGCGATGGACACGATCCAGAAGACCCTCAAGACCTCGGGCCTTTCCGCCGAGGAGAAAAAAGGTTATACCCAGCAGCTGACTTCCAACCTCGAAGACCTCAACGCAGAAAATGAGATAGAAACGCTGGTCAAGGCGAAAGGCTTTGCCGACTGCCTCTGCTTTTTGCAGTCCGGCCGGGCTGACCTGACCGTGATGACCTCCGGTGACGCGCTGACGGCGGCACAGGTGGCCCAGATACGGGACATCGTGCTCAGCAAGAGCGAGGTGACTGCGCAGAATATTACTGTGGTGGAAGTGAAGTAAGGTGTTGTATAAAACCGGAGAAAATGGTATAATGACATCAAAGGTTTTGCAAAGGGATGCTCTCTTTGCATGGAACGCATAAAATAAAATGGGCATTCGCTCATTTTGGATGGAGGGCCATAGAATGGATTTACAGAACATGGATCTTAAAGGCGGCAGTCTGCAGATCTCCACAGAGGTCATCGGCAAGATCGCCCGCTGTGCAGCGCTGGAGATCGAGGGCGTGGCAGAAGTGTCCTGCGGCAAGCAGAACCGGAAGGTGAAAGACCTTCTCGAGCGCGCCAACGTCCAGTCGCCCGTTACCGTAGAGATGCGGGACGGCACGGCAGAGATCACTCTGGAAATTGTAGCAGCCTTTGGCGCGCGCATCCCGGCTGTGGCTGAAAAGGTGCAGGAAAACGTCAAGTCTGCCGTCCAGAACATGACCAATGTCACGGTCAGCCGCGTTGACCTTGTCATTGCCGGTCTGGCCCCGGCGGCTGAGCCGCAGGCCTGAGCCGAGAAACAAAACGTAAAAGAAAATTGCGGTCGGCCTTCCCGCAAAAGGGAGGGCCTTGCCGCTGTGAGAGGAACATTATGGAAAATATTTTGCCCCGTCGTGAAGCACGCGAAAATGCATTTCTGCTGGCATTTTCTCAGACCTTTGGTGACATTCCCCTGCAGGAGGCTCTGGACAACCACCACGAGTGCGATGAAGAGCATCCGGTGGATGTTTTTGGCCAGCGCCTGCTGCGGGCTTATTATGAGCATTCCGCAGAGGTGGACGACCTCATCAGCGCCCATCTGCGCAACTGGACGATGGAGCGTCTGCCCCGCGTGAGCCTGACGGTGCTCCGTCTGGGTCTGGCCGAGATGCTGTACGGCGACGAGAAAAAGCCTGGTGTTGTCATCAATGAGGCAGTCGAGCTGACCAAAAAGTATGGCGCAGATGAGGATTATCAGTTCGTCAACGGTCTGCTGGGTACGGTGGCACGCGAGCAGGGTCTGGACGCAGAGCCTGAGCAGCTGTGAGCAGCTATACGCTGGGCATCGACACCAGCAATTATGCAACCTCTCTGGCTGTCTTTGATACAGCCGGAGAGGTTGTTTGCGCAAAAAAGCGTTTCCTCCCGGTGAAGGAGGGCCAGCTTGGGCTGCGCCAGAGCGACGCCCTTTTTCACCACACAGCCGCTCTGCCTGAGATGCTGAAAGAACTGAGCGGTGAATTCGATTTGACCAAAATCAGTGCCGTAGGCGTGTCGGAAAAGCCCCGTCCGGTAGAGGGCAGTTATATGCCCTGTTTTCTGGCGGGCGTCAGCGCTGCCGAGGCGTTCGCGCTGGCCCGGGGCATCCCGCTCGTCCGCACGACCCATCAGCAGGGCCATGCGGCGGCGGCACTGTTTGCGGCCAAGGGTGAAGAGTTCTTCCGCGAGAAAACACTGCTGTTCCATATTTCCGGCGGCACGACTGACCTGCTCCTTTGCGATGAAGTGAAGCATATCGAGACGCTGGGGACCAGCTCTGACCTCTACGCCGGACAGGCTGTGGACCGTGTGGGCGTCAAGCTGGGCTTTGGATTCCCGGCTGGCGTCGAAGTCTCTCGTCTGGCCGCGGAATGTGATGTGACGATAAAACCGAAATCCAGTGTCCGAGGCATGGAATGCAGCCTTTCCGGGCTGGAAAACCAGTGCAATGCTTTGTTGACAGCTGGCAAAAGCCCTGCCTATGTCTGTAAGTACTGCCTGCTCTGCGTGGCAGATACCGTGGTCAAGATGACCAAAGCGGCTCAGAAGGAATATCCCGGGCTTGCTGTGGTCTGTGCAGGCGGCGTGATGAGCAGTGACATCATTCGCAGCTGGGTGCAGCAGCGCCTCCCGCAGGTGTATTTCGTACCCGGCCAGTATTCCAGTGACAACGCCATCGGCGTATCTATCCTCGCCGCACGGGAGGCCGGGCTATGGCTGAAGTGATCACCGTCTCGGCCCTGAACCAGTATGTCAAGACGCTGCTGGATGCAAATGACATCCTGTTCGATTTGGCGCTGCGGGGCGAGATCGCAAACTTCGTACAGAACGCCCGCAGCGGCCACTGTTATTTTTCTCTCCGGGACGCCAGCGCCAGTGTCAAAGCGGTGATGTTCCGCTCAGATGCGCGGCGGCTGGGCTTCCGCCCGGAAGAGGGCATGAAGGTAGTCGTGCGATGTCGTGCTACTCTTTATGAGCGGGACGGAGCGTTCCAGATCTATGTCAACGAAATGTTCCCGGACGGCATTGGTGCGGCGCAGCTTGCTTTTGAGCAGCTGAAAGCCAAACTCGAGCAGGAGGGACTTTTTGCGGTAGAGCACAAAAAGCCGCTGCCCACGTATCCCAAATGCATCGGCGTCGTCACCAGCAAGACCGGCGCGGCATTGCAGGACATTCGCAATGTCATTGGTCGGCGCTGGCCTGCGGCGAAACTCCTGCTCTGCCCGGTCAATGTGCAGGGCTTTGAGGCGGCGCAGCAGGTCGCAGATGCCATCGGAAAGCTGGACAAAAGCGGCCGGGTAGACGAAATTATCGTAGCCCGGGGAGGCGGCAGCAGGGAAGACCTCTGGGTCTTCAACGCCGAGGTCATCGCCCGGGCAGCTTACCGCTGCAAAGTGCCGCTTATCAGTGCTATTGGGCATGAGATAGACTTTACCATTTTAGACTTTGTGGCGGACCGCCGCGCGCCGACCCCATCGGCTGCGGCAGAATTAGCCGTGCCGGATCGTGCAGAGCTTCTGCGGGCCCTGTCCCAGCTGGAACAGGGCTGTCAGAGCGCGATGCAGCGCCGTCTGGATGCAGCATCTGGTCGTCTGATGATGGCTGAGCAGCAGCTTTCCTATGATTTGACCCGCCGGAAACTGACTAACGAGCAGGCAGAGCTTGCCGCAGTGCAGAAAGAACTCGAGGCGGCTGCGCAGAGCTGTATTCAGAAGCGGCAGGCGCAGCTGCGCCACGCCGCAGCACTGACCGATTCTCTCAGCCCCTACCGGGTACTGGGGCGCGGCTATGCGATGGTATATGACAGCAAAGGCAGGCTGTGCAGTGCAGATGTTCTTGCAACCGGTGATAAGCTCACCCTGCGCGGTGCAGCGCACACAGCAGAATGTACGGTCACGTCCGTGGAGGAACTGAATGAGAGCACCCAAAAGCTTTGAAGACGGCATGGCCCGTCTGGAAACCATCCTGAGCCAGATGCAGAGCGAAGAGACGACCCTTTCTGAGTCGGTCAAGCTCTATGCAGAAGCGGCTTCGCTGATGGAATACTGCCATGCTGCGCTGGAAAAAGCATCGCTTCAAATGGAGGAGATCGATGCTTCCCGCAGCGAAAAGGCAGGACCCGAAACAGAAGAATAAAAGCAAACAGTTTGCAGGGAGGAACCATTATGGAGAGCGCAGAGTATAAAAAGCAGTATGACGAATATCTGGCCCGTGCAGAAAAGGCATTGAGCCAGGCGTGTGAACGCTATCTGCCTGAGGAATCTGACGTCTGCCGCGCAGCGCGCTACAGCCTGCTGGGCGGCGGCAAGCGCATTCGCGCTGTGCTGGTGCTGGCCGTGTGTGATATGCTCCACGGCAATGCCGAGGCAGCTGAGCAGTTTGCAGCCGCAGTCGAGATGCTGCACTGCTATTCGCTCATCCATGATGACCTGCCCTGCATGGATAACGACGATATGCGCCGCGGCAAGCCCTCCTGCCACAAGGCATTCGGCGAATCCACCGCGATGCTGGCCGGTGACATCCTGCTGACCGAGGCTTTTGAGGCAGTCGCCGGTGCGCCTGCTCCCGCTTCTGTCTGTGTCCACGCGGCACAGGCGCTGGGCGCAGGTGCAGGCAGCCGAGGCATGGTGTACGGTCAGGAACTCGATTTGAAATATGAGGCGCTTGCCGCTACCGAGGAACAGCTCCGTCTCATCCACCGCAACAAGACCGGTGCACTCATCAATGCAGCCATCCAGATGGGCGGTGCTGCAGCACAGGCCGATGAGGTTCAGCGTAAGGCGCTGGAAGCATATGCTTATGGCATCGGTCTCGTGTTCCAGGTCGTGGACGATGTGCTGGACGTGACCGGAACCGCCGAGCAGCTGGGCAAACCCATTGGCAGCGACAGCGAAAATGGCAAAACGACTTTTGTCACCCTGTTCGGCGTTGACGGTGCCATGCAGCTGGCGGAAAAGCTGAATGACGAGACCTGCACAGCGCTGCGCGACGCATTCGGCGAAAAGAGTGCGTTTTTGGAGCAGCTGGCCCGCACACTGCTGAACCGCCGCAGCTGAGCCGGTCGCATTCTGCGCCGAAATCGTCTCAGAAATCGCACAGGACTACATATCGCAAATGCGCTGCTTTTGAGACGTCGGCTGTGGGATTGCGATAAAATTCAAGAAGGTGAACAAACTATGCAATTTATCAAAGAATTGTTCTCGGTCAACGAGATATTGACTGTTTCCATCGTGGGCTGGTTCGTTGCACAGGTGCTCAAGACCATCATCAACTTTATCCTGCTGGGCAAGTTCCAGCTCGAGAGGATGTGGGGCGACGGCGGTATGCCCAGTGCCCACAGCGCGACAGTCTGCGCGATGGTCATTGCCGCAGCCCGCAGCGAGGGAGTCAGTTCGGCTATTTTTGCTGTGGCCAGTGTGGTCGCCATCATCACCATGCACGATGCAATGGGTGTGCGCCACGAGACGGGCGAGCAGGCCAAAGTGCTCAACCAGATGATCGAAGAGTGGATCGACATCAGCGAAAAGAACTCTCCGTTTTTGCAGAATATGCATCTGAAGGAGATGGTCGGCCATACGCCCCTGCAGGTCATGGCCGGCATGGTCGTCGGCATCGTGGTCGGCTGCCTGTATCCCATGCACCTTGTCTAAGTAAAAAACATCAGGAATTTGAAATGTGAGGAGGACGGTTATTTTATGCATCCTTCATTGCTTCAGAATATTTCACAGCCTCGTGACCTGAAGCGCTTGAGCAGCACGCAGATCCAGCAGCTCTGCGGCGAGATCCGTCAGTTTCTTCTGGACAGCGTATCCAAAACAGGCGGACATCTTGCTTCCAATCTCGGCGCGGTCGAGTTGACGGTAGCACTTCATCGTGTCTTTGAGACCCCTCAGGACGCTTTCGTGTTTGACGTAGGACATCAGTGCTACACCCATAAGCTCCTGACCGGGAGGTATAAGCGCTTTGGCACCTTGCGGCAGCTGGACGGACTTTCGGGCTTTCCGAATCCCAATGAGAGCGCCCATGACGCTTTTATCGCCGGACACGGCAATACGGCTCTTTCTGTTGCCATCGGCATCGCATGGGCCAAAAAGCTGAAAGGGGAGCCGGGCCATGTGGTGGCCATCATCGGCGACGGTGCGTTCACCGGCGGCATGGTCTACGAGGGGATGAACAATATCGGAAAGCTGGACAATCTCCTGGTCATCCTTAACGATAATAAAATGTCCATTTCCCATAATGTTGGTGCGTTGGCAAGCTATCTGAGCCATCTGCGCACCACAAACGGCTATTTTACGGCCAAGGAAAATGTCAACAGCTTCCTGAACGGTGTGCCTGTCATCGGAGCGCCCATCAAAAGCGCTCTTCAGAACAGCAAAAAAGTAATTCGCCGGGCCATGTACCATTCCACGATGTTCGAGGATATGGGTTTTCACTATTTTGGACTCATCGACGGCCACGACGAGCCGGAACTGGAACGCATTTTCCAGACTGTCTGTGCTCAGCCCGGGCCGACATTGCTCCATGTCGTGACGAAAAAGGGCAAGGGCTATGCGCCCGCTGAGTCGAACCCCGGCAATTACCATGGCGTTTCCAAGTTCGACCTGACCGGCATCCCTGACCCCGAGGTCGCTCCGGCAGAGTCGTTTTCAAATGCCTTTGGCCGGACGCTCAGCGCCGCCGGAAACACCGACAAGACCCTCTGTGCCATTACTGCCGCCATGAAATATGGCACAGGTCTGCAGTTTTTCAGTCATGCCCATCCGGAACGCTTCTTCGATGTCGGCATGGCCGAACAGCATGCCGTGACCTTTGCAGCTGGTCTGGCCAGCAAGGGGATGCTGCCGGTGGTCTGCATTTATTCGACCTTCCTGCAGCGCAGCTACGACCAGATCATCCATGACGTCAACCTTCTGCATGAAAATGTCGTCTTCGCGGTGGACCGTGCAGGTTTCGTCCCCGGAGACGGTGAGACGCACCAGGGCATCTACGACCCGGCTTTTCTCAGCCAGACCGGAATGCCCATCTATTCGCCTTCAAACTACGAAGAACTGCGGCATTGGCTTCCCATCTTGCTGAGCCATGAGATGCAGGGTCCCCGGGCCATTCGTTACCCCCGCGGCGGAGAGAGCAAAGCTCTGGCAAAATACGGCTGCTCGGGCAAGGAATACGATAAACTCATTTTCACACCGGGTGCAAAGGCCGCACTGGTGAGCTACGCCGATGAGGTAGAAGATGTTCTCACTGCCGCAGAGCTGCTGGCTAAAGAGGGCATCTCCTGCGATGTTTATAAGCTGGTGCGCATCTTCCCGTTTGAGGAAGAACTGATTCGTGACCTTTCAGCCTATCCCGTCGTTCTGATGGCCGAAGAGTGCGTGGCCTGCGGCGGCATCGGCGAACACCTTGCCCGCGCCCTGCAGGATGCTGGCTGGCAGGGCCGGTACATCCACCGTGCTGTGAAGAAGCTGTGTCTGCCTCACGCGACGGTGCCTCAAATCAAACAGGCAACCGGGCTGGATGCCGCACATCTGGCCGAGGCTGTGCGGGAAGCAGACCCGAAAGGAGAGAAAACACTTTGAAAATTCGTTTGGACCAATATCTGGTGCAGCACGGTATGATTCAGAGCCGTGAGCGCGCCAAAGCCCTCATCATGGCCGGTGTCGTTTTTGTCAACGAGCAGAAGGTGGACAAGGCCGGCGAGATGATAAAGGAAGATGCCAAGGTCGAGGTGCGAGGCCACGACATCGGCTATGTCAGCCGCGGCGGCCTCAAACTGGAAAAGGCAATGCAGTGCTTTCCTCTGACGCCGAACGGCAAGGTCTGTATGGACATTGGTGCATCCACCGGCGGCTTTACCGATTGTATGCTGCAGAACGGTGCAGTCAAGGTCTATGCCGTGGACGTCGGCTACGGTCAGCTGGCATGGAGCCTGCGCACTGACGAGCGCGTCGTCAACATGGAGCGCACCAACATCCGCAATGTCACGCTGGACATGCTGGCAGAGCCTATTGAGTTTTTCAGCGTGGACGTGTCGTTTATCTCGCTGCATCATATCTTCCCGGTGGCGCAGGCTATCACGACGCCCGACGCAATGGGTGTCTGCCTCGTCAAGCCTCAGTTCGAGGCTGGCCGCGAGAAGGTGGGCAAAAACGGTGTCGTCCGCGACCCTGCCACCCACCGCGAAGTTCTCCACAATGCGATGGGCTATGCCGCTGCAAACGGTTTCGTCGTGCGCGGACTGGATTTCAGCCCCGTCAAAGGCCCTGAGGGCAACATTGAGTACCTGATGTTCGTCCAGAAGAGCGAACAGCCCGGTGTGCTGGATGATTCTGTTGCCGAACAGGTCGTAGCGGCAAGCCACAGCTCTCTGGACAAGTAAATCTGCTGGGAGACGGAGGAATAAACCGCCCTATGACTGTTTACATTTCGCCAAACCCCGGAAAGGAACAGGCTGCCGACACCGCCCGCCGGGCAGCGCAGCTCCTGCTGATGCAGGGGGCTGTCGTCCTGATGCGGGATGACCTGAAAGAGTCCTGCTATGTGGAAGGTGTACAGTACCTTCCTTTGGAAGAATGCCTTCCGCGCACCGATGTCATCCTGACCATCGGTGGTGATGGAACCATCCTGCACGAGGCAAATTTTACGCTGCAATATCAAAAACCCATCCTCGGCATTAACATCGGACGCTGCGGCTTCCTCGCTACCTGTGAGGTGGATGAAATGGAAGAAAAACTCGCCGCTCTGGTGCGGGGAAAATATATGCTGGACAGCCGGATGCTGCTCTATGTGCGGGTGCTGGGCGAGGATGGCTGGGAAGGCCATGCCCTCAACGATGTGGTCGTGACGAAAGGCCGCCTGCAGCAGGCCATCGACTTCAGCATCTACTGCGACGACATCCTCGTAGAGCATTACCGTGGTGACGGCGTCATCGTGGCGACCCCTACAGGCTCCACAGCCTATTCTCTGGCGGCCGGCGGGCCGATCTTGGACTCGCAGACCAAGGGCATCGTCGTCACTCCCATCTGTCCCCACAGTCTGACCAGCCCTGCGATGGTCTTTGCTCAGGAGCGCAAAATAAACATCTGTGTGGGGCAGGTCATCGACAACGAAGTGTTCCTGAGCTGCGACGGCGCAGCGGAATATCCGCTCAGTGCCGGCTCGACGGCGGAGATACGCCTCTCCGACCAGATCGTACAGCTCGTCACCTTCAGCAGGGCGGACCAGTTTCAGGCCATCGACCAGAAGCTGCGCAGCCGGAGATAATAACAAGAGGAGGCAAGGAATATGGGCCGAAACAATCCAGCTGAGGCAAAAGGCAAGACGGAACGTCAGCAGACGATCCTCCGCCTCATTCAGGAACATCCCATCAGTCGACAGGAGGTACTTCTCGAGCATCTGCGCCAGGAGGGCTTCGAGGTGACACAGGCTACCATTTCCAGGGACATCCGGGAGCTGTGCCTCGTCAAAGCTGCCACCTCCGACGGCTACCGCTATGTTTCCAGCCACAACGAAAGCCTCAACCCCAAGATGCAGGGCCGATTTGAGACGATATTCCACGAGTCTGTGCTGGGGGTGGATTTTGCCGGACATGTCGTGCTGGTGAAGTGCTACTCCGGCATGGCGAACGCTGCCTGTGAGGTATTCGACGCCTTGAAATGGAAGAATGTCGTCGGTACGCTTTCCGGCGACGATACATTCCTTATCGTAGCCCGTTCGGAGCGGGACGCAAAGACCATCTGTTCGGAACTGACCCGTCATATCGGGCAGAAATAAACGCGGGAGTGAAACTATGCTGAGCAGCCTGCAAATCGAAAATGTTGCAGTTATCCAGAAAGCAAACGTCCATTTCGAAAAGGGCCTCAACGTCCTGACCGGTGAGACGGGCGCAGGTAAATCCATCCTCATCGACTCCATCAACGCCATTCTGGGCAACCGCACTTCCAAGGATCTTGTGCGCACCGGCGCGGCTAAGGCCGTCATCCGGGCCGCGTTCGAGGACGTGCCGCCTGCTGTTCTCGACAGTCTCGAAAAGGCAGGCTATGAGCGCTCGGAGGCCCTGCTGCTCAGCCGTGAGATCACCGCCGAGGGTAAGAGCACCTGCCGCATCAACGGGATGCCGGCCACTGCCGCCGTCCTGCGGGAGCTGTGCGGCGGGCTTATCAACATCAACGGTCAGCACGACTCCGTGGGTCTGCTGAACCCGGCCCGTCATGAGGGCATTCTGGATGCTTACGCCCAGAACAGCGCTGAGTATCAGGCGTATTATGCTATCTACCGGGAACTGGTCGGCGTCAAAAAGACGCTGGACGCCATGATAACCGACGAGAGCGAAAAGCAGCGCCGTATCGATCTGCTGAGCTATCAGGTGCAGGAGATCGACGATGCCGGCCTGACGGCAGGGGAGGAGCAGACGCTGGAAAGCCGCCGCAAAGTGCTGGCAAATGCTTCCACCATCCGGGACCGTATCGCACAGTGTTATGCGTTGCTCTCCGGCGGCGACGAGGCCCCGGGGGCTGTTGACCTTCTGGGCGAAGCCTCCAACGCTGTGGACGCAGCGGCACAGCTCGACGGAGAGCTGTCTGCCGGTGCGGGCCAGCTGCTCGACCTTTATTACACCGCGAAGGATGTCGCCGCAGACCTCATTGGCCGTCTGGACGCCTACGACACCAATGACGCAGAGCTGGACGAGATCGAACAACGCATCGACCTTATCTATAAGCTCCGGCGGAAGTACGGAGACACCGTAGAGGACATTCTCGCCTTTGGCGAACGGGCACGGAAAGAACTTGAGATGATACAGTCCTCGCAGGAGAGGGTAGAACACTTGCAGAAAGAGCAGCGCCGTCTCTACACCCTTGCGCGGGAAAAGGCCGAAGCTCTGACCCAGACCCGTCTGAAAGCTTTTGATGAGCTGAACAAGCGTATCTCTGGCACGCTGGACTTCCTGAACATGCCGGGTGTGCGGATGACGCTTCGCCATTCGCGCGGCCCGCTGGCCAGCCATGGGCAGGACAGCATCGAGTTCTATATCTCCACAAACCCCGGCGAAGCTCCGAAGCCTCTGGCAAAGATCGCCTCGGGCGGTGAGTTGAGCCGTATTACCCTTGCCATTAAAAACGCAATGGCTGATAAAGACGCCGTGCCGACCGTTATTTACGACGAGATCGACAGCGGCGTATCGGGCAAAGCAGCCAGCCGTATCGGCGAGGTACTTCGTCAGAGCGCCGAGGGCCATCAGATCCTCTGCATCACTCATACGGCGCAGATCGCTGCACTGGCCGACTGCCATCTGCTCATTCAGAAAAATATCACGAACGAGCGTACCTATACCGAGATACACCCGCTGGACGAGAATGGCCGTGTAGAGGCGCTGGCCCGCCTCATTTCCGGCGACCATGTCACAGAGCTTTCGCTGGCCAATGCCCGGGAAATGCTGGGCCGGAACGCAGAAAAATAAGAAAAAAGCCAGCGCTTGACATTCCGGCAGGGATGTGCTAAACTGAATCTCGTTGAAAGGCGAAGATGGGAACCGAGTACCCTGATGCGCTCTGCCCAGAGAGGCCCCGGCTGGTGAAAGGGGCTGCAGAGACGCAGGCGAAATACGTCCCTGAGCCGCAGGCTGAACGAATAGTAGGCTGTGCCGCGTGCGAGCGTTACAAACGCAGGAGTGTCACTCTACTCTGGGGTGCGCACTCGTGAGGCCGTCTCTGTGAAGAGGCGGCAAACAGAGGTGGTACCGCGAATTTTATCGCCCTCTGCCAAATTTATTTTGGCAGAGGGTGTTTTATTTTCCCTCTGCCCGACAAACAGGAGGAAATTTTTATGACTCTGTACGAAGAACTCAAGGCCCGCGGCCTCGTGGCTCAGATCACCGATGACGAGATCATCGACCTCATCAACAACGGCAAGGCCACCTTCTACATCGGCTTCGACTGCACCGCCGACAGCCTGACTGCCGGCCACTTCATGGCCCTGACCCTGATGAAGCGTCTGCAGATGGCAGGCAACAAGCCCATTGCCCTCATCGGCGGCGGCACCACCATGATCGGCGACCCCTCCGGCCGCACCGATATGCGCCAGATGCTTACTGAGGAGACCA
>OLFU01002236.1_pt1 | contig 15953 bp, 9 predicted proteins | sample 1605161 | NCBI WGS metagenome assembly OLFU01 (sample SAMEA3888914, study PRJEB22519) | human gut metagenome | biome: human gut; feature: human-associated habitat; material: faeces | place: Denmark | collected 2011
AGGTCCTCTCTAGATGTTAGCTTTTCGTCACCCACTACAGTTGACAAAGAGCCCTTTTTAAATCAATTAGTTTAGCACTCTAGGTGGATAAGCAATACCATTCTTATCAAAGTAAACGTAAACTCCTGGTTGAATTTCTATCCATGTGCTAACAGCTCTCTTACCACTATCACCATAGTAATAGCTAATTCGACCATTGCCAGCACTTACTGTTTGACCTTTTACTTGTTTACCATCCTTAGCGAAGAAATAAGTATCGTCACCAATTTTAACTTCACCAGTCACTGACTTACCATTAGCACCAATGTAGTACCAGTTGTTGTCGCCTGTTGTGAAAAACTCATTAGTCAAGCGTTCACCTGTTGAAGCATTATACTTACTATAAGTACCATCTGCATTCTTAACAACACCACCCTTAACTTGGCTTCCGTCTGCATTAAAGTATAGGTGTTGGCCATTGATGACTTGTGCACCTGTAACAGTCTTACCATTAGCGCCTGCATAGTACCAAACATTGCCATCAGTTGTGAAGAATTCGTTAGTCACTAGCTCTCCAGAACCTTCTTTGTACTTGCTGTAAGTACCATCTGCATTCTTAACAACGCCACCTTTAACTTGGCTTCCATCTTCATTGAAGTAAAGTTTTTGACCATTGATGACTTGTGCACCTGTAGCAGCAACACCGTTTGCATCAAAGTAGTACCACTTACCATTGATATTTCTCCAAGTATCCTTGATAGCATTACCAGTGTGTGCGTCAAAGTAATAAGTTTTACCTTTAAAGGTTACTAACTTATCTTTAGCTTGGAAACCGTCTTCTCCAAAGTATTGTGTGAAGCCATCAATAACCGTAACACCTTTGGCCATGACACCTTCATTAGTGAAGTAACGGAATTTCACAACCTTAGATTCTTTACCGTCTTTATCAGTTTCAGAAACATCAAATTTAGTGTAACCACCCTTGTACATTTGACCTTTAGAGTTATAAAGGTAGGTATTACCATTAGCATCAATGTAGAAGGCATTACTCAACATGATACCATTTGGTAAGAAACGATAAACGTCTTTACCATTTGGTGAGTATTCACTGTTAGTAACCATGTGACCACGAGCATCAAAGTAGTAAGTGTTACCATTGAAGGTTACAAAGGCAGATTTAGCTTGTGTACCACTTGTACCGAAGTAAGTGATTCCTTTACCATCACTTGAGAATCCAGTAATAACCTTTTCTTTACCTGTCAATTGAAGAGGAATGAAGTTACCTTCTTTAGTGACAGTGAAATACTTACCAGTTGCTTCATCGCTAAGTACATAGCCAACACCACGTTCAAGAACGTTTGTTCCGTTGAAGTATTCAGCCTTCCATTGTTTCAATTTAACAGAATCATCAATTGGTTTACCAGTTGAAATCATGTTTACCTTGAACATTTCAGGGTACTTAGCTTTAAGTTCAGCCAAGAATTCACCACCGTATTTAGCTTGGTAATCTTTGCCTGATGACTTAGAGTTAGCCACATAAAGTGAGTGGTCAATGATAGCGTCCGCAATCTTACGACCAGCACCATCAGTACGAGTCGCTGTTACAACTTCTTTACCTGGCAATTGGTAAATTTGGTCTGGAACCCAGTCAGCGATTGCTTGGATACCAGCCTTGTGAAGTGCTTTAAGCGCATCACGTAGATCTTCTTTAGAACCGTATTTATTGTTCTTACTCATGGCAAGATCGTAACGGTCTGCAAAGGCATAACCATTTTGGATAACTGAGTCAAGGAAGGTACCATCGTCAGCAGATACAAATTGAGGTGCCATTTCAAATGATGTTACGCCCCATGATTTGAACAAATCAACATTTTCAGCAATCTTACGGTTAGTATAGACTGAAGGATCTGAACCATCTGGAATAGTTTGGAAGTTAGAGAAGCCTTCGTAGATTAATTGTGAATCATAAGCTTCAGTCGCTTTAAGAGTCAATTCACCCTCTTTTTTAGCTTCTGTTGAAGGCGCTACTCGGATATCTTGATCATCTGAAGCTCCAACTGGAACCCAAACTGCTACGAAACCAGACATATCAAATGTTTCATAACCCTTGATGTCATTAGCACCGAAAGTCAAGACACCGTTGCTGTCTGTTTCTTTAACGTAACCTGCTGCGATTGCATCTGCATCAGATGTAAAGTTCTTGATACCATCAGCTGTACCAACAATCAAAGCACGGTATTTTTGGTTGGCATGGATTTTACCCATTTCAACATTAAGTTTAGCTGATTGATCCAAATTCAATTTTGGATTGTTAGCTACAAGTGTTACCTGACCAGAAGTACGGCTGTATTTAGAACCTTCTGTATCATTAGCTGTCATAATGTCTTTACCATAACGTACTGAAGTGTAGACTTCATTTGTGCGGTAAAGTTCAACATCTGAATTGTCCATCTTACCATCAGTTGGCAACCAGTATGAACGTTGTGCTTGCCCACCAGATACATACTTGATACGACTCTTCATCAAGTTAACAATGGTATCGTAATATGGAGACTTAGTTTCCATGTAGTGACCATCATCTGTATAAAGGTCTCCATAGTAGACACGAGTGATAGTTTCCATGTTTTGCAACATAACCGCGTAAGCCGCTGGGATGTTGTTAAGCGTATATTTTTTGTCGCTGCTGAGCATGTCTTTGTTGTAAATCTCAAAGGCTTGCTTCATTTCAGCATCAGTGATCGTGAAACCATCTGATTTTGGATTGATTTCTTTCTTGATGATTTCAGCAATAATATCTTGAACGTTGTTATCATGGGCACGGATAAAGACGTAGTTTCCTGACGCATCTCCGTATTTCTCGTTATATTTACCGATTGTAGACTGTTTAACTGTTCCGTCTTCGTTATAGGCCTTGCTTCCATCTTTGTTAATCCAATCAGTCTTTTCATCACGTTGTGTCGTGTTGAAAGTATTGTTATACAAAGGACTTACAGCTGGTGTACGTTCTTTGATTGGTTTAGCCAATGAGAAGAGGAGAGCCAAACGTTGTTTGTTTTCCATAGCAAGCGCAGCGCCATCTGTCTTGTCATTGTAGTGGTTGTCATTAAGGCTCCATGCTTCAAGGACTGAGATGTGAGCAAGAGCGTTTGCTTCAGATTTGTTAACACCATAGTACTCACGGAAGTAGTTTGTGTAGAGTTGAAGCATGTCTGCATCGACATTATCTACCGCGTCGACACGGATACCATCGAAGTTAGCATCCTTGTCACCCATAACGATTGAACCCCAGTTCATAAGGTAGTGGATTTGGTTCAATTGTTCCGCTTGAACAACTGGGTTTGACAAATCTACGTCATTAGCTAGCAAGAAGTCGAAACCACCCATGTGGTTTGGATCTGATTGCTCATCAAGAATTGATTTATCAATTGTACCAGTCTGGTTAGTTGCTGTACGGTTCAAACGACGATAGTCAGAATTCGCCCATGGTGTACGTGAATCATTCACATAAAGAAGGGCACCACCTTGAAGGTGATCTTCGCCGCCACCTTTAGAGTAGTTTTCAGTTTCTTTGTTCCATTGTGGTTGTGTCTTAACAAAGGCAGAGATAGTTTCACGCAACCATTGTGTTGATTTTTCAGCCTGAATCTTTTGCTCAATCTTGATTTGAATGTCCTTAGCAGCAACTTTCAAAGTTTCTTGCTTATCTGTACTTGAATATTTAGCATCCAAGTTAAATACTTTAGACATGTAGTTCAAGTAGTTAACTTGTGTATCTACATTTGGCCACCAAGCCATCAAAAGTGGACGGAAATCTTCTGCAGTTGATGCTTGCCAAGTTACACCATCTTTGATGATAGAAGCTGGACGGTACCAGCTATCTGCAGTCAAATAACCATCAATCAATTCAAAGCTAGCTTCAGATGAATCGTAGGCACGGTTATTTATTGAGAAACCATCAACAATATTTGTTGTTCCTGGTGTGAAAGAGTATGTTGATGAACTTGTAAGAGCACCATCTTTACCGAAGTAAAGCAATTGACCATTTACAGTAATGGCAAAGTTTTCTTTGTGTGAACCATCTTCATTAACATAGTAATATTTACCATCAATGTTTTTGATGTTTTTCAAGGAAAGCGCAGCTTCTACTTCTGAATCTTTCAAAGCAGCTTCTGGCGCCTTAACTTCTGTATTAACAACTTCAGCCTTCACTGTTGCTGGTTGTTCTTCTGCTTTTTCAGTTGTAACAGCTGGTGCATCTGTTGTCACAACTGCTTCTTTATTTGGAACAGCTGCCACTGCTACATCAGCTGTTGTTGCTGTTGTAGCTGCTTCAGCTGTTGCTTGTGTGTTCGTTGTAGTCGCTGTTTCTACAGCATTTGTTTCTTTAGCAGGTGTTAAAACATCTGCTTCTTTTGTATTTGTACGTTTATCGGCTTCTTTGGTTGCTTCAGGAGAAGTAACTAAAGAAGCTGTTGTACCTGAATTTGATTGAGTTACTGTCTTATCTTGAGTTTCATCCGCTGAAACTGAAGATGTTGTTACAGACAATCCTCCCAAGACAGTAGCAAGTGCTACAGAAGCAACTGCAATTGTAACCCATTGCTTCTTAACTTTATGAAGCTTATAGTGTATCTTATTTTCCATTATAATTTTCCCCGTGATTTTATTTGTCAAAATCAGACTGAAATCTATCCGATTTCAAACAGTTATATTATATCATTATTTTCTAACTATTTCTCGAATTAATTATTTTTTTATAAAATATATGTTACATAACATTAATATTAGAAAAACTTTGTAACACACCTATTTCATAGGTTTTCAATTCTCATTTTCATATCATTTGATAACTAAAACTATTTTTCATAAAAGCCGCCAAAGTCCTTGATACAATAGCTTTTACAATGATTCTGACTCAAAATTGATATTTGTCAGATTTTTTCTTTAAGGAGCATAAAAAGGCAAAATTTCTTTAAACGATTCTCGTTTTCAAGAAATTTCACCTATAAATTCATGTCAAATCATATCGTTTTTCACTTAATCTCTCAGATTAAGATTAGATTGATTGATTATTTATTTATCAAAATCAGCATAACCATTTTCATCGAAGAAGACAGTCGTACCGTCTTGGAAAGTAATCCATGTGTTTGTCACACGTTCTCCAAGAACTGATTCGTAGTATTCTACTCCTTTTGGTGTGCTGATTGGGCTACCTTTAACTTGACGTCCCAAATTATCAAAGTAATATTCTTTACCATCGATATTTTGGCGTCCTGTTACAGCCTTACCATCTTTGAAGTAGTACCAAACATTGTTACCAGTTGTCAAGAAACGGTTATTGAGACGCTCACCTGAATCTTTATCATAGTAAGAGAGTGATCCGTCAGCATTCTTAACAAAGTCGCCTTTGACTTGACTACCATCTTCTTTGAAGTAATAGTTTTTACCACCAACACTATAGGCACCTGTCACGATTTCACCATTATCTTTGGCGTAGTACCATGTCTTACCACCATCAAGAGTGAAGAAATCAGATTTGACTTGGCTTCCATCAGCATTGAAGTAATAGTTAAGGTGGTCAATCGTTTGACGACCTGTAGCGAGGTTACCATCCTTATCAGCATGGTACCACTTGCCGTTCACTTCGAAGAACTTGTCTTTAACCTTGTAACCATTATCTACAGTGTAGTAGCTAATCTTGCCATTTTCAGTAACAAATTCACCTTTAACTTGGGCACCATTTGCACGGAAGTAATAGTCGTGACCGTCCAAAGTAAGGGCACCTGTCACATTTTTACCAGCTGCATCACGGTAGAACCATGTTGAGCCATCTGTTGTGTAGAATTCACCCTTCTTAGCTTGTGCATAGCCTTGATCGTTGAATTCATACCAGATACCATCGATTTCTGCCCAACGATTTGTGTAGGCATTACCTGAATTTTTATCAAAGAAGTAGAGTTTTCCGTCTGGAGTCACATACTTAGTACCTTTAGCTTGGAAGCCATTTTCATCAAAGTATTGCAATCCTCCACCAGCATAAGTCAAGCCAACAGCCATTTCTCCAGTTGGTGAGAAATAACGGAATTTAGCTTCTGTTTCTGAAGTACCTTCTTTCGGTACATCGAATACAAAGTAACCATCTTTGTATTGCTCACCAAAGCTACCAAAGTAATAATATTTACCATCTTGTTGATAAATAGAATCACGAAGCTGTACACCATTTGGCAAGAAGAAATAAGTCTTACCATCGATATCTTGACGACCAGTTAACATATAACCTTCTTTATCGAAGTAATAGTAATTTCCAGCATATTTAATGAAAGCATTCTTAGCTTGGAAACCACTATTATCAAAGTAGGCCATACCCTTACCATCATAGTAGAAACCTGTCTTACCACCTTGGTCTGTCAAAGGTTTTGGCAAGAAGATGCCATTATCAGTAACTTGATAATAGCGACCAGTAGCATCGTTACTGAGAACATAACGATTACCACGACCAAGGATATTAGTACCATTCATGTACTTAGCAGACCATTGCTTGATTTTAACAGATGGATCAATCTTCTTACCAGTTGATATCATCACATCTTCAAACAACTGTGGATATTTCTTTTGGAGCTCATCAAGGAACTCACCACCATATTGAGCTTGGAAATCCTTACCTGATGATTTAGAATTTGCAACATATAAAGTGTTATTGATATAAGCATTGGCCTTTGGAGTACCATAACTATTTGCACGTGTTGCTGTTACAACTTCTTGTCCTGGCAATTGGTAAAGTTGATCTGGAACCCAGTCAGCAATTGCTTGAATACCTTGCTTGTGAAGCGCCTTAAGGGCATCACGAAGATCTTCTTTAGAACCGTATTTGTTATTCTTGCTCATGGCAAGGTCATATCGGTCAGTAAAGGCATAGCCATTTTGGATAACAGAATCAAGGAAGGTACGGTCATCAGCCGATACAAATTGAGGAGCCATCTCGAATGATGTGATTCCCCATGACTTGAAGAGTTCTGCGTTTTCTGCAATCAATTTATTAGTATATTGGCTATCTTTTTCAACAAAATCTTGGAAGTTTGAGAAACCTTCATAGATAACTTGTGAGTCCAATGCTTCAGTAGCAGAAAATGTCTTGTCAAGTTTCTTATCTGAACCTTTAACACGGATATCTTGGTTATCAGGCGCACCTACTGGTACCCAAACACCAAGATAACCTCTCATATCAACAGTTCGATACCCCTTGATTTCATCTCCACTGAAAGACAAGTTTCCTTCAGCATCAGTGTATTTAATTTTTCCAGCTGCTGCTGCATCATTTTCGTAAGTGACAATTCCCTTATCAGTACCAAGAAGTAATGGACGGTAGGCTTGGTTAGCATGAAGTTTACCCATGTTAACTTTCAAAGTACCATCACCCAATGAGAAATCCTGATTATTGGCAATAAGGGTCAACATACCAGAATGTTTACTTGTTTCTGCTACACCCGTAGTTTGGTCAGCAGTCATAATATCTTTACCGTAACGAACAGATGACAAGATTTCTTTTCCATTGAACGTGTCGACTTTCATCGATTGTCCACCTGAAACATATTTCATACGGTTCTTCAAGAGTGTTGTGATAGCATCATAGTAAGGAGACTTGGTAGCCATATATTGGCCGTTATCCGTATAAAGATCTCCATAATAAACACGAGTTACCTGCTCCATATTTTGAAGAATCAAAGCATAGGCGGCTGGAATATTGTTAATAGTATAACGTTTTTCTGCCTTCTTCATATCTTCATTATAGATTTCAAAGGCACGTTTCAATTCAGCATCAGTCATGGTATAACCATCTGATTTTGGATTGATTTCTTTTTGAACAATATCACGAATGATATCTTGAACAAGGTTATCATGAGCACGCGCAAAGATATAGTTAGCTTGTGTATCTCCATACTTACTATTATTTGTACGGTCTGTCAAACTGCTAGTAATCAAATCTTTCAATGAAGAGCCCGAACCATAAAGTGCACCCATAATTGCATAACGAAGGTTATTATCCATGGCAAGGGCTGCACCATCATGTTTTTGATTATAATCATTATCATTTAAATCCCAAGCTTCAAGGATAGAAATGTGAGCGAGTGCATTAGCTTCAGATTTATCCACACCAAAGGCTGCGCGGAAGTAGTTTGTATAAACTTGGAGAAGGTCTGCATCAACATTATCAACTGCATCAACACGGATACCATCAAAGTTAGCATCCTTATCACCCATAACAATTGATCCCCAGTTCACAAGATAGTGAATTTGGTTCAACTGCTCAGCTTGCACAACTGGGTTTGAGTTATCAACGTCATTGGCAAGTAGGAATTCATAACCACCCAAGTATCTTCCTGTACCATTTAGAGAACCATCTTGGTTACTTGGTGTACGGTTAAGCAAACGGTAATCGGAATTTGCCCAAGGTGTCTTATCATTATTGACATAAAGAAGAGCTCCCCCTTGAAGGTGGTCAGCAAGGGTATAGTTTTCAGTTGTAGTATTCCACTGGTCTTGTTCTTTTACAAAAGACTCAATTGCTTGACGAAGCCATTCAGTTGATTTTTTAGCTGAAATTTCTTGTTCAATCTTAATTTGAATTGTCTTAGCAGCTGCATTCAATTCAGATTGACTTTGGCTAGTTGAATACGTTGCGTTAAGGTTAAAGTGTTTAGAGAAAGTATTGAGGTAGGCAACTTGTGTATCTACATCAGGCCACCATGCCATCAAAAGTGGACGGAAGTCTTTCTCAGTTGATACACGCCATTTTTCACCATTTTCCAAAATAGTAACTGGACGGTACCAGCTGTTTGGTGTCAAGTACCCATCTACCAACTCGAAGCTTTCCTTCTTAGAATCGTAAGCACGGTTATGTGAAGAAAAAGCATCAACTAGATTAGTTGTACCTGGTGTGAATGAGTGTGTTGATGTGCTTGTCAAAGCACCGTCTTTACCGAAGTAAAGCAACTGGCCATTAACTGAAACAGCAAAATTTGTTTTGTATGAACCATCTTCTTTGACATAATAGTATTTACCATCAACTTGTTTGATGTTGTTCAAAGAGAGCGCTGCTGTTTCTTCTTTTTCAGTAACACCAGATTTTGGTTTTTCAGCTACTGTAAGCGTTGTATCTGTTGCTGCTGCAGCTGGTGTTTCTGTTGTCGCACCATTTGCTACTGCTGCACGATCAGTTGTTGCTGGTGTTGCAGTATTAGTAGTTGTATCTGCTGCAGTGGTTGCTGCCGCAGGAGTTTCGACTGTTGCAGCATCAGCAGCCTTGTCAGTTGTTGTTGCTGTCGCATCTGTCGTAGCAGTTGCTGCAGGAGCGGCTACTTCATGCGTTTCAACGACAACATCGCTTTCAGCTGTCGTAGAGGCAACTGGTTGAGTTGTTTCATCAGCTGAAACCTTTTGATTGGCAACTGTAGCACCACCTACGATAGAGGCAAGTGCTACCGAAGTGACGGCAATCGTCACCCACTGCTTCTTAACTTTGTGAAGCTTATAATGTACCTTTTTTCCCATTTTAGGTCCTCATTTCATTTTCCTAGTTTGAATAAAATCTACATAATTCAAACAATTTCATTATAGCATATTTTTTTCAGTCAACTAGAGTCTTTATCAAATCATTTCAATTTTTAATCATATTGTAAATTGATTAACATTTCAACAAATATTAAAGACTACCGAATGTAGAAAACGGTAGTCTTTTTCTATTTTTAGGAAAGTTTTTAGAGGTAATTTAATAAGCTATCTCTATTCAATCAGTAGCAATTTAAAAGTCAGCTATTAAGCAAAAACGACGTTATGTTGGACCCTGTAGCTAACTAAAAAGAGCAAGGTTTCTGTGACTAATTTTGCCAGAACCAGTCCTAAACCAATAGCAACTAGACTACTAAGTAAGAAATAGTTACAGGCCAGGAGGACCAAGACCAACATAAAGTAGCGAACACTCGATCTAAAGAGAGAGCTTGTCGGATTAAAGACCACATTAGCGTTCAGCAGACACTGGCTGGAAGCCGAAATCACACGAGCTAGCACGACCGAAAGGAGCAGATTCTTCGTCAAGGCAAAGAGCACAAATAAGGCTGTTGCATCAATGACTGAGGCCAAGACGGCCGTGCCAGAGAACTTTAAAAAAGGGCTGTAAATACGGATGGAATCACGAATGGGCCGGAAGTGCGAGCTTTTATTTTCCTCCAGATAAACGGTCTCGATTGGGACTTCAGAGATTTGGTGGCCTGATTTTTTGGCTTCAAGCAACATATTAAACTCGTACTCAAAACGATTGCCATCCAGATTAAGAAGCCATGGAATCAGGTCAGTTGACATGCCTCGAAGACCCGTCTGAGTATCTGTCACCTTTTGGCCAGTTACTAGACGGAAAAGTCCAGCAGTCACTTTATTTCCAAAACGGCTACGTGCTGGCACCTTACCAACAAAGGCACGCGCACCCAAAACAAGATGACTTGGATTTTCCTCGGTTGCCTTGGCCACACGGACAATATCTTTAATCAGATGCTGACCGTCACTGTCAACTGTGACTATAGGTTGAGCCGAAAGGTGCTGACCGACTACTTCTTCTTGAATATAAGCGAAAGCAGTCTTAAGAGCAGCTCCCTTTCCTTTATTAATCGGATGAGTTAGGACAGTCGCTCCAATAAAAGCCGTTTCGTCGTAATAGTCGTTATAGCCTGGGCCACTCCCATCATTAACAACAATAATACGGGCTTTAGGGAGTTTTATGGTAATATCTTGAACCACCTGAATCAGGCGTTTGTCTGGTTCATAAGCTGGAATAATAATATACATAGGCACTTCCTTTCTGTTTCATCCTATGACTCTTTAGTGACCTCCGCCAAAGCCACCTGGTTGTCCACCACCTTGGGGACCACCGCCACCTTGAGGGCCACCGCCGCCAGGCATTGAGTTTTCAATCTTAGTTTGTTTCTCACCATTGATAGTAATGTCACCACCGGTATAGGTCGCTGAACCATCGAAGTCAAAGCCAGACTGACCAGTCAAATTGATTGTTCCACCCGATACAATAATATCGCCGTTAGAATCGATTGGGTCGGTATCGCCCTGGCCAACCTCAACATTTAGAGTTCCACCAGTCATCTTGAAGAAAATCTCACTTTGACTGGCATTAGCATTGGCGGCATTAACACCATCATCCGTTGCATAGACATCTATATTTCCACCATTTATAGTCACAGATTTACCTTCGATACCTTCAGCTGATTTTTCAACCTTGTAAGTACCACTATCAATAATCAGATCACCGGACGCATGAATACCGTCGTCACCAGCCTTAATGGTCATGGTATTGTCAGACAGATACATGGTACCTACTGAGGTGTCGTCATCATTGTCGACCTTGACACCATCTTCTTCAGCCTCAATAGTCATAGTTGTTCCTGTGACATTGAGTTCATCATTGACATTGAAGGCATCACCGACTGAGGAAATCTTATAGGTACCCCCAGTCATATGAAGGCTGTCATTGGCTTTAATACCGTTGTTTTTCTTGGCATCAATGTTTAGAGTACCTGAACCGTTAATGGTCAAATCTCCTTTAGAAAAAATCACAGCATCCGCATCTTCATCACTATTAGAACTTGAATCAGAAAGTGTGTTTGTAGTGCCATCTTTAAGTGTCAGATAGACATGACCAGCCTTTGTGGCATTGATTGCTGCATTTGTATTTGTCATGGTAACACCATCCAAAACAATATGGACATCATCTGAATCCCCAGCGTCCACCTTGATTTGCACACCGTCGGATTTTCCTGAAATGACGTAGGTCCCAGCTTTGGAGATGGTTATAGTTGAACATGATAGGGCTGCACCATTACCTGAAACATCCGCAGATGAGCCTGATAACTTAATCTTAGTAGCTGAACTTTCATTATAAGAGGTATCAGAATCTTTAGAAGTAAAATAGTTGCTGTTGTTCTTATTTGTTTTCTTACTAGTCGTTGCTGTTACAGCACTTGTTTTTGATGTAGTGCTTGACGTCGTCCCAGTTGCTTGACTGCTTGATTGGCTACAAGCTGTCATGACTGTTAAGGCAGTCGCACAGGTCAATAAAGTCGTCCATTTTTTTAGTTTTTTTGATTTCATATTTTTTCCTCTCGGGTTCGTTTGGATGATTACAGTTTACGGGACTTACCTAAAACATTTCTAAAGGATAACTGAAACTTATCTTAAGTTAAGTTTGGTGAAAGTTTAGCTTAGGACTTCTTTCAGAAAAGTCCCATAGACTAATAGGCGAGCAAGTAAGTGCTATATAGAAATAGTACATTTTCGCTCAACTTTTCTACTATAAAAAAAGAATTAAAACAATAAGTCGACTGTTTGGAAATAGATGTTTCTACAATAAATTCCCTATTTTCCTGGGAGTTGCTTTACGGCTTTGTATCTTATCTAATTGAACACGCCTACAACTCGGGGGAAAAAGATGGGCCCTGCTTGGAGATAAACTCCTGCGGCTGGTCCCCCTATTTTCCTGGGAGTTGCTTTACGGCTTTGTATCTTATCTATAAAAGGAGTTTTTTCATGATTAAACAATTGGAAACACGTTTTAAACGTATTGAAACAAAATATGTGGTCTCAAAGGAAAATCTTGAAGACCTGCTCACTGATCTTAAGGAGTATTTGGTAGAGGATGATTATCCGACATCTACCATTTCAAATATTTACTTTGATACGGATAATTTTGACGTCATCCAAGATGCCCTAGATGGTAATCACCGTCAAGAGAAAATCCGCATGCGTACCTACCTAGCCAATCCCAAAATTGATAGTAAGGTCTTTTTAGAGGTAAAAGCCAAAGATGATGAAGGAATCGGTCATAAGTTTCGTCTTGTTTCAACTCCACTTGCCATCACTAACTTGCTGACAGACGGTAAGAACCATGGTCAAATCACTGACCGCCAGCTATTACAGGATATCCACCACTTACGTCAACGCTACGATGAGGGGCTCAAACCTCGTATGTATATCTACTACGACCGTTTTTCGATGAAAGAAAAAGAGACTATCGAAGGCTATGCCTACAATAAAGTTCGTGTTACCCTTGACCAAAATCTGACTTACCGTGATGAAGACGTCAGTCTCTTTAAGGGAAATCATGGTTCTCCCCTTCTAGATGAAGATACGATAATCATGGAAATTAAGGCACCTGGGCAAAAACCAGACTGGCTTCAAGCTATCTTAGACAAACATGGTTTGGAAGAGCAAAAATTCTCAAAATATAGCTGCGCCTATCATAAGTCTCAAGGTCTAGACTACGGACCACATCCAGTTCAAGAAAAAGGAGCTGCCGCCTATGTCTAATCTCTTCAATTCTATCTTTAATGATGCGACAGCAACCGCTAGTCCTCTTCAACTCATGCTGGCCTTACTGGTCAGCCTTGTTTTAGGATTGGCTCTAACCTGGACTTACAAATACCGGACCCTCTACACCAGAGAATTTGTTATTAGTTTGACCCTGCTTCCATGTTTGATGACCCTAGTTATCTTCCTTGTTAATGGTAGTTTGGGGACCTCTATCGCCGTGGCAGGGACCTTTAGTCTCATTCGTTTTCGTTCAGCGACTAGTGGTTCCAGAGAACTAATCGCTGTCTTCATGGCCATGATTATTGGTCTGGCATCTGGGACAGGCTATCTCTTACTGGCTGTCCTCTTTACCATTTTCCTTCTAGCTGTTTGGCTTCTTTTGGAAAATCGTCAAAGTCGTACCGACAACCAACGTCGTAGACTCCTGACCATTAACGTCTCCTACCAAGACCTGATTGATCAAAAAATCACTAAAGCCCTGCTCAATTTCACCAGTGAATGCGACTTGATTTCCCTTAATACCACAGGTGGAGGCGAGACCATGCAACTGGTCTACGAAGTGGACTTGAATCCCCAAGTGGACGACTTCCAATTGACTAATCATCTTATCTCAAGTATTGAAAATTGTGACCTTGCCCTAACCAAAAAGGCTAAAAAGAAAAAGAATTTGTAAGACAAAAAGACATCTCCGACTGATTTTCGGAGATGTTTTTACATGTTTTGAGGTTAACATTTTCACTTAGCTGTAACCCCACTTTTAACGGCCTAGTATGGCAGTCTAGCTTATCGATCAAAATCAAAATACTTTCTAATCATCTTCATCTTGGACAACCTTACCATCTTGTACGTTAAAGGTATAGCCAATGTGATTGTAATTATCTTCATCAATTGAGTAAAAATAAAATTCGTACTCTCCGTCTGGTAGCTTGCTAGCATCCAGTTTAGTTGTGGCCTCTTCTAAATCTTTCTTACTAGTATTATCTGTATCGCCTACTTCTATTCTCATAGTAACAAGGTGTTCTTCAATCATTGTTTGGTAGGGAATTTGATAATACCCATAAAAATCATGCTTGCCATTTTTACGGTTTTCTTTGGCTATGCGCACTAAATTATCAGAAGCCTCTTGATCAATCGTAGTATTATCGCTGAAGGAGAATTCTTCGATATCAAGGCCTAACGATTGCTTTTTAAGCTCCTTAAAGAGTTTTTGCTCTTCTTTTTTTACAGATTTTTGTTGTAAGTAGCTTTCCCAGTAATGACCAGGGGTCTTATATTCTTCACCATTAACTGTCCAGTCCAGGTTAAAAGTAATTTGTGAATCTAATGATATGGTTTGATTATCGTAGGTTTCCTCTGAATAGGTATAATCAACATAAATACCATCTGAATCTAGAAACACCTTTTTGATAAGCTTAACTTGGACCTTTCCCTTAAAACCATTATGAGCCAAGATTTTTTGCGTTTTTTCCCCTAGCCTTGAAGTAAGAATTTGGCAGTACAACTTTACAACCAACTAAAAGACTAGAACAGAGGAGGAGAATAGCTAAGCAAGAAAGCTTTAAAATATTAGGAGTATTTTTCTTCATAGGACATCCTTCCTTTCCTCAATGATTTGTATAAATAAGCACACCAAATCCTTCAAATAAAACGAGCTTTCTTCACTCCTATTATAGCATTTTAAAGCGCTTTCTTATGGTGGTTAGAAGGATAAAAGATTAGGATGTATCCAGCAAAAAAGCCTGAATATCACTTCAGGCTTTTCATCTTAGTTCAAATCGATTGATATAATCCTTAATAATCCGTTACTTCTTTTCGGTCATGGACATTGCTTTGTTTGCCTTGACGGGCTTTAAGAACAGCTTCAACGTCTTCAGGACTAACCCCTGTTTCAACGAGCATGACTGCTAGGTGATAAAGGACGTCTGCTGTCTCGTTGGCAATTTCTTCTTTATCAGCATTTTTAGCTCCGATCACAACTTCTGTTGCTTCTTCGCCTACCTTTTTCAAGATTTTATCGAGTCCTTTGTCGAATAAATAATTCGTATAAGACCCTTCCTTTGGCTGTGCCTTACGGTTTTTAATAATTTCGTATAATTCGTTCAGTGTTTGCTGTGCCATGTTTAACTCCGTTCTACTTCATTAAAGAAACAGCTTGTACGCCCGGTATGACAGGCAGGACCTTCAGGCTTAACTTGAATGAGCAAAGTATCTCCATCACAATCGAGGGCCATACTCACCACATGCTGCACATTGCCGCTAGTCCCACCCTTATGCCATAGTTCTTGACGAGATCGAGACCAAAACCACGTTTCCTTTGTTTCTAATGTTTTGTGAAAGCTTTCTTCGTTCATCCACGCCACCATGAGCACTGCTTTTGTTGTATTATCTTGAACGACCGTCGGTAACAGGCCGCCACCTTTATTAAAGTCTGGTTTCATGTATGCTACAATCTCCTACCCTATCTAACAGCAATGCCCGCTGCTTTCAATTGTGATTTCAAATCGGGAATGCTGATTTCACCAAAATGGAATATAGATGCTGCTAATGCACCCGTAACGCCGGTCTCGGTAAAAACATCGATAAAATGCTGTACCGTACCAGCTCCA
>OLFU01002240.1_pt1 | contig 15941 bp, 8 predicted proteins | sample 1605161 | NCBI WGS metagenome assembly OLFU01 (sample SAMEA3888914, study PRJEB22519) | human gut metagenome | biome: human gut; feature: human-associated habitat; material: faeces | place: Denmark | collected 2011
ACGGTATCCCACGCCCAGCAGGATGCCGGAAGAAAGAGCATAGCGGATGAACAGGACCAAAAGGGCCGGAATCTGCTGCAGTACCAGCCGGCCGGAGATGTACAGGCTGCCCCAGATAACGATGACCAATGTGCAAAGCAACGGGCTTTGCCAGGATTTTTGCATATGTAACGCCTTCTATTACTCAATAAGATAGGGGGTGTGATGGCTCACACCCCCGTCACTAGTCACTAGTCACTAGCCAAAGGAAGCCAGCTGATGCTGGCGGAACTGGTTCCTTCCGGGAGGCTACGGACGAATTCTTATTGTCTTCAGCCTTCTACGGAGACCAGTTCGATCTTGAAATTCAGTTCCTTGCCGGCCATTTCATGGTTGGCATCGAAAGTGATGGTGGTGTCGGTCTTTTCCGTGACCCGCACCGGGATCTGATGGCCGTCCGGGGTACCCAGGCCCACCCGCTGGCCCACTTCCAGATTTTCAGAACCGGGCATCCGGGCGATTTCAATGGTCAGGATGTTCTGGGGATTGGGCTGGCCATAGGCTTCTTCGGGCATCAGGTGGATGTTCTTCACTTCGCCCACTTTCATATCGCGGACAGCGTCATCGAAGCCTTTGATCATCATACCGGCGCCCACCACGAATTCCAGGGGCTCTCCCCGGTCGTAGGAGGAGTCGAATTTGGTTCCGTCATTCAGGGTGCCTTCGTAATGGACTTTGACTTTCTTGTTTTCGTTGCTCATGAGCTTGCTCCAATCATGTAGATTTATCCGGAAATATCAGATGGTTATTATTGTACCGTATGGGAGCGGGAAAGTAAACCGTGACGATTTTTGTCCTTCCCTGAAAGGGAAGGGGGACCAGCCGGATGGCTGGTGAATGGGTCTCACATCGGGTGTGAGACCCCCTACCCGCAAGCGGGTCCTTTCCCCCTTCCAGGGGGACACAATATATATTGAACCCGTCCCTTTGGGGATGGGTTCTTTTTATTTTATGTTATAATGAGTATCATAACTCTTGAGTCCGCCTGCCCCGGCGGACAGAATGGTGGGATGCGCTATGGCGGAATTGACAAAGGAACAACGAAAATACAAAAAAATGCTGGAAAGGCCGGTGAAGCCTCTGATCGCTTCCCTGGCCCTGCCTTCAATCGTGAGCATGTTGTGTACCAGTTTTTACAACATGGCCGACACCTATTTCGTCAGCAAACTGGACACTGCTTCTACAGCGGCGGTGGGGGTGGCCTTTTCCACCATGGCGATCCTCCATGCCATCGCCTTTTTCTTCGGCATGGGGTCCGGCAACAGCATGAGCCGTCTCCTGGGGGCCAAAAAGCGTCCGGAGGCAGAAGTGATGGCCTCCACGGCCTTTTTCTATGCCTTTGTTTGCGGGATCCTCATCGCGTTTCTGGGCAATCTGTTTGCGCCCCAGCTGGCCGTGCTCATCGGTTCCACGCCCACCATCCTGCCCTATGCCATCCAATATATGGGCATCGTCCTCATGGGGGCCCCCTGGATGATGACCAGTCTGGTCATGAACAACCACCTGCGTTTCCAGGGCAGTGCCGCTTTCGGCATGGTGGGCATCACCATCGGAGGCTTCCTGAATGTGTTCCTGGATCCGCTGTTCATTTTTCAGTTCCATATGGGCGTGGCCGGGGCAGCTCTGGCCACCATCCTGAGCCAGGGAGTCAGCTTCTGCATCCTGTTTGCCATGACGAGGCGGGGAGGGAACATCCCCATCCGGCTGGGGAACATCCATCCCTCCCGGGCCATCTGGAAGGAGATCGTGGCCGGCGGGGCGCCTTCCCTGGTACGGCAGGGCACCCAGAGCCTTTCCACCATCTTCCTGAACGTGTCCGCCGGGGCTTTCGGCGATGCAGCCATTGCGGCCATGAGCATCGTCACCCGGCTCAGCTTCTTTGCAGCTTCGGTGATCATCGGCTTCGGCCAGGGGTTCCAGCCCGTATGCGGGTTCAGCTACGGGGCCCGGAAATTTGGCCGGCTGCGGGAAGGGTTCTGGTTCGCCGTCAAGGCGGGGACGGTGTTTTCCCTGCTGGCTGCCCTGGTGGCCATTTCCTTCGCCACCCCCATCCTGGAACAGTTCCGGGATGATCCTCTGGTCATCGCCATCGGCACCCGGACCCTGCGCTGCCAGGCCTATACCTTTGTGCTGGTGCCTCTCACCATTTTGACCAACATGTGCCTGCAGACCACCCGCCGCACAGCCGGTGCCATGCTGGCGGCCGCCGGACGGAGCGGTCTGTTCCTGGTGCCGGCCCTTCTGGTGCTGCCGGTACTCTGGGGGCTGGACGGTCTGGTCTGGTGCCAGAGCGTGTCCGATGTCTGCGCCTTCACCCTGGCTGCCCTGCTGATCCGGAAATTCCTCCAGACCATCCCGGAAAAGGACCAGGGGTAAGGTTTTCCTGGTTGGCTTTCTGTGCATACAGTTGTATAATTATTGCTATAACGTGTTTTCTTGAAAAATCCATCCAGCAGGAACTGCTGCACGATATTCCTCATTGGGAGCCGTCCTGTCTGCAGAATCAAAGGAGGAAGTGACATGAGATAATCCAATTGCCTGGCGATGATCCTGGCCGGTGGCAAAGGCAGTCGCCTGGGCGTATTGACCAAGGACCTGGCCAAACCGGGCCTGCTGTTCGGCGGCAAATACCGCATCATTGATTTTCCGTTAAGCAACTGCCGGAACTCCGGCATCTCCACCGTAGGCATCCTGACCCAGTACCAGCCCCTGGAACTGAACTGGTACATTGGCAACGGCAGCAACTGGAACCTGGATTCGGACGGGGGCGGCACCTTCGTCCTGCCTCCCTACCAGAGTGACGGGGGCAGCAACTGGTACCGGGGCACCGCGGACGCCATTTACCAGAATCTGAATTTCGTGGATATGGTGGGGGACGATTATGTGCTGATCCTGTCCGGGGACCACATCTATTCCATGGACTATGCCAAAATGCTGAATTTCCACAAAAAGCACGGAGCCCAGGTAACCATCGGCACCATCCGGGTACCCTGGAACGAAGCCAGCCGCTTCGGGATCATGGTGGCCGACGGCCAGATGAAGATCACCAAATTCCAGGAGAAGCCGGCCAAACCGGAAAGCAACCTGGCTTCCATGGGCATCTACATCTTCAACCGGAGCATCCTGGAACAATACCTGAAGGCCGATGCCGCCGACGAACACAGCGACCACGATTTCGGCAAGAACGTGATCCCCGCCATGCTCCACGATCAGCTGGCCCTGTATGCGTACCCGTTCGAAGGGTACTGGAAGGACGTGGGCACCATCGACAGCCTGTGGCAGGCCAATATGGACCTGCTGGCCGACGAACCGCCCATGGACCTGCGCAACAAAGACTGGCGCATCTATTCCGGCAACCTGAATTTCCCGCCTCATTTCATCGGTCCCAAGGGTTCCGCCAAGAGCTCCCTCATTGCAGAAGGGTCTGAAGTGCTGGGCACCGTGACCAACTCCGTGATCTTCTATGACGTGGTCATCCAGGAAGGGGCCCGGGTGACCAACTCCGTAATCATGCCCGGTACCGTGGTGGAAAAGAATGCCGTGGTGGAGAAAGCCATCCTGGGCGAACACTGCGTGGTGGAAGCCGGAGCCACTTTCCGCAACAGCGACGGCAGCGTGGCCGTACTGGGCCGTGGCGGACGATGCAGCAAAGCAGCCAAGGAGGGGAAATAACCATGACCAGAGAAATGATCGGACTCATCAATATGCGCAATGCCCTGCCTCTGAAGGAAATCAACGAAAGCCGGCCGGTGACCAGCATCCCCATCGGGGGCAAATACCGGCTCATCGACTTCACCCTGAGCAACATGGTGAATTCTGGCATCACCACTGTGGGGCTGCTGCTGCCCCACCAGTCCCGTTCCATCCTGGACCATATCCGTTCCGGCAAGGAATGGGGCCTGGCCCACAAAGGCGACGGCCTGTTCTACCTGCCCGAGGAAAACGGCAAGGAAAGCGAAGGAGACATCGATACCTATTATAAGAACCTGCTGTTCGTGAAACGGGGCAAGAGCAAATACCTGCTCCTCAGTTCCGGCAACATGGTGATCAATATCGATTACGAGGAAGCCCTCCATTTCCACCGGAAACACAATGCGGACGTGACCCTGATCTACCAGAAGGTCCCGGCTGACTGCCCGGAGGAAGGCTATACCCTGACCCTCAGCGACAAGGACCGGGTCCTGGAGCTGAACAGACCGGCCACCCTTTCCACGGGGGACAACAAATTTCTGGGCTGCATCCTGATCGATTGTGAAATCTTCCAGGATGCCATTGAAAAATCCTATGCGGAAGGCTATCATCATTTCATCGGAGACGTACTGGCCAGAAGCCTGAAGCGGCTGCGGGTGTTCGGGTATGAGTTCAAGGGCTATGCCAAAAGGGTGGGCAGCGTGGAAAGCTATTTCCAGGTGAACATGGACCTGCTGGATCCCAGGACCTGGCGGGAACTGTTGAACCCCAATCCCCAGCACCGGATCTATACCAAAATCAATGACGAGGCCCCGGCCAAATACATGGAAGAAGCCAAAGCCTCCAACTGTCTGATCGCCAACGGCTGCATCATCGAAGGCACGGTGGAGAATTCCATTTTCTTCCGCCGGGTGAAGGTGGGCAGGAACGCCGTGGTGAAAAACAGCATCATCATGCAGTATACGGAAATCGGTGATGATGCCCGTCTGGACCATGTGATCTGCGACAAGAACACGGTGATCCAGCCGGAAGCGGCTCTTTCGGGCACGGACGAACAGCCTCTGTGCATCGGCAAGAAGGCCGTACTGTAAGAAAGGAACGAGTAGGACAGGCCTATGAAAAAGTGGCAGGATAAAGAGGAATTCAAGGCGCTATTTACCGAAAAGGCCCATATCCTGTGGGAAAAAGAGATCCAGGACATGAACCGGAATGAAGTGTACCAGACCCTGGCCTTCATGATCCGGGACTTGATCAGCGATGACTGGGTGGCCACCAACCGCCGGTATGACCAGGAAAAAGCCAAACAGGTGTACTATTTTTCCATTGAATTCCTGATCGGACGGCTGCTGGATTCCAACCTGATCGGGCTGGATATGGAGGCGCTGTGCCGGGAAGGGCTGGCTGACCTGGGCTGGGACCTGGACCAGGTGATCCCGGCCGAACGGGATCCGGGCCTGGGCAACGGCGGCCTGGGACGGCTGGCAGCCGGCTTCATCGATTCTCTAGCCGCACTGCAGCTGCCCGGCCACGGCAACAGCATCCGCTACCAGTACGGCCTGTTCAAACAGAAGATCATCGACGAACAGCAGGTGGAGCTGCCTGACAACTGGCTGGTGGACGGCTACCCCTGGGAAGTGAAGAAGGTGGACAAGGCCGTGTACGTGCGGTTCGGAGGAAATGCCTATATGCGTCCGGACGGCCACGGCGGCCTGGAATGTGTCCATGAAAAATATGACACCGTACGGGCCGTGCCCTACGACGTGCCCATCATCGGCTACCACAACGACACGGTGAACACCCTGCGGCTGTGGCGGGCCGAATATTCCCGGGAGGAAGTGTACCGGGAACTGACCATCGGCGACCGGCACCGGGCCTTCCGCTACAAGGACAATGTGCAGCAGATCTCCCGGTTTTTATACCCGGATGACAGCACGGAGGAAGGCCGCCGGCTGCGGCTTATGCAGGAATACTTCTTCGTGAGCGCTGGCATCCAGAGCATTGTCCGCCATTACAAGAAAAAATATAAAAAGAGCCTGTACGATTTCCATAAATACGTGGCCATCCACATCAACGATACCCATCCGGCCCTGGCCATCCCCGAGCTTATGCGCATCCTCATGGATGACGAGGGGCTGAGCTGGGATGCGGCCTGGGAAGTGACCACGAAGACCATGGCCTACACCAACCACACCATTTTGCCGGAAGCCATGGAAAAATGGGATATCCCCCTGTTCAAGAGTCTGCTGCCCCGGATCTACCTGATCATCGACGAGATCAACCGCCGGTGGCTGGAAGAAGTGCGGGAAGTATTCCCCGGCGACGAGGAAAAGGCCAGGGGCGTGGCCGTGCTGTGGGGCGGACAGGTCCACATGGCCCATCTGGCCGTGCTGGGCAGCCACAGCGTGAACGGAGTGGCGGAAATCCATTCCCAGATTCTGAAAGATTCCACCCTGCACCCGTTCTACACCTGTTTCCCCCAGCGGTTCTCCAACAAGACCAACGGCATCACCCATCGTCGCTGGCTGATCCAGTCCAACCCCCAGCTGTCCGCCCTGCTGGATGACTGCATCGGGGACGGCTGGCGGCAGGACCCGTCCAGGCTCATCGAATTTGAGCCCTACGCCACGGATCCTGAAGTGCAAGAGCGCCTGGGCCGCATCAAGCGGGCCCGGAAGGAAGTACTGGCCCGGTATATCGAAAGGACCACCGGCACTACCGTGGACCTGGATTCCATCTTCGATGCCCAGGTAAAGCGCATCCATTTGTACAAGCGCCAGACCCTGAACATCCTCCACGTGCTGTACCAGTACCTGCAGCTGCGGGACCACCCGGAAAAGACCATCATCCCCCATACCTACCTGTTCGCCGGCAAGGCGGCAGCCAGCTACGGGGAAGCCAAGGAGACCATCCGGCTCATCAATGTGGTAGCCAACCTGGTGAACAGCGACCCCCGGGTGAGCAAGCTCATGAAAGTGGTGTTCCTGGAGAACTATGACGTGTCTCTGGCCCAGCTGATCATGCCGGCCACGGATGTGAGCGAGCAGATCTCCACTGCCGGCAAGGAAGCCTCCGGTACGGGCAACATGAAGTTCATGATGAACGGGGCCATCACCCTGGGCACCCTGGACGGGGCCAACGTGGAGATCCACCGGGAGGTGGGGGACGACAACTGTGTGATCTTCGGCCTGCGAGCCGAGGAAGTGATGGCTTACTACCACAACGGCAACTATTCCTCCTGGTCCATGTACACCGGCGACCCGGACATCCACCGTCTGATGGACGACATGGTGAACCTGAAGCTGGGCGGGGAGCATTTCGGCATGCTGTACGATTCGTTCCTGGACCGGAACGACGAATACTTTGTGCTGAAGGATTTCAAGCCCTACTGTGCCGCCCAGGAAGAGATCGAACGGCGGTATAAGGACCAGAAGGGCTGGCGGAAGAGCAGTGCCATCAACATTGCCCATTCCGGCTATTTCTCCACCGACCGGACCATCCGCCAGTACGCGGAGGACATCTGGCACATCAAACCGGTGGGACCGAAAAAATAACGATTGGAAACAGGGAGGCATGGACCATGAAGCGCAGCGCCATTGATGAATACAGTACGTTCCTGTACCATCAGGGAACGAATTATGAAAGCTATCGCCTGTTCGGGGCCCATTTCACCGTGTACAAACGGAAACCCTGTGTGCGCTTTGCCTTATGGGCACCTCATGCGCAGAAAGTCAGTGTAGTGGGGGATTTCAACAGCTGGGATCCGGCCGCAAGTCCCATGGAAAAAAGTCCCCTGGGAAACGGGGTATGGGTCGCCTACATCCCGGGCCTGAAGGAAGGGGATCTGTACAAATACGCCATCACCACGGCCAGCGGGGAGGAGATCCTGAAAAGCGATCCCTACGCCTTCTGGTCGGAGGTGCGGCCCCATACGGCCAGCCGGCTGACGAAGCTGGCCTACCGCTGGCATGACCAGAAATGGCAGAAGGAAAAAGCCGCCTATGATTCCTATCACAGACCCATGCTCACCTACGAAGTCCATCTGGGCTCCTGGCGCCGGGGCGAGGAAGGGCGGCTGCTGACCTACCGGGAAATCGCTCCCCGGCTGGTGGAATACGTCAAGGAGATGCACTACACCCACATCGAGCTGATGCCCCTGTGCGAGTATCCCTTCGACGGCTCCTGGGGCTACCAGGCCACCGGGTATTTCTCCGCCACCAGCCGCTACGGCAGACCTGAAGATCTGATGTACCTGATCGACCAGTGCCACAAAAACGGTATCGGCGTGATCCTGGACTGGGTACCTGGCCACTACTGCCGGGATGCCCACGGGCTGCGTCTCTTCGACGGGGAACCCTGCTACGAATCGGGCAACCCCAGCCTGGCCGAGAACAAAGAGTGGGACACCATGAACTTCGACTATGGCCGCACGGAAGTGCAGTCCTTCCTGATTTCCAGCGCCCTGTTCTGGCTGAAGGAATTCCATCTGGATGGGCTGCGGATCGACGCCGTGGCCAATATGCTGTATCTGGACTACGGGAAGAACCCCGGGGAATGGACCCCCAACAAAAACGGCGGCCATGAGAACCTGGAAGCGGTGGCCTTTCTGCAGAAGCTGAACACCGCCGTGTTCCAGGAGGTCCCCCAGGCGCTCATGATCGCCGAAGAATCCACAGCCTGGCCCATGGTGACCCGTCCTGTCAGCGACGGCGGCCTGGGCTTCAACTACAAATGGAACATGGGCTGGATGAACGACATGCTGGAATATATGAGCATGGATCCCCTGTTCCGGAAAGACCACCAGAATCTGATCACCTTCTCGTTGTGCTACGCTTTCTCGGAGAACTTTATCCTGCCCCTTTCCCATGACGAAATGGTCCATGGGAAGAAATCCCTGCTGGACAAGATGCCGGGGGACTACTGGCAGAAGTTTGCGGGCCTGCGGGCTTTCTACGGTTACTGGATGACCCATCCGGGCAAGAAGCTGCTGTTCATGGGAGCCGATTTCGGTCAGTTCATCGAATGGAAGTACGACGACAGCCTGGACTGGCACCTGCTGGAGTATCCCATGCATGCGGCCATGCACAAATACCTGCAGACCCTGAACGGATACTACGGAGCCCACCGGGAACTGTGGGAGGAGGACTATGACTGGAAGGGCTTCCAGTGGATCAGCTGTGACGACTGCGACAACAGCGTCATTGCGTTCTGCCGGCTGGCCGGAGACGAAAAGGCCATGACCCTGGTGGTGTGCAACTTCACCCCTGTGGTCCGTCATCACTACCGGATCGGAGCTCCCCGGCCCGGTGTATATCAGGAAGTATTGAACAGCGACGCCACGGAGTTCGGAGGTTCAGGCATCCTGAATGCGGGGGATCTCACCACCGAAGCGATCCCCATGCACGGACGGCCCCAATCCCTGGAACTGACCCTGCCGCCGCTGGGTACCATTTATTTGCAACTGGTAAAGGAAGGTGATTCCCATGAGAACCCTGAAGACAAAAAAGACCCGCGTCCGGCGGAAGCTGGTGAAGCGGGAAGTGGCCATTGAGACCAAGGAAGGACTGATCCCCGAAGGGGAGAAAGTGGAAGCTCCTGAGACGGGAGCCAAAACCGCAGAAGCCCCGAAAAAGGCACCGCTGAAGGTCCTGTTCGTGGCTTCCGAAGCCGTGCCCTTCATCAAGACCGGCGGCCTGGCTGACGTGATGGGGGCCCTGCCCCGGGAACTGGCGGCCAAAGGCCTGGACGTACGGCTGGTGATCCCCAAATACAGCCGGATCGGCCAGGAATGGAAGGACAAGATGCAGGAAGTGGTGCGGGGACAGGTGAACCTGGCCTGGCGCCAGCAGTACTATGGCGTGGAAGAGGTGCAGCTGGACGGGGTGACCTGCTACTTCATCGACAACGAATACTATTTCAAGCGGGACAAGCTGTACGGCTACGGCGACGACGCCGAACGGTTCGCCTATTTCTGCCGGGCCGTATTGACCATGCTGCCCAAAGTGGGCTTCCATCCCGATGTGCTCCACTGCAACGACTGGCATACGGGCCTGATGGGGGTGTACCTGAAGGAAGACTTCCAGCATGATCCCTGGTACCAGGGCATCAAAGTGGTATACACCATCCACAACCTGAAATACCAGGGCATTTATGACCGGAGCATCATGAGTGACATCATCGGCCTGCCCCAGGAACTGTTCGACAACGGCAACCTGGAATGCAACGGCTGTGTGAACTACATGAAGTCCGGTCTGGTCTATGCGGACCAGATCACCACCGTGAGCCCCACCTATGCCAAAGAGATCACCTATCCCTACTTCGGAGAAGGACTGGACGGGTACATCCGGGATCACCAGGACAAGGTGACGGGCATCATCAACGGCCTGGACACCCGGGCCTATGACCCGGCTACGGACCCGTACATCAAGGCCCAGTACACGGACAAAAATGTGCGGGCGGCGAAACGGGTGGACAAGGATGCCCTGCGTCAGCAGCTGGGCCTGCGGATCAAGCGGGGTGTGCCCATGTTGGCCATGGTGACCCGGCTGACGGAAAGCAAGGGCCTGGATCTGGTGACCCGGATCATGGACGAACTGCTGGAGGAAGATGTACAGCTGGTGGTGGTGGGTACCGGCGACAAAGAATACGAGGACTATTTCCGGGGCCTGGCCCAGCGCCATCCCACCAAATGCTCGGCCCAGCTGTGCTTCAATGAAGCCCTGGCCCACCAGGTGTATGCAGCGGCGGACATATTCCTGATGCCCTCCCGGTACGAACCCTGTGGCCTGAGCCAGCTGATCGCCCTGCGCTACGGCACCATCCCGGTGGTCCGGGAAACCGGCGGCCTGAAGGACACGGTACAGCCCTACGACAAATACACGAAGCAGGGCAACGGGTTCACCTTTGCCGATTACAACGCCCATGAGCTGCTGTTCACCACCAAGCGGGCCATGGGCTGCTACGAAGATGCGGCCCAGTGGGACTCTCTGATCCGCAATGCCATGACCAGCGACTTCGGCTGGGACCGTTCGGCAGAGGCGTACCTGGCGCTGTATCAGAAAGTGACGGAGTGACCTCCCGCCGGACACGATCCATCGTATGTAAAAGGAGAACCCTATGACGGTACAGGTTTGGCATGATTCCCACAATCCCTATGACCGGTTTCCTTTCGGAGCTGCCCCTGCGGGCAGCTCTGTTTTCCTGCGTCTGGAAACCGACGGTCAGGACCTGGAGGGCCTGACCGTAACCCTGCGGGTGTGGCAGAACGGGGCAGGGGAGACCATAACCCCCATGGTCCGGGAGGGCAATGGCTTTACGGCTGTCCTGACCCTGCCCCGGACCGGCTGCCTGCTCTGGTACTACTTCATCCTGGAACAGCAGGGCCGGCGCTGGTACTACGGCAACAACGCAGGCCAGCTGGGAGGCCGGGGCCAGCAGTGGGCAAAGGACCCTGCCAGCTACCAGATCACGGTCTTTGAGAAAGAGACCCACACCCCGGACTGGTTCAAAGAGGCCATTGTCTACCAGATTTTTCCCGACCGGTTCCGCCGGGGCCGCAACACCACCGCCACCCTGACCGGAAAGACCGGCGCCGTGCTCCACAGCGACTGGAATGACAGACCGGCCTACTGGAAGGATCCGGCCACCGGGGACATTCTGTACTACGACTTCTTCGGGGGCAACCTGGCCGGCATCCGGGAAAAGTTCGACTACCTGAAGAGCCTGGGGGTGACAGCCCTGTACCTGAACCCGGTGTTCGAGGCCGTGAGCAACCACCGGTACGACACCGGCGATTACCATAAGATCGACCCGTTCCTGGGAACCAACGAGGAATTCGTCCGGTTCTGCCAGGCGGCGAAAGAAGCCGGCCTGCAGGTGATCCTGGACGGGGTGTTCAGCCACACTGGGGCTGACAGCCGGTACTTCAACAAATTCGGCCACTACCCGGAAACGGGGGCATACCAGTCCCCACAGTCCCCCTACTATTCCTGGTACCGGTTCAGCCACTACCCGGACGACTACGAAGCCTGGTGGGGGGTGAAGGATCTGCCCAATGTGGATGAAATGAACCCCAGCTACCTGAATTTCATCATCCGGGAGCCCCACAGCGTATTGAAGGAATGGCTGAAAAAGGGAATCAGCGGCTGGCGGCTGGATGTGATCGACGAACTGCCGGAACCCTTCCTGCAGCTGTTCTACCGCACTCTGAAAAAGGAAAACCCCGACGCCGTGCTCATCGGGGAAGTGTGGGAAGATGCCTCCAACAAGGTCAGCTACGGGCAGCAGCGCCAGTACCTGTGCGGCCGGGACATGGACAGTGCCATGAACTACGCCCAGCGGGCCCTGCAGCTGGATTACGTACTGGGAAAGCAGCCGGCGGAAGCCATGGCGATGGGGCTGCAGAAGCTGTGGGAGAACTATCCCCTGGAGCACACCTATGCCATGCTGAACCTGATCGGGAGCCATGATGTGGAGCGGGTGCTGACCCTGCTCACCGACGGAGGCGCCGCCGGCAGCCGGGACGCAGCAGAGGCCGGCAAGGCCCGTCTGCACCTGCTCCTCACCTGGCAGTTCACCCAGCCCGGGGCTCCCTGCATCTACTATGGGGACGAAGTGGGCGTCACCGGCCGGAAGGACCCGGACAACCGGCGTACCTATCCCTGGGGCCGGGAAGACTGGGAAATCCTGGGCTGGGTGCGGAAGCTGGCTGAACTGCGGCAAAGCCACGCTGCCCTGCGCACCGGCCGGTTCCTGCCGGTATATGCCAGCGGGGATGGGTTTGCCTTTGTGCGCAGCATCGAAGGGGGTCGGGATGTGTTCGGCCACAAAGCAGAGGACGGGGCCTTTCTGGTGGCCCTGAACCGGAGCGGCGAAAAGCCCTGCACCCTTTCCATCCACTCCGATGGCCTGTTGGCTGGAGAGTGGCACTGCGTGGCCGGGGAACTGGCCGCCCCTCTCCAGAATTCTGACGGAGACCTTACCCTTACCCTGCCGCCCCTGGGCGCCGTGGTGCTGCAGAAAGCGGAACCGCAGAAGAAGCAGGCCGGTGTGCTGCTCCACATTACTTCGCTGCCTTCCAGCGAAGGCAGCGGCGTGCTGGGGAAGGAAGCCTTTGCCTTCCTGGATTTCCTGCACCGGGCCGGCCAGAAAGTGTGGCAGATCCTGCCTCTGACCCCGCCTCTTGTGGGGGATTCACCTTACCTGGCGGATTCTGCCTTTGCGGGCAACCCGGACCTGATTTCCCTGGAAGACCTCCACGACCGGGGCTGGCTGTCCGATGCCCTGTGGCATTCCTTCCGGCAGAAGATCGCCGGAAAGACCGACTGGCATACCATCCGCCGGGCCAAAAATAAAATCCTGTGGCAGCTGAGCCATGACCCCCATAACAACATGGACTGGGCTCCCTTTGCCGGCTTCTGCCAGGAAAACAGAGACTGGCTGGAGGATTATGCCCTGTTCAAAGCCATCGGGTCCTTCTTCGGAGGCCGTCCCTGGACCCAGTGGCCTGAGGACGTGCGGACCCACCAGCCCCATGCCCTCAGCTGGTACAAACGGGAACTGCGGGGTACCGTAGATCACATCAAATTCCTCCAGTACCTGTTCCAGGTCCAGTGGCAGGCCCTCCACGAAGCCGCCCGGAAAAAGGGCATCACCCTGCTGGGGGATCTGCCCATCTATGTGGCCCACAACAGTGCGGACTGCTGGGCCCACAAGGAACTGTTCGACCTGCTGCCCAGCGGCCTGCCCCGGGAAGTGGCCGGGGTGCCGCCCGATTACTTCAGCAAGGACGGCCAGCTGTGGGGGAACCCGCTGTATAACTGGCAGGCCATGGCAGAAGACGGATACGGCTGGTGGCAGGCCCGGCTGGAGCGGATGAAGACCCTGGTGGATGCCCTGCGCATCGACCATTTCCGGGCCTTTGCCGCCTACTGGGCTGTCCCCGGCAATGCCAAAACGGCCAAAGAAGGCACCTGGCGCCCCGGTCCCGGAGAAGCCCTGTTCCGGGCCGTACGAACCGGTCTGGGAGATTTCCCCCTGGTGGCAGAAGACCTGGGCTGCCTGAGCCCGGACGTGTTCCAGCTGCGGGACAGCCTGGATCTGCCCGGCATGAAGATCCTCCAGTTCCATATGAAGGAACGGAGCGACGGCCATCTCACCTTCGATACCCCGGCCCGGTGCCTGGCCTATACAGGCACCCACGACAACAACACCCTGTGGGGCTGGTTCAGGGAAGAGCTTCCCTCCTGGCAGCAGAGACAACTGCTCCAGGAACTGGGGCTGCCTGGGGATGCCTCCCCGGAAGCCATCGTGTGGGCCCTGCTGGCCCTGCTTTACAGCCGCCGGGCAGAGACGGTGATCACCCCGGTGCAGGATCTTCTGGCCCTGGGCAGTCAGGCCCGGATGAATGTACCCGGCGTGGCCACCGGCAACTGGCAATGGCAGCTGCAGGAAGGCCAGCTGACCCCGGCGCTGGCAGAAAAACTGGCCGCCCTGGCCGTGACTTACGGGAGGTAATGTATGTATATCACCCAAATGCGGATCCAAAATTACCGCAACTTCAAAGACCTTTCTATGACCTTCCATCCCCTGGCCAACTATCTGGTGGGGGAAAATGACATTGGAAAAAGCAGTTTCCTGCGCCTGGTCTCCTTTGTGACCCGAGCCCGGAACGTGGACGAAATCGAATACGACGATCCCCGTCAGCCCATCCGCATCGACCTGGAGGTCCAGCTGCTGGAAGGGAAGAAGGAACACTTTGCCGATACCCCGGATGACCACCGGCAGACCATCCGAGTGCGGCTGGAAATGCGGGTGTCGGACATTGTGCCCCGACTGTACGACCTGGACACCGGAGAAGCGCTGCCCCTGGAGACCATCCGACGGCTGCGCTACGTAAGCTACTCGGCCCTGAGCCAGGAGGATGCCCAGGTGCGTCCCCAGGTGTACCGGGCCCTGGAACGATGGCTGGCCCAGTGGGAAGCCAGTCACTGCGGTCCCATCCCCCAGGAAGAGCGGCAGTACATTCAGCATGAAGTCAATGTGGGGACCTTTGATTCATCCTATTATGAATGCATCTTCTACCTGTCCCGGATCCTGTGCCGCAGCAACCGGCACCGGGCCGACAATCTGAAGTTCATTTCCCTGGCGGCCCTGCGGGTGATCACCCAGATCTACCAGATGGCCCACAGCCTGGCAGTGCCCCTGGAGCACAACATCATCGTGGACAAGGACGGCCACCGCTACCTGCCTCTGATCATCTCCATCGACGAGCCGGAGATCCACCTCCATCCCTATATGCAGCGGTCCATCCTGGAGTACTACCAGCAGCTGCTACACAACGAGGATGCCCAGTTCTGCGCGCTCCTGAAGGACCTGTTCGGGCTGGACGGCCTGCGGGGCCAGCTGTTCGTGGTGACCCATTCCACCGACTCCCTGATCGACGACTACCGGAACATCGTCCGCCTGTACCGGAATCCCAGGGGACAGGTCCGGGCTGCCTGCGGCTCCAGCTTCCACGTGAAACGGGAAATCGAAAAACACTTGATCATGCACTTTCCTGAAGTGAAGGAGGCCCTGTACGCCCGCAGCGTGATCCTGGTGGAAGGGGAGACGGAGTTCGGCTGCTTCCAGCTGTTCGGCCAGAAGGTGGGGGTCCCCTTCGATTACTACGGCATCTGCCTGATCAACGCCCGGGGCGAAAGTTCCATCGCCAAGATCAAGAAACTGCTGGAATATTTCCAGCTTCCGGTGGTGGCTCTGTATGATGCGGATGTAAAGGAAGCCCACGCCAAAGAAAAAGGCGTGTACTTCACCCAGGGCATCTGCTTCGAGCAGGACCTGGCCCAGACCATGCTCCTGAAGGGCAAGCGGCAGGCACTGGACAGGATCATCGACAGCGCCTGCGGCTCCACCGGCCGGACCAGTGCCGACATGATCAAACGGGCCTGCCACAAGCTGCAGCTGGATCCCCAGGATTATCCGCCGGGGCCCCTGTACAAGGCCAAAGCCCACAACGGGGCGCCCCTGTGGGTGCCGTATTTCGCCTGGCTGTACAGCAACAAGGGTGTGATCCTGGGCCGCCTGATCGGCCAGAGCCTGGAGCGCCAGGAAGTGCCCCCGGCGTTTACCCGGGTAATCAAAGAAGCAGGACGGCTGGCGACGGTGTAGGGTTTTGTGTCCCCCTGAAAGGGGGAAAGGACCCGCTTGCGGGTAGG
>OLFU01002246.1_pt1 | contig 15923 bp, 8 predicted proteins | sample 1605161 | NCBI WGS metagenome assembly OLFU01 (sample SAMEA3888914, study PRJEB22519) | human gut metagenome | biome: human gut; feature: human-associated habitat; material: faeces | place: Denmark | collected 2011
GCGGATCGTGTGTTCCGTCCTTCTTCTCCGGCGCGGGGTGCTGAGTTGTTCCGCTATCTTTTGGACGGATATGGCGTTCCCCGTTATTTGTCTGCGGCGGACCGTTTCGCCATGAAAATGGGGGGGAGATTTTCCGCTCAATTTCCGGGTGTAGTCATGCCCATGATTACCAGCCAGTTGAGAAAAGAGAGTTCCAATGTAATTCTTCCTGCCGAGGATGGAAAACTGCGCCCCCACCTGCGCCGCAGGCGCAAGGGCGGCATCCGGATGAATATCAACCAGCTGGGAGAGGCCATTCTGGGTGAAAGCGAGGCGCACCACCGTCTTCAGCAGGTCGTGGACCGGCTGACAGACAAGGACTGTGACTATATTTCCGTCAAGATTTCAGCCATTTTCAGCCAGATTCATCTGGTAGCCTTTGAAGAAACCGTCAAATTGATTCAGGAGCGCCTGCGCATCCTGTACCGGGCGGCCATTACCAATGCGGTAACGTTGCCGGACGGTTCCAGAAAGCCCAAGTTCGTGAATCTGGATATGGAGGAATACCGTGATCTTCATATGACGGCGGAAGCGTTCAAACGTACGTTGATGGAGGATGAATTCATGCAGCTGGAGGCGGGGATTGTGCTCCAGGCCTATTTGCCGGATTCCTGGGAGGAGCAGATGAAGCTGTGCGCCTGGGCGAAGGAACGTGTGGAGCAGGGGGGGGCGCGCATCAAAATACGCCTGGTGAAAGGCGCCAACCTGGCGATGGAGAAGGTGGAGGCCTCCATGCATGGCTGGGCGCAGGCCCCGTATGGCACGAAAGCCCAGGTGGATGCCAATTACAAGAGAATGCTCCATTACGGCTGCATGCCGGATAATGCCAGATATGTGCAGTTCGGCGTGGCTTCCCACAACCTGTTTGATTTGTGTTATGCCATGCTGCTGCGTGAGCGGGAAGGCGTGCGTGACCAGGTGGAATTCGAAATGCTGGAAGGGATGGCGAACCATCAGGCGCGGGTCATCCGCCAGGCGGCGGACGGTCTGCTCCTTTATGCCCCTGTGGTTTTGAAGGAAGATTTTCACAGCGCTATTGCCTACCTGGTCCGGAGACTGGATGAAAATACCAGTGAGGAGAACTTCCTGCATGATCTCTTCGGCATGACACCGGGGTCCCGGAGCTGGGAGGTCCAGAAAAAGAGGTTTTTGAAGGCTTGTCAGGAAAAGGATGAGGTGAAGTACGGCCCCAACCGCACGCAGAACCGCGCTGCGGATCCCATCCAGCCCTCACATTACCGGGACGCCTTTGCCAACGAGCGAGATACGGACTGGTCCCTGCGGCAGAATGCGGAATGGATCAACGGGCTGATTGCCGCGGAGAAGGAAAAATCCGGCGAGGAAATCCCTCTGGTTATAGATGGTGAGGAAATTACGACTAATCTATGGGGCGTGGGGCGCGATCCGTCCCGCCATAATGAAGTTTCCTATAAATTCGCTTATGCGGATTTTGACCAGGTTGAACATGCCTTGGTCACGGCGGACAGGGTCCGCTCCTCCTGGGCGTCCAAAAGCATTGGCGAACGCGCTGAAATCCTGCACCGGGCAGCGCAGGAGCTGTCCAGAATCAGGGGGGAAGCCATTGCTGCCATGGTGAGGGATGCCGGGAAAGCTCCCACGGAGGCTGATGTAGAGGTGAGCGAGGCCATAGACTTCTGCCGCTATTATGCGGAAGGCCTGGACCGCGACGGAATGAACGACGGCGTGGAAATGTCCCCGCTGGGTACCATCTGCGTGATGTCTCCCTGGAATTTCCCCTTCGCCATTCCGACGGGCGGTGTAGCTGCCGCCCTGATGGCGGGAAATGCCGTGGTGTTCAAACCGTCCGAACTGGCCGTTTATACGGCTTGGCAGATTGTCCAGGCGTTCTGGCGTGCCGGTGTGCCTAAAAACGTCCTTCAATTCGTGCCGATGCCGCGCAATGAAATTTCCCGCAAGTTTCTGATGGATCCCCGTTTGAACGGCGTGATCATGACGGGATCCTACCGCACCGGAAAAATGCTGCGCGAACTGCGGCCTGACCTGCATGTTCTGGCTGAGACCAGCGGAAAGGATGCCATGATCATTACTGCTACGGCTGATCCGGACCAGGCTGTAAAGGATTTGGTGAAAAGCGCTTTCGGTCATTCCGGACAGAAGTGTTCCGCCGCCAGCGTGGCTATTGTGGAGGCTTCCGTTTATGACAATCCCGCCTTTTTGCGTCAGTTGAAGGATGCCGCCGCCAGCCTGAAGGTAGGCGGATCCTGGGAAGTCAACTCCGTGGTGACGCCGCTCATCAGGGAGCCGGAAGGGAATCTGCTCCGTGCGCTGACGCAGCTGGAACCCGGGGAGGAATGGCTGCTCAAGCCGGAACCTTCGGAAGACAACCCGTGCCTCTGGTCTCCCGGCATCCGGCTGGGGGTGAAACCGGGAAGCTGGTTCCATCAGACGGAATGCTTCGGTCCGGTATTGGGAATCATCCGTGCGGAAAACCTGGAGGAAGCCATTGACATCCAGAACGACTCCGAATTTGGCCTTACCGGCGGCCTTCAGTCCCTGGATGAACGGGAAATTGCCTTGTGGAAAACTAAAGTGCAGGTGGGCAACGCGTACATCAACCGTGTCATCACCGGCGCCATTGTCCGCCGCCAGCCGTTCGGCGGGTGGAACCATTCCTCCATGGGGCCTGGAGCCAAGGCCGGAGGTCCCAACTACCTTACCATGCTGGGAAGTTGGGAGGAAAAGGCACTGCCTCAGAAGTTGCGCACGCCGGGTGAACGTATCTCCGGACTGGTGGAAAAACTGTGTTCCGAGCTGCCGGACTGCGCCAAGCGCATCCGTTCCGCGGCCGGTTCCCAGGCCAAGTGGTGGATGGAGGAATTCGGCGTGGATCATGATCCCTCCCGTGTTTACGGAGAAAATAATATCTTCCGCTATACCCCGGTGAAGGGAATTCTGGCCCGTGTGGAAAACATGTCCGACGATGACGTCGCCATTCTGCTGCTGGGGGCGAAACTGTGCGGGGTGCTCCTGCACCTGAGCATAGGGGCGAGCCGCCCCTGGATTCAGAAAATGCATGGTTACTATGCTTCCCTGTCGGTGGAAACGGAAGCGGAATTGATCGGCCGGATGCCGGAAGCCCTTCAAGGCGTACGGTTCCTGCGTGGAACAGATATTTCCGAGGCTCTGGTCAATGCCGCCCATGCTCGGGATGTGGAAGTGCTGGACCGTCCCGTGCTTGCCAATGGTCGGGTGGAACTGCTGGGGTATTTCCGGGAACAGGCTGTTTCCGAAACCGTTCACCGCTACGGCAATCTCATCCCGCCGCCGGGCAGTTTTAAAACAGACAGCGTGTGAAGGGTAGGGAAGGCCTGAATCCCGGCTTCCGGGTATCTTAGCCATAAAAATGAAGGGAAATCCTCCTGCCGGTTCAAAAGGAAAACATGGGTGTTGGGTGTGTTCCCCTTCCGTTTCGGAATAGCTCTTCACTGAAAGGAGGGGAAAAATTTTTCTTTGCAAGGAGGGAAGAGGAGTATCCTGTTGAATGAAATATGAACTTCGCCGAATGAGAAAACTTTCACCAGGCCTCACGGTGAACAATTCCGGCGGTGCGGGAAAAGGTTCCGTGATTCTTATGGGGGAAGATGCGTGGAATCCTGCAGGAAGCGCAGGCTTTCCCGAAGAGCTTTCCCCTGTTGCCGGGAAGGAGGGATTGGGTGCTTTTTGTTTCTTTTCTCCATTTGATGATAGAACGTTTCCGGGAAACGGGTATATTACCAGGAACGTTTGCGATGACGCGGCGCTTTTTTTCCACGTAACCATGAACACCAACCAATCATTGAACTCCCGCGGCAGCCACATCGCCTGGGTGGACTTTCTGCGTATTCTGGCCTGCTTCCTCGTTGTCCTGGCCCATTGCTGTGATCCGTTCGTTGGAAGTTTTGACGGTTCCTTCAACTTTAAATCCGCTGTCTTCTGGGGAAGTCTGGTACGGCCGTGCGTGCCTTTGTTTGCCATGATCTCCGGAGTGTTGCTCTTTCCCGTCACCTTGGAAATGGGCGCTTTTTACTCCAGGCGCCTCAAGAGGGTGCTGGTTCCGCTCATTGTCTGGTCACTGGCGCTTCCCTTGCTCTACTTCGGATACTTTGACGCAGGCGTTCAAACGTCCAGCCCCAACATCGTGATGGACACTTATACCTGGAGCGCCACCGTCGGCAAGCTGTATACCTTCTTCTTCAACTTCAACTATGATACCACGCCCCTGTGGTATGTATACATGCTGGTGGGCCTGTACCTCTTCATGCCCATCATGAGCGCGTGGCTGACGCAAGCCAGGAGGAAAGATGTGAAAATCTTCCTGGGCATCTGGATATTCAGCATGACTCTCCCCTACATCCAGATGCTTGCTCCGGCACTGGGTTATGAGGGTAATTACGGCAACATGGGTATTCTGGGTGTTTGCGATTGGAATCCGTACGGTATGTTTTATAACTTTTCCGGATTCCTGGGATACATGGTGCTGGCGCATTACCTGACCAAATACCCGCTGGCCTGGAGCTGGAAAAAAACGCTGTCCATTACTATTCCCTTCTTTTTGATTGGTTTTGCCGTTACGTTCTTCGGCTTTCTGGAAACGCAGAAGCACTTCCCCGGCCAGTATTCCAAGCTGGAAGTGCTCTGGTATTTCTCCGGAATCAATGTATTTCTGATGACCTTTGCCATCTTTACCATTGTCAGCCGGCTCAGAATCAAGGCTGGTCCAGTGCTGAGCAAGGTGGCGGCGCTTACTTTCGGCGTGTATCTGTGCCACTTCTTCTTTGTCCAGTGCTCCTATGACTTCGTGAACTTCATCGGGCTGGGAGGGCTGCCCTCCGCCGTAAAAATTCCGTTGATGGCCTGTCTGGCCTCCGCTGTCTCCGCGGCGTTGGTATGGCTGTTGAGCCTGAACAGGTGGACGCGCAAAAGCATCATGTAAACCGCAGATATTTTTTGCCCGGGTGGTCCTTGGAAATCAATACTTTTAGTGTTCCTTGCCGCTGAAAGAAGAATAGGAGGGGTTCCGGGGAAAGATTCCCTATCCAATTTTCCCGCCGCCGCCAAGCCCTGTGGGAATTTTTCAACGGTTAGGAATCCAACAAAACCAGAGGAAATATTTCTTTTTTAATTTTGGGAGTTATGATTTATTTTTTTTATATTTGGAATTCATGCTTTTTCCTTTCTTCTTGGGAAGAAAATTCTGCAAGAGTGGTAGATTAGTTTGGGTCGCTACGGTTTCTGCATACTCATATGCTGATCGGCGGAGAGCAGGAATAAAATTAATATAGAGGTTCCAAAATAATTACTATGCTGTTCTAGGCAGTTTGGACTGTGATCAATCTCTAATGCTTGGAAAATCATGAAATATCTTGAAAAACATTATTTTTACGTCGAAAAAGAAAGGGGAGACGAAAGAAGTGGTACTCATCAATATCCGTAAGAGGTATTTGGAAATTTGTGAGAGTCGTTTTTATCCCATTTGAGATATGTTTCTTCTGCCCCTTATGGTTATGGAGAGCTTTTCCCTTATCTCGTCATTGGTGGTTGTTCAGTATATTGTTTCCTTATAGGTGAAGCTGTAGAAGTTTGCCCTTATAGAATGGATCGTGAAAAAATATGATCTTATGAAATGGGAAATGTTTTTAATTTTAGTTTATTAAGGGTGCATTCTTGTTGAACGTATAGACACGACTTGGATGGACGTTAATAATGCGTAGAGGCACCTCCCACAGCCGCGGAAGGTGCCTCTGTCAGTTTCAGAGATTTAAATTCGTTAACAATCAATTTCTTCAATCGTAATTCCACTCGGAATCAAGGCACGGTTAACGATAATATCGTAGTCCTTGATGGATCTGGGAAATTCTACGTTTTCATGTTTGATAACGGATACGGCATCAAATAATTTATGTGCCGGGGCATTTCCTAGTTCGCTGTCATGTTTGAACAGAACAATTTTGCGAATGGCCATGGAACCGGAAGGCCGGGCGGCAGACGCATCAAAATCAAACAGGTGTACAAGTGCATCTTGGAAGATGTTCCAGTCTTTTTCCGAGAATCCGGTTTGCTTGGCCAGGAAAGGATTCAAACATCCTTGGGTTTTGTACAAAGCATAGGGGAGGGTGAATTTTCTTCCCATGGTGCGATTGTCTCCCTTTTGCTTGATGGCTTCCGCTTCCGTTGTCACAGCACATCGTGTCACTGCAAATTCCGAGGTTGAGACGGGATCAATGGAACGTGCAAAGGATATCTGGATGGGTCCTCTCACTTGTCCGCAATTAACACCTGTGGTCATGACGGCCCCAAAGGTGCGTATGTCGAAAAATGTTTGGCACATCCAGGATTTTGCCTTATCATAATCCGCCTGTTTGGCATCCTTCTGGTTGATATCCAGAGCTTGATAGGCCCGGCTTTGTTGATTGTTCAGGATGGCTTTTTCTTTAACATAAATTTCGTAACTGGGTTCTCCGTCCCTGGTTAATTGGATGAAGTTGCGAACCTTGCGTTTCAAACATACATCTGTGATCAGTCCATGGCCAGATTCTGCATCCATGCGCGGCAGGTTTCCCGCATCTGGATCTCCGTTCGGATTTGCATCAGTCACGTCAAACAGAATGAGAAAGTCAATTTTATTCATTGTTGTTATAGTTTGGTTGATTGTTATTCAGGAAGCTTCTTTATCTTTGGAGGTAAAAAAATCATTCATCTGGTGATAGAACCCTAAATCAAAATAGGCTTGTTGTTCCAGCCCCAGATGTGCTGGAGGTATATCCGGCATATGAGATTTGATTTCCTGAACCAGTTTTTCCCGGTTGATTTTGGCGCCCTCTCCATGGTTTTGCTTAATCAGCCGCAGATGATGTTGGTATAGTTTGTTGATGGTAGGAAGAACGGAACGGGGGTGTGCTGACATGCTGGAAAAATAGGAATCGCGAATCGTGCGGTTGAGGTTATGCCCCAGGGCGTCTTCCTGGGTTTTTACATAGATGGCAAAGAGCCTACCCAGCAAGTATCCGATGTTGTGGTTGTCTGGATTAATTGTCTGCATGGTGGTAAGGTCATGATTGTTTGTTTTTCTGTAAAGCCACCCCTTGAGGAAGGAGCAACGGATATAATTGATTTTCTTATCAATGCGGCAACGTCTGATAATGGCCTGGGCGATGATGTCCGGATAGGGCAAACGGAAGAGAATGGATTTCATCAATACCCCGCTGTATAGAGAAGGGATTTCTTTCGCATCCCTGACAGTTTCTTTTAAGATATCATAAGGTTTCGGTAATTCCGGATCCGGATGTTTACTGTTTTCTTCCGTCCACTGACGAGCCAAAGAAATATCCCGGTAATGAGCCTGGATATTTTCCATCAATTTTCCGAAAGTCGATTGATTCCAGAAACGGATGAAAAGGCGGGAAGCATTTGGGGAAATACCCAGTATGAAGAAAGGAACGTCCGCATCATCCAGTTTGCTTTTTGAAAGTTCTCCTTTCCGTAATAAATTCGTAATTTTAGATATTTTGTCCAATGTGGTGCGATCAACGGCAGGAGGCAGAGGCTTATCTGCCGTCACAGATCCAAAAAGAAATGCTTCCATATCCATGGTTTCCCTGGGGGCATCTGCCCAGAAAACCACAGTAGTGTCCCCCAGGCGCGTGTTGTATTGGGAATGGGAGAGCAGGTAGTTAAGGGCATTGCAATAGGAAAAAGCCGTGTTTTCTCCTACAGGTGCGTTGAGACTCTGTTCCTTGCCATAAGAGGTAAAGGAGGCGCAATTGAATGATACTATTTTGGCTCCTGAAACCTGGGCGCCTGGTATCCCCTTAATGGCAGGTTCGTGTAGAAGAGCCAAGGGTTCTTCTTTGCCGGAAACGAGGCAAATCCCTTGTGCCTTTTCTTTTTTGCTGCCCTGCCATTCCTCTGCTCCTCTATGGAACCACCATTTCTGGATTTCCGGGATTTCATGAACATCATGCATTTCTCCCGTGATACGGAAGATACCGTTGGATATCCACAGATCGGGAGAGGGCAGCAGGGAAGGCGTCAGGTCGGGATCCCATTGTTCCAGAAAACGGCATACCGCAGAAAAATGAGGATGGTTGACGGAGCTTTCCACGGCAAGATGTTTGTCTCTAAAGCTGGAAAATGCTTCCCGGATGCGCTTCTTTTCTTTTTCTTCTGTTACACCCTTATAACCCAGCAAATATCCGCAGTTATCCCATAAAAAACAGGGGTTTAAGCCTGAACCGGAAGATTTGTTGGCCCCCAGGACAAGAATGGGAATGGAATGGGGTTTTGCCACCTTTTTCCCTAATGGTTTGTCTATGGCCCGGATGTCATCCATGCTTACAAGGGTTCCATCGGGCTTCAGGATGATGCGGAAAGAAATTTTCTGACGGCTTTTTCCCATCGTCGGCAAATCTCCTTTTTCCATCACCTCCGGATCCTGGGACAGTCTGTCATAAAGCTGGGTTAATGCCGGAATGATCATATCAGGAATTGGTTCGGTTTAGGGATGGTACATGCAGGATCCCGGACTTCAGTTCAGCCGGAAAAAAATGGGGCACGGCAGAAAGTTTCTTTCCATCAAGGGAGCTGATGATTTTCCCTTTTTTATCAGGAACGAATTCTACTTCATGGAGCATCATGCCCAGGTTCCGGTTTTGCTGGTCCGGAGGCAGTGAAGAAGGCGGGGGCGTTGACTGATCCCACCATTCAAAGGAAACGGGGAATTCCCTTGTTCCAAAGTAAGGTTGATGAAAAGACTGTCCTTTCATGGCCCTTCGTTTGAACATTTCATAATGCTTGGCTTGGGTGTTAATGTTCTCCTGTTCTTTAAGGACGGAAAAATGGGCCTCAATAAGATAGTCCACATCTTGCAGGATGGTAGAGGAACGCTGCTGCCGGGTTTCCTCTACCAGAAGCCCCAAGCGGGCTTCCCCTCCGTTTTTGATGACGTCGGATTTGGGAGGAGTTGCTTTGGCCGAGACTTCATTTCTCCGAATGGAAACCAGTTTTATTGGTTTTAATACATGTATTTTATCAATATGCCACCGAATTTCCGGTTTCCAATAAATGGCGCTTAAAATGCCTATGGCTGCTGATGGGGTCATGACTTCATAGGAGTACCTTTCTGCCTTTAATTCCGGTCTGGTAAAACAGGCCCATTCTCCCCAAACATGTAATAAAATTCCAGTTTCAGTCATGGTTAACAAATGAAACCTATATACGCCGGATCGCTTTGTTGCAAGGATAAAATTCCTTTATGTTCATCGTAAACTGACGGGGAGGGATGCAGAATATTAATGGTGCCGTCAATGTATGACTCCATTCCATGTTTCTGTAAGGCAACCCATTCTCGATCATATATTTGTACACTATAACGCTGAATTTCACGCCGCAGGCTTTTGTTGGGGTAAAGTCCTTGGGAATCCAGAATCTTCAGACGTTCCCTGATGTGGCAAGCCTCCGGATCAATAGTGATCATCACGGAATGCGACGCATCAGGGATCATTTTGAAACTTTTATTAATATCTTTGAATCTGAGGGATTTGAATACTTTTTCAGATACGGGGTTCAGTAGAGCCATTTCCCTAATATTTTTACTATCCCATAAATTAGTTTGATTTTTACGGTTATTGTAATAAATCCTGAAAAAACGATTGGAAATTTCAGGGGAAAGAAGGGCTGCTTCCGGTTCTTGAGCCAAAATCTCCCGAGTTGCGGAGGCGGATGCCCGGAGGTCATCCAAAATATCGGGAAGAGGAAAGTCTGTGGATTCATAGACGAAGACAAGCCCTTTTCCTTCTCTTTCACCATGTCGGTTGCAGCGGCCGGCAGCCTGGGCGATGGAATCAATTCCTGCACAAGCTCTATAAACTGTAGGAAAGGAAATATCTATGCCTGCTTCAATAACTCTCGTGGCGATAAGAATAATGTTTTTTCCCTGCTCCAGTTTCTGTTTGGCAGTTTGAATGACTTTTTCCCGGTGAATCGGGCACAGTCTGGCGGACAGGTGGAGAATATGGGAGGCGGACTGGGAAGAAAAAGCGTCAAACAGGAACTGGGCTTCCCTGGTCGTGTTGACAATGAATAGAGCGGATTGATCCGGGAGTGTATTCCAATGCCTGATAAGGGCATTTTGATCCATTCTGCCCAGATGCTGTATGGTTACACGCTGCATGGCGTTTTCCAGTCGGCGTTCGAAGTCGTTTCCGAGCAGACTGGTAAGTTCTCCGGCTGGCCATCCTATGGGGAATTCCTTCTTGTGTTCCAGAGTCGGCTGGGTGGCTGTGCAAAGCACCAGGGTACATCCGTAATCTTTTTCTAGGGTTTTCATGGCTTCCAGGCATGGGGCCAATAAGTGTGAAGGAAGGTTTTGAGCCTCATCAAAAATAATGACGGAATTGGTAATGTTGTGCAACTTTCTACAAACAGATGGCTTGTTGGAAAACAAAGATTCAAAAAATTGGACGCTGGTAGTAACGATGAGAGGCGCATCCCAGTTTTCCGACATCAATCTTACTCTTTCCGTATCTTTATCTGCCGCTAGGTTGGAGTGATGCTCCAATACGCATTCCATTCCGAATTTTTCATCCAGTGGGGCCATGATTTCCCTGAACGTTTTTGCTGTTTGGTCAATAATGCTGGTAAAGGGTATCACGTAAATTACACGGCTCATGTGGCAGTGCTGCGCATGGGCAAGTGCAAAGCTGAGAGAAGAAAGGGTTTTTCCTCCGCCTGTAGGGACATTGAGCTGGTAAATCCCCTGAGGGACTTGGGCCCGGGAAAGGCATTGATGGTGTATCTCACGCCGTAGACGTTGAATGGGGGTGAGATTCCGAGCACTTTCCATGTTGCCCAAATGCGCTTCAAGCCTCAGGCTCATTTGTGCCAGGATATTTTGAGGCCAGGAAGGCCTCATGTCCCGTTTTTCCTGGCACATGAAGTGTTCCGTTCCTAAAAAATCACTATCTGTCAGGAACGAGAAAAGCATTCGTATCTGCATGGCTACAGCAAAACCCAGATTACGATCCGGAGTGTGCGATTTTTCGTGCCAGAGACGTGGAGGGGACGGTTCTGTAAAAGAATACAAATCAGCGGGGGCATAGGATTCCCAATCAGGAATTTTTTTATGAAATCGTTCGAAAAAAAGATCAGGGCCATTGGGAAGTCCTGCATGATGGCCGGCAATGATATAGGCCAGCATATCACCGTATGATGCTTTGGATGTGCCCCAGTGGGTGCTGGCATGTTTTGCTCCAGCGGTGGAATGATCTACTTTTTTTCCGCCGTTCAGCTCTACTGTTTCTGTTGAGTGTGGAGAAATTTGTTTATCTTTAATATATTTCTGAAATTCTAGGGAAAATTTCCCCAAATCGTGCCAGAGTGCGGCGGCTTCAACCCAATAGAGCCACGCTCCGCGCAGGGATGCAGGCAACTCCTTGATTAATTGGCCCGCATAATACCGAACCATGTTCAGGTGCCCGGGGATTTTCCCCTTATCGTTGGGGCATGTATAGAGAGGTTCATCCACGCAGATTCCATTATCCAGCCATTTACGGTGGGCAATAGGGGGATTCTCATCATTCATAGGTCGCATTATGTTGCACATATGTTGGGAAAATCAATATATATTTATTTTTTTGCATTATTGGTTGAGTCTGTCGCTAAGGTATGGGATGTTTTTTCTCAGATGCCTGTTTCTGTCACTATGAGTGTTTCTTGCCCATACTCTGTTCCTTTGGCGGCATTGCAGCATTACCTGTACTGTCCCAGGCAGTGTGCGTTGATCCATCTGGAATGTTGCTGGGAAGAGAATCAGTTCACAGCAGAGGGAAAGGTGTTTCATGAACGTGTCGATTCTGGAATGACGGAAAACCGGGGGAGAAAACGGGTATTGCGTTCTCTGCACATTTCTTCCGTACAGTGGGGGATTCATGGTATTGCAGATGTGGTGGAAGCCGTCTATGTTCAAAAAGGGAGCGGCGTAGTATCCATGACGCCTGTGGAATACAAAGTAGGTAAACCCAAACCGCACCGTGCGGATGAAGTTCAGGTGTGTGCCCAGGCATTGTGCCTGGAGGAGATGTTTGAGATAAAAGTGCCTTTTGGGTTTCTTTTTTATGGGAAAAACCAGCGTAGGCTTAAGGTGTCATTTGATGAGGAATTGCGTTTTCTGACTGCCCGGGTTATTCGTGATGCCAGAGAGGTATTGACAGGCATGGTTACACCGCTTCCTTTTTATTCCAAAAATTGCAAATCCTGTTCCCTGGTCAATGACTGTCTTCCTGACGTTTGCCGGGAGCACAGGCAGACCATGAAAGCCCGGGTGGATAGTGTGTTTGAAGACAGCCTGGAAACAAGTGAAGCCGATGATTTATGAAGAAGCATTTAAATACATTGTTTGTGACGCTGGAAGGATGCTGGCTGTCCAAGGATGGCGATACCGTAAAAGTCAATGCGGAAGGAACATGTCTGCTGCGGGTTCCCCTCCATAACTTGGAGGGTATTGTGACGCTGGGGTGGGACATAGGAGTTTCCCCTTATTTGATGGGAGCCTGTGCGGAACGCGGCATCACGCTTTCCTTCTGCAATCCTTACGGTAAATTTCTGGCTGGCGTACAGGGCTTCATGAAGGGAAATATCCTGTTGCGCCGGGATCAATACCGCTGGGCTGATGATGAGGCAAGATGGGTTGGCGTTGCCCGGGAAATGATAGGAGCCAAAATTGCGAATTGCCGCAGTTTGCTTTTAAGGGCGCAGAGAACGTACGGGAAAGATTTATCGGAGGAGGTCGATCGTCTGGCAGCTTTTTGCCGCATGGCCCGTGGATGCAATTCCGGAGACATGTTGCGGGGCATTGAAGGTTCCGCAGCGGAAACCTATTTTTCCTGCTTGTCCCATTGCCAGAGGACGGAAGATCCGGAGCTGGTGTTTGAAAGCCGCAATAGACGTCCTCCCAAAGATTGTTTTAATGCTCTTTTATCTTTTCTATACAGTTTGTTGTGCCATGACGCCAGGTCCGCCCTTGAAAGCTCCGGCATTGATGCCGCCGCAGGCTTTTTGCACCGTGACCGCCCAGGGCGTCCCGGAATGGCTTTGGACCTGATGGAGGAATTCCGGGCACCTCTCGCTGATCGCCTAGCCCTTACCCTGATTAACCGCAAGCAGATATCCTCAGATGATTTTGACAAGGAAGAGTCCGGAGCCGTTTTTTTGAAGGAAGATTCCCGTAAAAAAGTATTGAATGCCTGGCAGGAACGGAAAAAGACCGTTCTGGTGCATCCTTTTCTTCAGGAAAAAACCACCTTGGGATTGCTGATTCATATTCAGGCCCTTTTGTTGGCACGCCATTTGCGTGGGGATCTGGATTGCTACCCTCCGTTCATCGGCAAGTAAAACGAGCTGTTGTCATGTATATTCTCATTACGTATGATGTAGCTACGGATGATAAGGCCGGGCAGCGGCGGTTGCGGCAAGTTGCCCGAGCCTGTGAAAATGTCGGACAGAGAGTGCAGAATTCCGTATTTGAATGTGAATTGACTCCTGCCCAATTGGTTGACATTAGGAACAAGCTGCTTAAGATTATTGATAACGAGAGTGACAGTCTCAGAATTTATCATATGGGGTCCAATTGGCATCATAAAATAGAACAATTGGGTAAGGAGAAAAGCTATGACATCTCCGGTCCCTTGATTATTTAAAGACTGTGGAACATGGCCTGTGCGCCAACCTCAAGCTCACACGAATTCCCCGGCAGGTCGGCGATTGGTGTAATGCATTGAGAATAGAAGATTGACAGATAAATACTCAGAAAGTGTAACCGTGCAATGACGGTCTTTTTAGGGAGGTTGGCGCAAAGTATGATTTGCTCTGTTGAGTAGTAATGTATAAAGTCGGTTGCGTCGCACTCCGCAAGGAGTGCGTGGATTGAAACACCAGTGGGAAGGATTGCCCACACGGCGGAGACGGTCGCACTCCGCAAGGAGTGCGTGGATTGAAACCGCATATTCATGACATGCGCCCGTGTACATGCTAGTCGCACTCCGCAAGGAGTGCGTGGATTGAAACAATTTGATTTGATTGTTCATTGTTTAATCTCCTAGTCGCACTCCGCAAGGAGTGCGTGGATTGAAACTTTTCGTTGTCCGGGGGCTTCCCCCTTTCGATGAGTCGCACTCCGCAAGGAGTGCGTGGATTGAAACCACATGGAACAATTTGTGCCGTCTCTCTATATATGTCGCACTCCGCAAGGAGTGCGTGGATTGAAACACGATAGACGCCTTGGCAATGTGGACTATCTGGAGTCGCACTCCGCAAGGAGTGCGTGGATTGAAACAACGTTGCCCGTAGGGTAGATGACGGTGGAATGAGTCGCACTCCGCAAGGAGTGCGTGGATTGAAACTTGCGAGGTTGTCAACTAGTTTTTTGTTTTGTATGGTCGCACTCCGCAAGGAGTGCGTGGATTGAAACATGACTACGCGACCGACGCCGGCATGAACGACCTTGTCGCACTCCGCAAGGAGTGCGTGGATTGAAACTGCCCGCGCTGGCGGACCTTGACATGATTGACATGTCGCACTCCGCAAGGAGTGCGTGGATTGAAACCACATGGAACATTTATGCATTTATGCAATCGGGCGTCGCACTCCGCAAGGAGTGCGTGGATTGAAACCCAAATGTCAATCATGTCAAGGTCGTCAAGGGCGGGTCGCACTCCGCAAGGAGTGCGTGGATTGAAACTGTTCGCGGAGACCACTTCCGATGCCCGCCCTGTGTCGCACTCCGCAAGGAGTGCGTGGATTGAAACCTCATAATAGTCCGGGGAATGTACGTCTACCGCAGTCGCACTCCGCAAGGAGTGCGTGGATTGAAACGCCAGTGCGGGCAAAACGTCCCATGGAAACATGGTCGCACTCCGCAAGGAGTGCGTGGATTGAAACCCGAAACGCACCTTAAAGCCATCTATGACTATGGTCGCACTCCGCAAGGAGTGCGTGGATTGAAACCGCATATTCATGGCACGCCCCCGTGTACTTGCTAGTCGCACTCCGCAAGGAGTGCGTGGATTGAAACTGCCCTGGGACCTTAAGCCCGCCCTCGCAGACCTGTCGCACTCCGCAAGGAGTGCGTGGATTGAAACTTAAAATATAGTGTTAAATTACATTCATCAAAGGTCGCACTCCGCAAGGAGTGCGTGGATTGAAACTCGCCGAAACTGTTTCCGATTCCCGCCCTGTTGCGTCGCACTCCGCAAGGAGTGCGTGGATTGAAACCCGGTTCCCCGGACGATATTTTCCGGGGGAAAAGGTCGCACTCCGCAAGGAGTGCGTGGATTGAAACCGCAAACAACACGAGGGATAGGATGCCGGAACCGGTCGCACTCCGCAAGGAGTGCGTGGATTGAAACCCTCAAAAACGTCTCCATGTCTAAGGGGCCATAGGTCGCACTCCGCAAGGAGTGCGTGGATTGAAACTGTGGGGTCGGGGTCATCGGTGCCAAGGTCTCCAGTCGCACTCCGCAAGGAGTGCGTGGATTGAAACCACGTGGAACATTTACAAGTTGAATCCAAAAGATGTCGCACTCCGCAAGGAGTGCGTGGATTGAAACCCCCGTATATTCATCATACATGGGCAATCCCATTGTCGCACTCCGCAAGGAGTACGTGGATTGAAACCTTGAGCGGGAAGCCACCCGGCCAGTTGCCTATTGTCGCACTCCGCAAGGAGTGCGTGGATTGAAACCGTCAAAAATGTGTCGATATCGGCGGGGTCATAGGTCGCACTCCGCAAGGAGTGCGTGGATTGAAACTGGACCGCAAAGACGGTGCAATTAAGTACACCCCGTCGCACTCCGCAAGGAGTGCGTGGATTG
>OLFU01002265.1_pt1 | contig 15764 bp, 17 predicted proteins | sample 1605161 | NCBI WGS metagenome assembly OLFU01 (sample SAMEA3888914, study PRJEB22519) | human gut metagenome | biome: human gut; feature: human-associated habitat; material: faeces | place: Denmark | collected 2011
ACCCTACAATTATTGAAGCCAACTTTTAGTCGACCCTATCTAATTGCGGATTACCTTCTTTTTTTATTTATATTTCTTCAACATTTCTAGCTTAAGATTCAATAACTTTTCACTTAAGTCAACATAATATTCTTGTGGATATACAAAACGTTTGATTTCATCCCAAATTGTAGCAAGTTCCTTTTCACTATATGCACGAATTTCTTCTAGAGTTGGTAGATCATAAACAAGCTTTCCATCTTTAAAGATTGGCACTAACATATCGCGTACTGTATATGTATTAGCTGGAATCACTTTATATTTCCAACGTGACATTGGATGATAGATGGTTAGATCTTGCGTTGTATCAATGACTTCATCTTCTAATGTCAATAAATCGGCAATAGCCATACCTGTTTCTTTATCCATAATACGATTTAAATTCTTCATACCTGGATTTGTCACTTTTTCAACATTATCACTAATTTTGATTTTTGGGATTACTTGACCATCTTTTTCAATCGCCACCATTTTATAAACACCACCAAATACTGGTGAATTTTTTGAACAAATCAAGTTTTCACCAACACCAAACGAATCAATTTTAGCACCTTGTTGATGAATCAAAGATTCAATGACATATTCATCTAAGGAGTTGGATACAACGATTTTACAATCTTCCATACCCGCTTCATCTAACATTTTACGAACTTTTTTAGAAAGATATGCCATATCTCCACTATCAATACGAACACCTTTTAAACGGTATCCATTTGGCTCTAAATAATCCTTAGCTACTTTAATCGCATTCGCAATACCTGATTTTAAAGTAGAATATGTATCAATCAATAAAGTACATGCGTTTGGATATGTTTTGGCATAATACATAAACGCATCATATTCGGTATCGAAACTTTGAACAAATGAGTGCGCCATTGTTCCTAGTACTGGTACACCAAATTCTTTACCAGAATATGTTGTAGCACTTCCTGCACATCCTGCAATATAAGCTGCTCTAGCTCCTAGAATAGCTGCATCAAAGTTATGAGCACGTCGTGCACCAAATTCCATAACCGCTCTTTGTTCACTTGCTTGTACAATACGACGTGATTTTGTTGCAATCAAAGTTTGGTGATTAATAGCCAAAAGTAATGCCGTTTCTACAAGTTGTGCTTCAATAATTGGTGCTTTTACACGAACCAATGGTTCATGAGGAAATACTGGTGTTCCTTCCGGAATCGCATAAATATCACCTGTAAAACGTACGGTTGATAAATATTCTAAAAATTCTTCACTAAATTGATTTAATGAGCGTAAATAATCAATATCTTCTTTTTCAAAATGCAAATTTGAAACATAATCCACAACCTGTTCTAAACCTGCAAATACACAATATCCCCCGTCATCCGGATTTTTACGATAGAATAAGTCAAATACGACTTCTTTATCTTTATTATCATTAAAATAACATTGACTCATTGTTAGTTCATAAAAGTCCATGACTAAACTTAAATTTCTCTTATCTTTCATTTTTTAAATCTTACTCCCTTACTTCAGAAACAACTTGAACGCCATTCATTTCCATCATTCTAAATGCGACATCATTAAAGAATGTAGCTTCATGTACTTCTGGTATATGATAGGTTTCTGTACAGTTTTCAACCACGATAATACGATATTCATTCATATTGTGTTCATTGAACCAAGTATTTAAACTTAACACAAAATGAAGCACACAAAGATCTGTACAACAACCTGTCACAATTATATCACGATAATATTTCAAATCTGAATTTAAAAACTCTTCAAATTCAGGTGCCATAAACGTATTCGTACTGTTCTTCTTGATGACATGTTTCACAAACGGCTTTAAAGAATCAACTATTTCAGATTCTTCACTTCCAATTACACAATGTGCTGGAAACGAATTGAATTCACGCGTCTTTGGTGGATGTGAATCACACACAAAAACATTGTTGCACTCTAAACATGTTAATAAATTTTCAATATTCTTTTCCACATTGCCAATAGCTTCATCATGAAGTGGGCCTATATTCACAAACCCTTTTATCATATCCACCACAAATACAACCGGATTATTTAATTCACTTTTTTGAATAGATTTATAATTCTTATTTTCCAAACGTGCCATATAATATATACCTCTAAAAGAAAATAAGAGTTCTACGCAGAACTCTTATTCTTCAACATCTTTGTTTGTTCTAAACTCCTTTAATTTCTCTTCAAGCATTGATTTGAATTCTGGATTTGCCTTGATGTAAGCTTTGGCAGCCTCTTTTCCCTGTCCAATTTTTTCTCCTTCATAGCTGAACCATGCCCCTGCCTTTTTTACAATATTGGCATCAACACATAAATCTAATAGTTCACTAATATAAGAGATTCCTTCTCCGTACATAATTTCAAGTACAGCCGATTTAAATGGAGGAGCTACCTTATTTTTAACAATTTTTACTTTGACTTTATTACCTACAATGTCTGTACCATTTTTAATGGCATCTGCCTTACGAATATCTACACGAACAGATGAGTAGAATTTCAAAGCTCGCCCACCCGGTGTTGTTTCTGGATTTCCATAAATAACGCCGACTTTTTCACGAAGCTGGTTGATAAAAATAGCTGTACAATCATTTTGGTTCATTGCTCCGGCAAGCTTACGCATAGCCTTAGACATCATACGAGCTTGTAATCCAACTTGATTATCACCCATTTCACCATCTAATTCGGCTTGTGGAACTAAAGCTGCCACACTATCTACAACAACCAAATCAACAGCTCCACTTTCTACAAGCATCAACATAATATCTAATCCTTGTTCACCTGAATCTGGCTGAGACAAAATTAATTCATCAATATTAACACCTAGATTTTTTGCGTATACAGGATCGATCGCATTTTCCGCATCAATAAAGGCTGCTCGACCACCCTTTTTTTGAACTTCAGCAACGGCATGTAAAGCAAGCGTTGTTTTACCACTTGATTCCGGACCGAAGATTTCAATAATTCTTCCCTTTGGATATCCGCCAATACCCAAGGCATCATCTAAAAGTAAACTTCCTGAAGGAATAGGTTCAATATCAACAGCCGCTCGATCCCCAAGTTTCATGACAGAACCTTTACCATATTCCCTTTCGATTTCATTTAAAACATCACTTAAAAGCTTATCTTTATTTGTTTCTACTTTTTCTTTTGGCATATATTCTCCTTTTGAATTGTTTGAATCAATATATCAATCATCTGCATAACAACATGTTCTCTAACATCATTTCTAGACAAACCTGTACATTGAAAACCATACACTTGAATAGCTTTTTTTGATGCGATTGCACAATATACTCTTCCCGCTGGTTTTTCTTCCCAAGCATCCGGTCCAGCATTTCCTGTAAAAGAAATACAATAATCCACATCCATAATTTGTCTTGTATTTTTAGCCATCGCATACGCACACTCTTCACTGATTACACCATATTTTTGAATTAAGTCCACATCCACATGAGCCAATACACTTTTCATTGGTGTAAAATAAGTCACTAAGCCACCTTTTAATATGGCACTTGCCCCAGGTATGGAGGCGATCGTACTCGTAAATAATCCAGCCGTTAAACTTTCACAGCTAGAAATGGTTAAATGATTTTCTGTACATAAAGAAACTAGTTGTCTTGCATCATTCATTACATAGTCTCCAAAACATATTTTTTTAATTGATTGAAATAAATCAATCCACTATATAAAGAAGCCACTGTTGCTGCCCACAACAAAATTTGATCCATACAAATACCCATATAGACAAATGGCCAATCTTTCAACAATAAGAACACAAGCGCTAACATTTGTAGTACAGTTTTTAACTTTCCAAAAATTCCTGCACTCACAACTTCACCAGAATTTGCAGCACTCATTCTTAACCCATCTACGATCAAGTCTCTTGCGATCATCAATAATACCGCAATCACATTGGCCTGATGAAAATAAACCATCAAGATCAATACTGTATTGACTAACATCTTATCTGCGATTGGATCGGCAAATTTTCCAAATGAAGTAATCCAATTATTCTTTCTTGCCAACATTCCATCAAAGAAATCGGTAATACTCGCAACCGCAAAGATCACAAACGCAATCACATCTCGAAGGGCTAAGCCGCTTGTTTCATCAATTACGCAAAGAGTAGGATCCATACACAAATATACAGCTACGACTACCGGTACTAATAAAATTCTAATAATTGTTAGTCTGTTCGGTATATTCATTTTGGTCATATGTATAATCCCCCTCTTGTCCATAATATTCATCTGAGTAACCATAATCATAGTCACTACCATCATATTGTGAATAGTCTTCAGTCTCTTTTTGATTTCCTTTTCCAACCTGTAAAGTTATGATGGCCGGTTGACCTTCTTGCCAATCTGTTTTATCAAAAGAAATCTCTTTTCCATCAATAGTAATCGAGTTATCCGAATATGTTTCAATACTAATTTCAAAAGTACAATTCTCGGATAATTCTAGAGATTGTGTAAATGTACCCGTATATACTTTTGTATCATCATTGATCGTTTCACCATCTTTTGTCACAGTGATCTTTGACTTAGTCGGTAAAGTAATACTTAAATCTAATTTTTTTACATCCGATTGTATATTTGAAAGCTGATATGCATTGGTTTCATCACTTATTTTTTCGACAACTAAAGCGGCTGCTTCCTTTGCCTTTTGACGTTGATTTGCCAATTTATTGGTTTCCTGTTCCTTTTTTGAAAGCTGTTCTTGACGCAAAGCCTCTTGCGTTTGAAGTTTCTGATTTGAAATGGCACGAAGCCCAAAATTAATGACAGATAAAACGCATAAACCTGCAATTCCAATCAGGACAAGCACTTTAATCAATTGCGATTGATTTGTACTCAAAGAAGAACTTGTTCGACTTACATGTTTTTGAAACCAAGATTTTTTCTTTTTTGTCGATGACTTCTTTTTTTGAACACTTGCCATCTGCTCTACCATTCGTCTTTGTGCCATTGTCAAAGCCATATCTTTTTGATGAGCCACTTCATTAATATCCATGTCCACTTCATCAGCGATTGCTTGCCAATTTACACCAATGGCATCACAATATGCATGTACAAAATAACGAACAAAAGAAAAATCATCCGAAAAAACATCTAAGTTATGTTCTTCGATAGCTTGTATATATTGAGGCGCTAAACGCGTCTGATTTGAAACATCCTGAATGGAAAGTTTTAGATTTGTACGACGTTCTTTTAAGATGTGATAATAAGCCACTAAAACTCCCCCTTTGAAGTTTATTATAACAAATAAAAGGAAAGAATACCATGTTGTGCTATAATTATTTATGAAAGGATGAATGAAATGTCACAACTTAATTTTTCAATTGGAACATTTTCTCAATGCATGAGTTTTTCACCTCAAAATATACAAATCGATAATTTTGAAGACTGTACACTCTATTGTATTGACTGTGAAAATGTCCAACAATTCGATATTAATACACTGAACGCCACAAGTCCTAGCGTTTTCTTTTTCTTTGGAAACTTTGAAAAAATAGGACAAAAAGCATGGCAACAAATCTTTGCGATTGCCAAAGATTTTCCTAATTCCTATTGTTTCAATACACACCAAAGTCAAAAGAATTTTGCGGACATCTATTGTGCTACACTTCTTGGTCAAGTTGTCGCCAATGTTATACCTAAAAAAATTCTTCTTGTCACAAATGATCAAGGATTTCATGGTATTAAACAAGCTTTAATGTTTCAAGGTAAAGACATCGACATCGAAATTTTACAAACAAGAGATACATTCTTATTGCCATTAAAAGAAGAACAGCCAAAACAAGTTCAAAAAGCAAAAAAACAACAGCCACAAACAAATCAAAAGCCAAATGAGGCGAGTGATGAAGAGGTTTTAGAAGCTTTAAAAAAATATCCTAAAATCAATACACGCTATGCATCGATTGATGATTTAAGCAAATATCTAATGCCTATCTTAGCGAATAAACAAAAGAAGTGTAAACTTTCAAAATGGATCGAAAGTGATTACGCAAAAAAAGTAGGTCGATATAAAAAGGATTCGAAAGGAAAATATTATAAATTAAAATGATAAAAACAATATATTTAGCGGGTGGCTGTTTCTGGGGTGTACAACACTATTTTGATCAATTTGATGGCATCTTAAAAACAATTGTTGGATATGCGAATGGTAAAACGCAAAATCCCGAATATAAAGATGTTAAAGCAGGGCTTACAGGTCATGCAGAAACATTAGAAATTCAATATGATGACAAAATGATTTCATTATCTAAAATATTAGACTTATACTTTGATATCATTGATCCAGTATCCGTCAATCAACAAGGTGAAGATATCGGTATTTCCTATCGTACAGGTATTTATTATGTGGAAAAAGCAGATTTAGAAACCATTCAATCTAAATACAACGAAATCCAAAAGAAATATGATTCACCTCTAGCTGTTGAAGTAGAGCCTATGAAAAACTTTTTTAATGCCGAAGAATATCATCAAAAATATCTAGACAAAAATCCAGGTGCTTATTGTCATATTCCTGCATCAAAATTTAAGAAGGGACTTTAATTGGCCCCTTCTTTTATTGTGCTTCCCGCAACATATCCTGTTGTCCATGCGATTTGTAGATTGTATCCACCTGTTTGTGCATCCAAATCTAAAACTTCTCCAACAAATTTTAAACCTTTAATTTTCTTAGCTTCCATTGTCTGAGGTTGAATTTGATTGGTCTTGATTCCACCCACTGTAATCATAGCTTGATCAAAACCTGCAAAATTTGCGATTTCAAAACTTAAGCACTTTAATAATTCACTAATACTTCTTCTTTGTGCTTTTGTGGTTTCATTGGCTTTTAAAGAATCATCAATATATAATCGATTCATAACATATTGAACCAATCGCTTAGGAATCATTGTTTCTAAAATATGGCTCAATTTTTTATTCGAAGAATGATTCATTCGTTCTAACAAGAGCATGTCTACTTCATCGATTGATTTATCACAAATTAAATCTAAAATAATTCGTTCGGGTTTTGAATTTATGACATAGCTTGACATGGCCAAAATTGCAGGTCCACTTAAACCTTCATGGGTAAATAAAATATCACCACATTCTTTATAAAGAACTTTTTTACCTTTCTTTATTTGAATTCCAACATTAGACAATGAAAGTCCAGCCAAATCAAAGTCTTCCTTAGTGCGTAAAGCGACTAATCCAGGATACAAATCACTTACTTTAATATCCAAATTTTGAGCCCATTTATATCCATCTCCACTACTTCCTGTGGATACAAATGATTTTCCTCCCGTTGCGACAATGACTACATCAAATGAATATGTTCCTTTATCCGTTTTGATTCCAACAACTCGATCCTCTTCAACAACTACATTTGTACAAGCCTCATCCATATGTAGGATGACATTATTTTTGCGTAATAGGTCTACAAACAGTAAAACAACGTCTTGACTTGAATTTGAACTAGGAAACATACGTCCATGATCTTCTTCAATAGTAGGTAAACCATTGGATTTTAAAAATTTGATCATATCCAAATTCGAAAATTGTGAAAAAGAACTATACAAGAATTTTTCATTGTGTACAACATGCTTAAAAAATTCATCTTTTGAACAATTGTTTGTCACATTACAACGCCCATGACCTGTGAGTTGTAATTTCTTACCCAATTGTTTATTCTTCTCAAACAATTCTACTTGATGTCCTTCTAAACTTGCCGTATAGGCAGCCATTAAGCCGGCAGGACCCCCTCCAATTACGCATACTTTTAGCATAGGATCCCACTTTCTTCTAAATAAATAGCTAAGCCATCATGCTCATTATCCTGTTTAGTGATGGCATTGGCACAAGCTTTTGTATCATCCGTACCATTGATCATACAAACACCACAACCCGCTACTTTTAACATGTCATTATCATTGGATGTATCTCCAAAGGCCATGACATCCTTTATATCTAAATCATTGAGTTCGCATATTTTTTGTAGTCCATACCCCTTATTGATTCTTTTATCACAAAATTCAAGTAGTGTGGATTGTGTTTTAAAACCATGATAATAAGGATTTGGATGTTCTTTTACCCAAGCTTCCGCCTTAGGCATATCCTCTTCTTTCATACGGAACATGATTTTTGCGTTTTCATGTGCATAGAAATCTTCTAATTTCACAACTTCCAATTCTTTATGCGATGTCGAAGCCGAATGAATCATCCAATCATCAATATGAACACAACGAATCTTTCCATCCCAATATATCATTGGATTACATTTGACAACTTTCATGATTTCCATGGTTTCTTTTAGCCATTCCTTTTTCATCATGAAATAGCTGTAGAATTTTTGATGCACTCCATCCCAAAGTTCTGCGCCATTCATTCCTACCGCAAAATCAAAGTCAAAAGGTAAATCCCAATACTCTTTATTGCGTTTTAATTCATCTGCCGGACGACCAGATGCAATACCAAAATAAATCCCTTTTTCATGAAGTTGAATTAAATCTTTCTTCGTTCTAGGTGTCAATTCTTTCTTTTCATTCACTAATGTCGCATCAATGTCACAAATCACTAATTTTGTCATCACTTTAAATCCTCCAATTCATAAGTAAATCCTTCGCCATCGACTTCATGAACACTATTCACGATAATAAACGCTCTTGGATCCACCTTCATGATTTCATGTTCTAAATTCGAATACATTTTTTGTGGAATAACAATCATCAATACAGGTTTGGATTCGTTTGTATATCCACCCTTACCTTCTAAAACAGTAACTCCACGTTTCATGTTATCTAACACATGATTTTTAATTTCAACCCATTGGTCCGAAATTACCATACAGTTAATAGCTGTACTTGAACCAATCAAAATCGTTTTATCAATCGCAAAACCAGATGAGAATACAGATAAAACTCCAATCAAAGCTGGTTCTACACCATATGTAGACATTCCCAATAATACAGTTAAAGCATCAATGATCATTACGGAATTTCCAGAAGAAATATGCGTAAATTTATGAATCAATAATGCAGGAATATCCATTCCTCCTGTACTTGCGTTTACTCTAAAACAAAGTCCTAAGCCAATACCTGAAATCAACCCACAATAAATACTTGCCAACATGGGTTGTATCACAAATGTATCTTTTGGAAATAAAGTTGTCACATAAGTCAACAAAGAAACGAAAAACGAATAACTAAATGTTGAAATTAATGATTTCAATGCGAATGCCTTTCCTAAAAAAACGGCTCCCACAATATAAAGTCCAATCATCAATATGTTGATCAACCATACCGATGGAATAAATGGCAACAACGGTTTTAATGCCACTGCCACACCGGCTACGCCTCCAGTTAATGTATTATTTGGTAAAACAAAAAAAGCAACGGATACTGCCACCATAAAATTTCCTAATAATACAACCAATACATCTTTTACATAATTTGTTTTTTTCATATAAACCTCCCCAAACGCCATCTATATTCTATCAAAAAAGAAGGCTTTATGAAACAAAAGAAAAAGCTGGAAATCCAGCTTAAAATCCAGCTTATCTTTACAGCATTTCTTTTGCAGTTTGTGTAATCAAATCAAACAGTTCAATCACTTCAGGTTGTCTTTCATAACCAATCTTTTCAAACAATTCATCTACAATTTTTAAAATCTTTTCATGTTGTTTCTTATATATTCTAATCATCGAATCATTTAATGAAACATAGATTTTTCGATTGTCGTCCTCACTACGAATACGTGTAATCAATTGTTTTTTTTCCATACTTGTAAGCGTACGATTCATCTGCGATTTTTGCATGCGCATATAGTTGCATAAATCCGTTGCGGTTACATTTAAATCTTGATTTTGATATAAATAACGACAAATCATCGACTCATTGTAAGGAAGATCTGGAGTGATTCTTTCATTATTGATAACAGTTGTCATTTGAAGCCATGCTTCTAATACTTGTTCATTCTTTTTCATAATTTTATTCTAGCACAGAAATTGTGTATTTCGCATCATAATTTTCATTCACACAAATCGTTACCTTTTTATTCTTTAAATCATATACACAAGACCATTGCGTCTTTGATATTTTTCCCTGTTTGTTTTTATGCGCTTCTTGTGAACAATCGGATAAAAGTTGCATAGCCTCATGTTTGGATAGTTTTCCATTTGTGGAACTTAATTTTTCATCAATAATTTGGTAGCGGTCTTGGCCAAAATTAAATTTTGCATCGGGTTGAGTCAATAAGAAATTTGTAGCACATTGATAATTCTTGTCTGGATATACAACCTTCATTTCATCATCCACATACTCTACAACAACACTCTTTCCAGAAGCATCACAAATTTGGAAGTGATAACAACTATTCGCACTTGAATGCATGTCATAAGATGATAATAATTCTAATGCTTCCTCCACATTTTTGGCCTTATCAAGCATTAAACGAATCGCTGTTGTTGTTGTGATATCCACCTTTTTTGTATTCTGATTTGTTGGTTTTGTATCAATCAACAATACACCAACCGCTAATCCTTTTTCATTCATTCCATCTAGTGGTGCATAAGGGGCTGCCAAAGTTACTAATGAATCTTTTAATGTATCTGGTAAATGTTTTTCATTATACCCAACAAAACCTAAATTCACCATAGATACAGAGGCATACCCATTTTTAGGTTTCGTCTTCACTAATACACTTGGCGAATAATCCATATCAAAGTTGCGTCCAAACAGATATCCTGAATCTTTATTTTGTGCAATAAATGTAGAACAACCTAAATCTGGAATCTCAATACTTAATGGTAATCCCTTCATTACATGATTCACCACAAATTCGACAAGCTCTTTATCATTGCTTGCACCTTTTTCTAAAAACTCATCCAATCCATAATCCGCACTATAATCCATTGTATACATTGGATAAGCATCGATTTTTTTTAATGATTTTAATGAGCTATATTCCTTGTGAAACAGACAAACAATTCCTATTCCACAAATCAATAATAAACATAATATAGTAATTCCTATTTTCTTTAATACTTTCATACATACTCCTTTAGTTCATTTCGTGAACTATTAAAGTATACAGCATTAGTTTACATTGTCAACCATAAAAAATAGAGATGAAACTAATCATCTCTACGTCCTAATAATCGCAAAATGTATAAGAAGATATTCAAGAAATCTAAATATAGCTGTAACGCCATATAAATCGATATCTTTTCATCTTCATAGCCATTCAACATATAATTCATTTTTTGTATGTCCCAAGCTGTAAGTCCAGTAAATAATAAGAGTCCAATCACGCTCCATAAGCGTACATCCACGCCAACTCTAAATAACATAAAGAAAAATTGACTAAAGATCATCGCAATCAAACCAATCAAACAAATGTTTCCCACTTTACTTAGATCCATTTTAGTTGTCTTTCCAATAATGGCTAAACATGCAAAGTAGATAGCGCTAATGCCAAAGGCAGCTGCAATCTGACCAGCACTATAAACATAAGCCAACGATGTCATATTGATTCCCATTGTAAGTGAATACACAATAAACATCGTCTTCATTGTGGTAGTGGGTGTATTACGTGATAATTGACGTCCCATTGAAATCGTTAACGAAATTTGTACTATGAATAATAATAGTGAAATCATGGGAATCTGAATAATAAGCATGAATATGCCTGAAGCATACAACAAGGCCGAAGTGATTGCCGTAATTCCAAGGCCTACCATCATCCAACTGTATACTTTATATAATGAATTTGTGCTAACTGAGTTTGAATAATTGTTTGTATACATAAATAAATTTACCTCCTATTTTTAGAGTATTTTATGTTTTTCACATATACATTACAATGTACAACTTAGACAAAATGACTATTATATCCATCGATCTTGCAATAAGAAATCTTGTAGATGCACAATTTTGATTCCTTCATCATTTCCAACATCTAAATCATTTAACGTTACTACATACTTAGGATAATTATCTTGAATATCCTTCAAATTCGAAGTTTCACGATCTGAATTTTCGGGTAATTGAACACAGACTTGTACATAGATCTTTTCATCTCTTAAAATAGCGACAAAATCGATTTCCTTTGTACCTAACTTTCCAACATAAACATCATAGCCTCGTCTTTTTAGTTCTAAATACACAATATTTTCCATTACGGCATCTAACATATTTCGATTATATCCAAACAAAGCATATTTCAATGAAATATCTGCCAAATAATATTTTTCTTGTGTTTTCAAAATATTCTTACCCTGCAAATCATATCGTCTACATGGATAAATAATAAAAGCTTGTTCTAACCATCTTAAATAATTATATATACTTTCATTTGAGAGTTGTCGATTCTCACTCTTTAAGAATTTAGAAATTGAATTGGCCGAGAATGTCTTACCTGTATTTTCAACCACATATTTGACAACACGATCAAACAATTCTTGTTTATGAATACGATGACGATTTACTATATCTCTAGAAACAACTGTATAATATATGCCATTCACAATTTGATATGCCGCATTTGATTCATATTCATTTAATGCGACAATAGGAAAGCCGCCAAAACGTATATACTCATTCAATAACTCTCTTTTTGATAATTGACTTTTAGATTTGAATTGTAAATACTCACTAAATGACAATGTATATACAGGTATTTGTACATATCTTCCAGTTAAATAAGTTGAGATCTCACTCGACATTAATTTTGAATTTGATCCAGTCACATAAATATCGAAATTTCCTTTTTCCAACAAAGAATTTACTACCTTTTCCCATCCCGATATTTCTTGAATCTCATCCAAAATCAAATAGGAATATTCATTATCTTTTGATTCACAAACGAGTTCATCATACATTTGTTTAGCCGTAATATTCTGCGCTATATCCATATCTGTATATCTTTTACAGATAATACATTTTTTCTCAATTCCAGAAGCAAACAATTTTTCTTTCAACATCTCAAAGATAGTTGATTTTCCACAACGCCTTACACCAGATAAGATTTTCACTAATGGTTGACCAATGAATGGAGTTATAGCTTCTATATAATCATGTCTATTAATAATCACAATATCACCTTCTTTATTCTAAGTATACCAAATAAAGTATATATTTTTAACATTTTTTACAGTGTTAACCTGTAAAACTTTTAATTAATCAACACTTTTTCAAGTTAAAAAGAGAATGTATTTCTACACTCTCTTACTTAATATCCAATTCAATAGGCTCATCCATCGTATCACTGACGTATTTGCCATTCTTTTTTCTTTGTTTCACACACTCTGTCAACAAGTATTCAATTTGTCCATTGACACTGCGAAAATCGTCTTCTGCCCATGAAGCGATTTGATCATACAATTTTTTTGAAAGACGCAAAGGAATCTGTTTCTTTTCCATTAATACAAACTGCCAGAATTTACAACTGGCTGCGCATCATGGTTTCCACAAAGTACGACTAACAAGTTAGAAACCATAGCCACTTTCCTTTCTTCATCCAATTCTACAACCCCATTTTCATTTAAACGATCCAATGCCATTTCAACCATGCCAACAGCTCCATCCACAATCATCTTACGTGCATCAATAATCGCACTTGCCTGTTGTCTTTGAAGCATAACGGCTGCAATTTCTGGTGCATATGCCAAATATGTAATTCTTGCCTCAATAATTTCAAGGCCTGCATCTTTAACTTTACATTGAATTTCATCACGAATTCTAGAAGCAACCACTTCACTAGAACCTCTAAGACTTCCCTCATCGGCAATACCATCTCCTGTTGTATCTACATTTTCAGCGACATCATAAGGATAAATACGAACAATATTTCTTAATGCACTATCGCATTGTAAAGAAAGATATTCCTTATAGTTATCTACATTAAATACAGCTTTTGCGGTATCTGTAACACGCCACATCACGGCAATTCCAATCTCAACAGGATTTCCTAAACAATCATTGATTTTTTGGCGATTGTTGTTTAAAGTCATGATTTTCAAAGATACTTTCTTTGAAGCCATTTCTACTGTTCCATTATTTTGTGCTTGAAAAATACTCTTCTTAGAACCATCATCCACATCTCCGCTTTGATTTAGTTTTGTCTTTGCGGCAGGATTGACAGCCTGACAAAAGGGATTGACATAATAGAATCCAGCATCTTTTAAAGTACCTACATATTTACCAAATAATGTTAAAACTAAAGCTTCTTGTGGTCTTAACACCTTTAACCCAAGAAACGGAATCCACCCAATACATAGCCATACAACACCAATAATAAATAAAGGCCAAACGAAAGCTGCACCTAGTATTGTCATTAATAATGCTACAAGATATAAAACAATCCATAATATCATCATGGCCATGCCATTCTTTTTATTGCTTAAAACTTTTTCTGTCATGATAAGCACCTCCACTATCTAAATGATATCATTTTGATATCGTATGTCAATAAAAAAAAGACAGGTTATAAACTTTTGTGTAAAGTTTCAAGAACTGTCTTAAGATCATTGACACCTATTTGACCTGGAGCACTTGCCTTTTTAGCAGCACCAAAAGTCAAACAAGAACCAAATACTTCACCAGCTAAACGAGAAATAACGCCAGTTGCTGCCATAGACATTGTGATGATTGGACGATTGGCATGTTCTTCTACCATTTCATTTGTGGCAGACAATAATGTCAATACATCCCTTTTAGATTGAGGCATAACTGCAATCTTAGGAATGTCTGCACCCTTTTCTTGCATAGTGCATAAGCGAGAAATGATTTCTTCTTTTGATGGTGTTTTAAAGAATTCATGGTTTGACATAATGACTTTTACTCCATTTTCATGCGCTGTCGTTACAATCGTTTCAACTTCCTTATTTCCTGTATATAATTCAACATCTACTGCATCTACATAACCGCTTTTGGCAACTGCACAGTTTAATTCCACATAATATTCAGTAGATACTTCTAATTCTCCACCTTCTTTTTTAGAACGAAAAGTAGCTAAGACTGGGGTTTCTTTAAATACTTCACGTAATTCTTTAGCCATTTCTACTACAGATGCAGTATTTTCAACTTGTTCAAACCAATCCATACGCCATTCAATAATGTCAGCTGGTGCATCAAGAATGATTTTAGCTTGTTCTAAAACATCTTCTTTACTCTTTCCACAAATAGGAACACAAATCTTTGGTACACCTGCACCAAATTCAACATTTTTCATTGTTACTGTATTCATTTTTATTCTCCTTTATTCATATTTTTTATATACGCATCAACTGACTACTCCTCACCACAAGCAGTGAGGGTTCTTTACTGACAACATTATGCAGCAATCCTACATGATTTTCAAACTTTGGATTCCTATCTTTCTGTTGAAGTAGTGAACTCTACAATCAAGCACTACATTTAGCACATAGATTGGATAAGATCCACTGCTTCTTTCCTTTTTTGATAGTTCTAGCCTCATTATAGTTGCCTGGATTCATTGCTCTACGACTTCTGTCCATTTTCATTTAAAGAAATTAAAGATAAACAACCCACAAAAGAAACGTATCATTTATATAGCAAACATCAAAAACAGATATATGCTTCCTGCTGCGCATTCATTCTGTAATTTCATTGTCCAAAACTCCAATATTGATTAAAAGAAGAGATCACAAGTCTCTTCTTTTAGTTTTCATATTGAATATAGTTTCTTAAGAAAGTAATGCCAGCTTAAGCTAATGCA
>OLFU01002272.1_pt1 | contig 15719 bp, 15 predicted proteins | sample 1605161 | NCBI WGS metagenome assembly OLFU01 (sample SAMEA3888914, study PRJEB22519) | human gut metagenome | biome: human gut; feature: human-associated habitat; material: faeces | place: Denmark | collected 2011
CACGTCTACATTGCCCAGCCGCCGCTGTACAAAGTGAAGAAAGGCAAGCAAGAACAGTATATTAAAGACGATGAGGCGATGGATCAGTACCAAATCTCCATCGCGCTGGATGGCGCAACGCTGCACACCAACGCCAACGCGCCGGCCCTGGCCGGAGAGCCGCTGGAGAGACTGGTTGCCGAGTATAACGCCACGCAGAAAATGATTACGCGTATGGAACGTCGTTATCCTAAAGCGCTGCTCAAAGAGCTTATCTATCAGCCGACGCTCGCAGAGGCCGACCTGGCGAATGAGCAGACCGTGACGCGCTGGATCAACGCCCTGGTGAGCGAGCTGAATGAGAAAGAGCAGCACGGTAGCCAGTGGAAATTTGATGTCCGCGAGAACGCCGAGCTGCAGCAGTTTGAGCCGATCGTTCGCGTGCGTACCCACGGCGTGGATACCGATTATCCGCTGGATCATGAGTTTGTCACCGGGCCGGAATACCACCGTATCTGCGCGCTGGGCGAAACGCTGCGCGGTCTGATTGAAGAGGATGCCTTTATTGAGCGCGGCGAACGCCGTCAGCCGGTTGCCAGCTTTGAACAGGCGCTGGACTGGCTGGTGAAAGAGTCGCGCCGCGGCCTCTCTATCCAGCGCTATAAAGGTCTGGGCGAGATGAACCCGGACCAGCTGTGGGAAACCACTATGGACCCGGATAGCCGCCGCATGCTGCGCGTGACCGTGAAGGATGCGATTGCCGCTGACCAGCTGTTCACCACCCTGATGGGTGACGCCGTTGAACCGCGTCGCGCCTTTATCGAAGAGAACGCCCTCAAAGCGGCGAACATCGATATTTAATCGTCGTCTACAGCCCTACTCAGGCCGCGCATTTAGCGCGGCTTTTTTGTGGGCGCAGGCATATCCAGCGACATCACGGACGGTAAACGGCTGGCGAGCATATCGACGGCAATTCTCACCCTCAGCGGTAGATGTGGCGTCTGTTGCCAGACCGCATGAACGTCGAAGCGCACATCCGGCGCCAGCTTTAAAAGCGGGACGAGTTTTCCCTGATGAATTTCTTTGCTGGCCATCCAGCAGGGCAGCCATGCAATGCCGTGGCCGGCCAGCGCAGCGTCGCAGATTGCCTGCAAATCATCCATATTGAGCGATGAACGGGGAGTAAAGGTGTGCGAGACTCCTTCTTTATCCATCAGCAGCCAGGATAGCACTCTGCCTGCTTGCAGATAGTTAATGGCCGCATGGTGGGGTAAATCATCAACGCTTTGTGGCAGACCCTTCTTCAGCAGGTAATCCGGCGCGGCGCACAGCACCATGCGGTGTTCTCCCAGCTTTCTGGCGACCAGAACGCTGCTGTCCTGAAGGGGGCCGTTACGCACCGCCATATCAAACCCTTCCTCGACGAGATCCACCACGCGATCGCTGAATGACATCTCCAGCTCGAGACCTGGGTGTTCCTGCGCAAGCTCGATCAGCAGGGGGGCCACGCACTGGCGACCAAACAGCACCGGCATGGCCACGCGCAGGCGGCCACTAACCTGCTGTTTCCCTGTTTCCAGCAGCGACTCTGCTCCACGAATTTCCTCCAGCGCGCGCTGACAACGTTCATAAAAAAGGGCGCCGTTGTCGGTCAGGCTTTGGCTGCGGGTCGTACGTTGAAACAGACGTACCCCCAACCGCTCTTCAAGCCGAGCGATACTCTTTCCTACCGCCGAGCGCGACAAATGCAAACGAATTGCGGCCTGAGCAAAACTTCCCGCCTCAACGGCGGCCACAAAAACCGGAATATCCTTCAGCGTATCGGTCATGGATTGTATCTTTTCAGTCACCAATAGAGGGAAAACTTATCGCCACTGGTTACCCATGGTCAACGGTAAACTGTCACTTCAAGCTTATTTGATGGCAGGAGTGAAAAATGACGCAGACAATGCAACGCTGGTCTATGGACGCCCTCGGGCGTGAGAACCTCAATCTTATTCAGGCGCCTGTTCCGCAGCCGGGCCCGGGTGAAGTCCGCGTGCGGGTGAATGCCGTTGCGCTCAACTATCGCGATAAGATGGTCATTGAAGGCACCATGCCTATTGCGCTTTCCTTCCCTTTTACGCCGGCGTCTGATATGGCGGGCGTGGTGGAGAGCACGGGCGAGGGCGTCACGCGTTTCAAACCCGGCGCTCGGGTGATCTCCACCTTTTTCCCGGAGTGGATCGACGGTAGACCAGCGTCAGATGCCCGCACTTTGCCTTATAAAACCACCGGCGGGTACTTCCAGGGCATGCTGGCTGAGTACGTGGTTGTGAATGAAAACTGGCTGGTGGCTGCACCGGAAACCCTTGATGATGCAGAAGCCAGCACGCTCCCTTGTGCAGGGCTTACCGCATGGTTCGCGCTGGTGGAACGCGGTCATTTACACGCCGGGCAATCGGTGCTGGTACAGGGGACGGGCGGTGTGGCGATATTCGCTTTGCAAATTGCAAAAGCACAGGGGGCAAAGGTTTTTGTCACATCAGGAAGTGATGAAAAACTGGCGCGGGCTAAACAACTTGGCGCCGATCATGGGATAAACCGGCTCAAAAGTGATTGGACGGAAGGAATTTACGAACTGACCGCCGATCGCGGCATCGATCATATTATTGAAACCGTTGGCGGGGAGAATCTGCGACATTCCCTGCGCGCCGTTGCGGTTCATGGTCGCATATCGGTCATTGGCGTGCTGGCCGGGAGTGAAATCTCGCTACCGGCTGGCGAACTGTTGCTGAAATCCCCGGTGATTCAGGGTATTGGTGTGGGGCACCGTCGTGCGCTGGAAGATTTCGTCCGCGCCGTTGACGTGACCGGGTTAAAACCGGTGATTGAACACCGTTACCGTTTTAACCAGCTTGAACAGGCGCTTGAACATCTCGATCGCGGGGCGTTTGGTAAAATCGTTCTGACCCGCGAGTAAGATCCCGGTCCCCGGGTTCTGCCTAAAAGAGGGTGTTCCGCTGCGTAATGTAGCTCTGTTTTTGTAGGCTTAATCGCGTTAGCATGAGTAAGGACTCATCTTACCCGGGGATTTCATGGCTATTAAACTAATCGCAATCGATATGGACGGCACGCTGCTGCTGCCTGACCATACCATCTCTCCTGCGGTGAAAACCGCGATTGCCGCAGCCCGCGAACGCGGCGTCAACGTGGTGTTAACCACCGGACGACCTTACGCAGGCGTGCACAGCTACCTGAAAGAACTGCATATGGAGCAGCCGGGAGATTACTGCATCACCTACAACGGCGCTTTAGTACAGAAGGCAAGCGACGGCAGTACCGTTGCGCAAACCGCGCTGGGCTACGACGACTATCGCTATCTGGAACAGCTGGCCCGTGATGTCGGCTCCCACTTCCACGCGCTGGATCGTAACACCCTGTATACCGCTAACCGCGATGTAAGCTATTACACGGTGCATGAATCCTACGTGGCGACAATCCCGCTGGTCTTCTGCGAAGCCGAAAATATGGATCCCAACATCCAGCTGTTGAAAGTGATGATGATCGATGAACCGGCCATTCTGGACCAGGCTATCGCCCGCATCCCGGCTGAAGTGAAAGAGAAATACACCGTGCTGAAAAGCGCGCCCTACTTCCTGGAAATCCTTGATAAACGCGTCACTAAAGGCACCGGCGTGAAATCGCTGGCCGATACGCTGGGTATCAAGCCGGAAGAGGTGATGGCGATTGGCGATCAGGAAAATGACATTGCAATGATCGAATATGCAGGCGTCGGCGTGGCGATGGACAACGCGATCCCTGCCGTCAAAGAAGCGGCAAACTTTATCAACGCAAATGCCAAAGAACACAAACCGGCAGCCTTAAAAAATCCCTTAAAATTCAACTTCATGATTAATCCTTTAAACGAGTAGCTAAGCCGTTGAAAGCATACTCTTCTTTCCCTCCTGTTTAGCGCCTGATATCCCTTTTCAGATTTCTGCCCGACGCATGTCATTTTTTTATGCATTGTTCTTTTTGTGATCTAAATTGTAGTACAACATGTTTGTATTGTACTACATTGTGCCCATGGCGATGACGAGTGGTATCACGTTAGTACTACAAAGTTGCGGTCAAATCCGCCTGTCGCGGTAAAGTAGAGAGGTACATCCAGAGCACAAGGACTCTCCATGACTCTCAATAAAACCGATCGCATCGTCATCACGCTGGGCAAGCAGATTGTCAGCGGTAAATACGTTCCCGGCTCTGCGCTGCCCGCGGAAGCCGAGCTGTGTGAGGAGTTTGCTACCTCGCGCAATATCATTCGCGAAGTGTTCCGGTCATTGATGGCCAGGCGACTGATTGAAATGAAGCGCTATCGCGGCGCATTCGTTGCCTCGCGCAACCAGTGGAATTATCTCGACACCGACGTTTTACAGTGGGTGCTGGAGAGCGATTACGACCCGCGGCTGATTAGCGCGATGAGCGAGGTACGTAATCTGGTTGAACCGGCGATAGCCCGCTGGGCGGCAGAGCGCGCAACATCGAGCGACCTGGCGCAAATAGAAGAAGCGCTCAACGACATGATCGCCAACAACCAGGACAGGGAAGCGTTTAACGAAGCGGATATTCGCTACCACGAGGCGGTGCTGCAGTCGGTACATAACCCGGTACTGCAACAGCTCAACGTGGCGATCAGCTCGCTACAGCGGGCGGTATTTGAAAGGACCTGGATGGGCGATGAGGCCAACATGCCGAAAACGCTCCAGGAACATAAGGCGCTGTTTGACGCCATCCGGCATCAGGACAGCGAAGCGGCGGAGCAGGCGGCGCTCACCATGATCGCCAGCTCGACACGAAGGTTAAAGGAAATCACATGACATCTCGCTACATCGCAATTGACTGGGGATCGACAAACCTGCGCGCCTGGCTTTATCAGGGCGAGCAGTGTCTGGAGAGCAGGCAATCGGAAGCAGGCGTTACGCGCCTGAACGGACACTCCCCCGCAGCGGTGTTTAGCGAAATAACCGCGGGCTGGCGCGACAGCGCTACCCCGGTAGTGATGGCGGGAATGGTCGGCAGTAATGTCGGCTGGAAGGCGGCGCCCTACCTGCCAGTTCCCGTCCATTTTTCCGCCATTGGCGAACAATTAACCGCTGTTAGCGACCAGGTCTGGATTATTCCCGGACTCAGCGTCTCTCGCGACGATAACCATAATGTGATGCGCGGCGAAGAGACTCAGCTCCTCGGCGCGCGGGCAATAGCTCCTTCCTCCGTCTACGTTATGCCCGGCACCCACTGCAAATGGGTGCAGGCTGACCGCCAACAAATTAGCGACTTTCGCACGGTGATGACCGGCGAACTCCACCACCTGCTGCTGCGCCACTCGCTGGTCGGCGCCGGGTTACCGGAGCAGGTCTCAGCTCCTGACGCGTTTAACGCCGGGCTTGAGCGCGGCCTGCATTCGCCAGACATCCTGCCGCAGCTTTTTGAGGTACGCGCTGCGCACGTGCTGGGCTCACTGCCGCGCGAACAGGTGAGCGAATTTCTCTCCGGCCTGCTGATTGGCGCGGAAGTCGCCACCATGAGCGCACATTTCCACGATCGCCAGGTCACCCTCGTTGCCGGAGAGGCGCTGGCAGACCGCTATCAGCAGGCGCTTGGCGCTATCGGCCGTCAGACGACCGTGGTGTCAGGCGACACCGCATTTCAGACCGGAATAAGGAGCATCGCCCATGCAGTGGCAAACTAAACTACCGCTTATCGCTATTCTGCGCGGCATTACGCCGGAAGAGGCGCTGGAACATGTCGGCGCCGTCATTGATGCTGGCTTCGACGCCGTTGAAATCCCGCTCAATTCTCCGCAGTGGGAAAAAAGCATTTCCGCCGTTGTTGAGGCTTATGGCGACAGAGCGCTGATAGGCGCGGGCACCGTACTTAAGCCTGAACGTGTGGACAGGCTTGCCGAAATGGGCTGCAGGCTTATCGTTACGCCCAATATTCAGCCAGAGGTGATTCGCCGCGCGGTGAGCTTCGGCATGACCGTTTGTCCCGGATGCGCGACGGCGACGGAAGCTTTTACCGCGCTGGATGCTGGCGCACAGGCTTTAAAAGTATTCCCTTCCTCGGCTTTTGGCCCTGACTACATCAAAGCGCTAAAAGCCGTTTTGCCGCCGGAGGTGCCCGTTTTCGCCGTGGGCGGCGTGACGCCGGAGAACCTGGCGCAGTGGCTAAAAGCCGGTTGTACCGGTGCCGGGCTGGGCAGCGATCTCTATCGCGCCGGGCAGTCCGTAGAACGCACCGCGCAGCAGGCGGCAGCATTTGTTAAAGCGTATCGAGAGGCAGTGCAATGAAAATAACCAAACTCACCACGTATCGTTTACCCCCGCGCTGGATGTTTTTAAAAATTGAAACCGACGAAGGCGTGATTGGCTGGGGCGAGCCCGTGATTGAAGGGCGCGCGCGCACCGTGGAGGCTGCGGTGCATGAGCTCGGCGATTATCTGATAGGCCAGGATCCGGCGCAGATTAACGACCTGTGGCAGGTGATGTACCGCGCGGGCTTTTATCGCGGCGGCCCGATTTTAATGAGCGCCATCGCCGGTATCGATCAGGCCCTGTGGGATATTAAAGGCAAAGTGCTGAATGCCCCGGTCTGGCAGCTGATGGGGGGCCTGGTACGTGACAAAATCAAAGCCTACAGCTGGGTTGGCGGCGATCGGCCGGCAGAAGTGATTGACGGTATCAAAAAGTTGCGCGGAATTGGTTTTGATACCTTTAAATTAAATGGCTGCGAGGAGCTGGGGCTGATCGATAATTCTCGTGCGGTGGACGCTGCGGTGAATACCGTGGCGCAAATTCGCGAAGCGTTCGGCAATGAAATTGAATTTGGCCTCGATTTCCACGGTCGCGTGAGCGCGCCGATGGCGAAGGTACTTATCAAAGAGCTGGAGCAATATCGCCCGCTATTTATTGAAGAGCCGGTTCTTGCCGAGCAGGCAGAATACTATCCGCGGCTGGCGGCGCAAACCTCGATTCCTATTGCGGCGGGCGAACGCATGTTCTCGTGCTGGAAGCCGGTGGGCTGGCTATTCTGCAACCCGACCTGTCGCACGCCGGCGGTATTACCGAGTGCTATAAAATCGCTGGAATGGCTGAGGCCTATGACGTGGCGTTGGCGCCGCACTGCCCGCTGGGACCCATTGCGCTTGCCGCCTGTTTGCATGTCGATTTTGTCTCCTATAACGCCGTCTTCCAGGAACAAAGTATGGGCATTCACTATAACAAGGGCGCGGAATTACTCGACTTTGTAAAAAATAAAGAAGACTTCAATATGGAAGGCGGCTTCTTTAAACCATTAATGAAGCCAGGGCTTGGCGTAGAGATCGATGAAGCGCGGGTAATTGAATTAAGTCAAAATGCGCCGGACTGGCGTAATCCGTTGTGGCGGCATGAGGATGGTAGCGTCGCGGAATGGTAAATGCTCTTCATATTTCACGCCACAGGTGCGTTGGCTGCGATTGCGCACCCCGGTCACTTACTAATGTAAGCTCCCGGGGATTTGCAATCTTGCCGCCTTCCTGCAACGTGAACTATTTAGAGCATTCGTAAGCAAAAATATAAATTTTAAACACACCCTCTGTAAATTACCGGGCATGGTGAGCGGCTTCGCTATGCCCAAAATCTGGAGACAGATTGCGATGGATATTTCAGTTACAGCTGCAAAACCCGGGCGTCGTCGTTATTTGACGCTGATTATGATCTTTATTACCGTGGTGATTTGTTATGTTGATCGCGCCAACCTTGCCGTGGCATCGGCGCATATTCAGGAAGAGTTTGGTATTACCAAAGCGGAAATGGGATATGTATTTTCCGCCTTCGCGTGGCTGTATACGCTTTGCCAGATCCCCGGCGGTTGGTTCCTTGACCGCGTGGGATCGCGACTAACCTACTTTATCGCTATTTTTGGCTGGTCAGTGGCGACGCTACTGCAGGGATTTGCCACGGGACTGATGTCGTTGATTGGTCTGCGCGCGATTACCGGGATCTTTGAAGCCCCGGCTTTTCCCACTAATAATCGCATGGTGACCAGCTGGTTTCCGGAGCACGAGCGCGCATCAGCCGTCGGTTTTTACACTTCAGGGCAGTTTGTCGGGCTGGCATTCCTGACCCCGCTATTAATCTGGATTCAGGAAATGCTGAGCTGGCACTGGGTATTTATCGTTACCGGCGCTATCGGGATAATATGGTCTTTAATTTGGTTTAAGGTTTATCAGTCGCCGCGTCTGACAAAAAGTATCAGCAAAGCCGAACTGGATTATATTCGCGACGGCGGTGGCCTGGTGGACGGCGATGCGCCCGTTAAAAAAGAGGCGCGGCAGCCGCTGACCAAAGCCGACTGGAAGCTGGTATTCCATCGCAAACTAATCGGCGTTTACCTCGGGCAGTTTGCCGTAACCTCCACGCTGTGGTTCTTCCTGACCTGGTTCCCTAACTATCTGACCCAGGAAAAGGGGATTACGGCGCTGAAAGCGGGCTTTATGACAACGGTGCCGTTCCTTGCCGCCTTTGTTGGCGTGCTGCTCTCCGGCTGGCTGGCGGACAGGCTGGTCCGAAAAGGCTTCTCGTTAGGCGCCGCGCGTAAAACGCCAATTATCTGCGGACTGCTGATCTCGACCTGCATCATGGGGGCGAACTACACCAACGATCCGGTGTGGATTATGATCCTGATGGCGCTGGCCTTCTTCGGCAACGGCTTCGCTTCCATTACCTGGTCGCTGGTATCGTCGCTTGCGCCGATGCGGCTTATCGGGCTGACCGGCGGTATGTTTAATTTCGTCGGCGGGCTGGGCGGTATCACCGTTCCGCTGGTGGTGGGTTATCTGGCCCAGGACTATGGTTTTGCGCCTGCGCTGGTTTATATTTCCGTTATTGCGCTGATTGGCGCGCTCTCTTATATCCTGCTGGTGGGGGATGTCAAACGCGTAGGCTAATTCTTTCCGATACGATACCCTGATGCGAAAGTCTCGCATCAGGGTATGTTTATGAAACAAGTCACCTTTGCTCCCCGTCATCATCAGTTGACCAACACTCGCACCTGGACGGCAGACAGCCGCTGGCTGGTCTTTGACGTTCGCCCTTCTGGCGCTTCCTTTACCGGCGAAACCATCGAGCGGGTGAACGTCGATACGGGAGACGTTGAGATCCTCTACCGTGCCGGGCAAGGCGCATACGTTGGCGTGGTGACCGTTCATCCATCGGTAGATAAATATGTCTTCATCCACGGCCCGGAAAACCCTGACGAGGGCTGGCATTACGATTTCCACCATCGTCGCGGCGTGGTGACGTACCAGGGAGAAACCCACAACCTGGATGCGATGGATATTACCGCTCCCTATACTCCCGGCGCGCTGCGCGGCGGCAGTCATGTGCATGTTTTCAGTCCGAACGGTGAATTTGTCAGCTTTACCTATAACGACCACGTGCTGCATGAACGCGATCCGGCGCTGGATTTGCGCAACGTTGGCGTGGCGGTTCCCTATGGCCCGGTAGTACCGCGTGGCGATCATCCACGTGAATACGGCGGCAGCCACTGGAGCGTGCTGGTCAGCCGTACAACGCCAACCCCGGCGCCGGGCAGCGACGAGATTAATCGCGCCTATGAAGAGGGATGGGTAGGCAACGGGGCGCTGGCGTTTATTGGCGATACGCTGGCGATAAATGGCGACAAAGTGCCGGAGCTGTTTATTGTCGAACTGCCGGAGAGCGAACGGGGCTGGAAGCAAGTGGGCGATGCGCCGCTGGCAGGAACGCAAACCACGATGCCGGCGCCTCCTGCCGGCGTTGTTCAGCGTCGCTTAACGTTTACCCACCAACGCCGTTATCCAGGGCTGGTGACTACGCCCCGCCATTGGGTACGCGCCAATCCGTCGGCAACGGACATCGCTTTTCTGATGCGTGATGAGGCTGGCGTGGTGCAAATGTGGCTCATTTCGGCGTGGGGGGACGGGCTGCGGCAGTTGACCCACAACCGCTCCGATATCCAGTCGGCGTTTAACTGGCATCCCTCAGGAAAATGGCTGGGCTTTGTGCTGGAAAACCGCATCGCGATCTGTGACGCGCAGAACGGGGAAATCGACTTTTTGACCGATGAGCATGCCCATCTGCCATCGGCCGATGCGATCGTCTTTTCGCCAGACGGCAAACAGCTTGCCTGGATGGAGGAGGTGGACGGTTACCGCCAGCTCTGGGTAACCGAAACGGCGCGCTAAATCAGGGGGTTGGCATCCGCGCTGGCGGGATCACGGAATTGGTCGCCAGCGTCTCTTCCTCGCTCTTTTCCACGCGCGATTTCACCGAACTGTCGGTACGGAACATATCCCACGGCAGCAGCAGCGTGTCCATGACCGCCGTGAGCGGCATATCCAACGCCACCAGCGATTTCGTGCCCCAGTTTGCGTTGCTATCCCCGAGCATCTGCGCGCTGGCGCGCGTTCCAGGATAGGTTCCTTCCTTGCCGCCAGTATGTGACATCACGCTGGAGCAACCGCCCAAACTTATTATCCCGCCGAACAGGACCAGCTTTAAAAGACCGTTTTTCATCATTCTTCCGTCATCGTTACGGGCGTTGATAGAACCTTCGAAGTACAACCTCATTCAGAATGCGGCCAGCTGGGAAGCAGTCTGAAGAATGGCGTACCTATCGGTTATATCGGGCCATTCCATGGATGCATAGTGCCATTGCGCCGCACTGTGGCAGGCGTCGCACTTTGCCTTTTGTGCTGTCACTCCAGTCTAAGCAATAGACTGCAAACTGCAAAAAAATTTGCCTTTTTCCCCTTGAAAAGACCATGGATATACCCATTTTAGGAATGTGTCTCCCTGAGAATACGCCGAATGGGTATTCCGGGTAATAACGGCCTGTCCATGATGGAAGGTCAGATAATTCTCGCTGATTTCAGGAGCTATGTATTATGCGTAATTTCGATCTCTCCCCGCTGTATCGTTCTGCTATTGGTTTCGACCGCCTTTTCAATCTGTTAGAAAATAATCAAAGCCAGAGCAATGGCGGCTACCCTCCGTACAACGTTGAGTTAGTAGACGAGAACAACTACCGCATCGCGATTGCCGTTGCCGGTTTTGCCGAGAGCGAACTGGAAATTACCGCCCAGGATAATCTGCTTATTGTAAAAGGCGCCCATGCCGGCGAGCAGAAAGAGCGTACCTACCTGTATCAGGGCATCGCTGAGCGCAACTTTGAGCGTAAATTCCAGCTCGCAGAAAATATTCATATTCGCGGTGCTAACCTGGTAAACGGTCTGCTGTATATCGACCTTGAGCGCGTTATTCCTGAAGCGAATAAACCGCGCCGTATCGAAATCAACTAATTTGATGGGCCGCGAAGGCGGCCCGGTATTGCTGAAAACAGTGCCTGCCGTCAGGGGGCAAAGGCGAATCCGCAGGATTTGCAAACATCCACTCGCTTCTTAGAAGGAGAAAGACTATGCGTAACTACGATTTATCCCCGCTTCTGCGTCAATGGATCGGTTTTGACAAACTGGCCAACGCGCTGCAAACCGCCGGTGAAAGCCAGAGCTTCCCGCCTTATAACATTGAAAAAAGTGACGATAACCACTATCGCATTACCCTTGCGCTGGCCGGTTTCCGTCAGGAAGATTTGGATATCCAGCTTGAAGGCACGCGCCTGACGGTAAAAGGCGCGCCGCAGCAGCCGGAAAAAGAGACCAAATGGCTGCACCAGGGGCTGGTTAACCAGGCATTTAGCCTGAGCTTCACGCTCGCCGAAAATATGGAAGTCTCCGGGGCAACCTTTACCAACGGCCTGCTGCATATCGATTTGACCCGCAACGAGCCGGAACAGATCGCCCCGCAGCGCATCGCCATCAGCGAGCGCCCTGCGTTACAGAGCTAATTAAGCGAATCACTTATCAGGCCCCGATTTTCGGGGCTTTTTTGTGCGTGATACACATTACTTTGTCCTTTCTTGTTGCGTTCAACAAAGTGGTCGTTGGCTGATCCCGTGATTATTGTGCGCCAGGCGGCATACAGCCTGGTGACTACCGGTCATAATCCTCATTGTGCGTAATGTTATACACAGGGAAGAGACGATGAGTGATATAGCATTGACCGTTAGCGTATTGGCGCTGGTGGCGGTAGTCGGATTGTGGATCGGCAATGTAAAAGTGCGCGGTGTCGGCTTCGGTATCGGAGGCGTGCTGTTTGGCGGTATTATCGTCGGCCACTTTGTAGACCAGGCGGGCATTACGCTCAGTAGCCCCATGCTGCACTTTATTCAGGAATTCGGCCTGATCCTCTTCGTGTACACCATCGGGATCCAGGTGGGGCCGGGCTTCTTCGCTTCGCTGCGCGTCTCTGGCCTGCGGCTTAACCTGTTCGCCATTCTGATTGTGATTCTCGGCGGTCTGGTTACCGCGGTCCTGCATAAACTGTTTGATATCCCTCTCCCCGTGGTGCTCGGGATCTTTTCCGGTGCGGTAACCAACACGCCTGCGCTGGGGGCCGGGCAGCAGATCCTGCGCGACCTTGGCGTGCCGCTTGATACCGTCGATCAGATGGGTATGAGCTACGCCATGGCCTATCCATTCGGTATTTGCGGCATTTTGCTGACCATGTGGCTGGTCCGGCTGTTCTTCCGCATCAACGTTGAGAAAGAGGCTCAGCAATTTGATGAAAACAGCGGCAATGGCCATGCGCATCTCCAGACCATCAACGTGCGGGTTGAAAACCCCAACCTGAACAATATGGCGATTCAGGATGTGCCGATGCTTAACAGCGACAAGCTGATCTGCTCGCGTCTCAAGCGCGAGGAGATGCTGATGGTGCCCGCGCCGAATACCCTGATTCAGCTTGGGGACCTGCTGCACCTGGTCGGGCGACCGGAGGATTTGCACAACGCTCAGCTGGTGATTGGCAAGGAAGTTTCCACTTCGCTCTCCACTCGCGGTACCGATCTGAAAGTCGAGCGCGTGGTGGTGACCAACGAAAAAGTATTGGGTAAACGCATTCGCGATCTGCACTTTAAGCAGCGCTATGATGTGGTGATCTCGCGGCTCAATCGCGCCGGGGTTGAACTGGTCGCCAGCAGCCATGCCAGCCTGCAGTTCGGCGATATTCTTAACCTCGTCGGCCGCCCGGAGGCGATTGATGCGGTAGCCGCCGAGCTGGGCAACGCCCAGCAAAAACTGCAGCAGGTGCAGATGCTGCCGGTATTTATCGGCATCGGCCTGGGCGTGCTGCTGGGCTCCATTCCGCTGTTTATTCCGGGATTCCCGGCGGCGCTGAAGCTGGGTCTGGCAGGCGGGCCGCTGATTATGGCCCTGATCCTCGGACGTATCGGCAGCATCGGTAAGCTGTACTGGTTTATGCCGCCCAGCGCCAACCTTGCGCTGCGCGAACTGGGCATTGTGCTGTTCCTCGCGGTGGTTGGCCTGAAATCCGGCGGCGATTTTGTCGCAACGCTGATTGAAGGCGACGGGATGAGCTGGATTGTCTACGGCATCTTTATCACCGCGATACCGCTGCTGACGGTGGGTATTCTGGCGCGCATCCTGGCGAAGATGAACTACCTGACCCTGTGCGGGATGCTGGCCGGCTCAATGACCGACCCTCCGGCGCTGGCGTTTGCCAATAACCTGCATGCCACCAGCGGCGCGGCGGCGCTCTCCTACGCGACCGTTTATCCGCTGGTTATGTTCTTACGTATTATTACCCCGCAGCTACTGGCGGTGCTGTTCTGGGGGATAGGCTAACGGGTGCTCCGTCTGGACGCGCCGCAGATGGTAGTCCACCTGATATTCGCTGGCGTTACGGAACATCACCGAGTAGTTAAGAAATTCGCCGCTGTCGCTGTAGGAAAGGGAGGTAATACGCAGCAGCGGCGTCTGTTCCGGCACGTTCATCGACTGCGCCAGCTGCCTGTCCGCCAGCACCGGCGACAGCGTTTCATAGTTACCGCTAATGGTTATTCCGCACTCCTTCTCAATGTAATCGAACTTCGATCCCTCCAGGTGCACCAGCGACAGATTGCGAAACAACTTTACCGGCATATAGCTATCCTCCAGCATTAGCGGCTTGCCATCGACATAGCGTACCCGGCGCGAGAAGTAGATCCGTTCATCAATTTGTATCCGCAGCAGGCTGGCGATAGCCGGGGGCGCGGGCATCACCTCAAAAACCAATACCCGGCTGACCACCTCTTTGCCCTGCTTGCGCAGCACTTCGGCCAGTCCGGTTAGATTGCTGGTTTCATGATGCAGGTCTTTGCGGGCGACATAGGTGCCGGAGCCGTGCCGACGCACCACCAGTCCCCAACTGACCAGCAGATCGATGGCTTTGCGGATGGTCATGCGCGCAACGCCGAACTCTTCCGCCAGCTTTTTTTCCCCGGGAAGTGGGCTGCCGACCTCGAAATCGGAAGAATTAAGCCGTAAACGTAATCTGTCGGCGATAGATTTGTAGATCACCAGTAGACCTCTATTAATGTTGTCACCATTTATGTCAGGTAAAAAATTATCTATAAAAAACAAGTTAATAATCAGGAAGAGAAAATATTAATCAGGCTGATGTAAACGCCATAATTCATCATGTCTAATTTTTTATAAGAAAGTAGACAACATTGATGTAATTAAAACCATGAAAGCGATCACGAATCGCAACGGCGCCGCATGTTGCCGCTCGGGCAAATTTCTATTCTCGTCCCAGGCCAGTACCAATAGTTACCCTGAATTATTCACCATTGTTCGTGGAGCATGCCGGGTATCAATAAGGCCACTCACCCTATAAGTTGTTACATGAGGATTTTCAAATGCTCAGTCAAATACAACGCTTTGGCGGCGCCATGTTTACCCCGGTTTTACTCTTTCCTTTCGCCGGGATCGTGGTGGGTATCGCCATTATGTTGCGTAACCCGATGTTCGTCGGCGAAGCGCTCACAGCCCCCGATAGTTTGTTTGCTCAGATCGTTTACATCATTGAAGAGGGCGGCTGGACCGTCTTTCGTAATATGCCGCTGATTTTTGCCGTCGGTTTGCCGATCGGCCTGGCGAAACAAGCTCAGGGCCGGGCTTGTCTGGCGGTACTGGTCAGCTTCATGACCTGGAACTATTTCATCAACGCCATGGGGATGACCTGGGGCCACTTCTTCGGCGTCGACTTCTCCGTTGAACCAACGGCAGGCAGCGGCCTGACGATGATGGCCGGGATAAAAACGCTCGATACCAGCATTATTGGCGCGATCGTTATCTCCGGGCTGGTGACCGCCCTGCATAACCGCTACTTCGATAAAGCGCTGCCGGTGTTTCTGGGGATTTTCCAGGGCTCCTCGTTTGTGGTGATTGTCGCCTTCCTGGCGATGATTCCCTGCGCCTGGCTGACGCTGTTGGGATGGCCAAAAGTGCAGATGGGTATCGAATCCCTGCAGGCCTTTTTACGCTCGGCCGGGGCGCTGGGCGTCTGGGTCTATATCTTCCTTGAACGTATCCTGATCCCGACCGGTTTACACCACTTCGTCTACGGACCGTTTATTTTCGGCCCGGCGGTAGTGGAAAGCGGTATTCAGGTTTACTGGGCGCAGCATTTACATGAATTCAGCCAGAGTACCGAGGCGCTGAAAACCCTGTTCCCGGAAGGCGGATTCGCGCTGCACGGTAACTCGAAGGTCTTTGGTTCCGTGGGGATCGCGCTGGCGCTCTACTACACCGCAGCACCGGAAAACCGCGTGAA
>OLFU01002279.1_pt1 | contig 15664 bp, 8 predicted proteins | sample 1605161 | NCBI WGS metagenome assembly OLFU01 (sample SAMEA3888914, study PRJEB22519) | human gut metagenome | biome: human gut; feature: human-associated habitat; material: faeces | place: Denmark | collected 2011
TCCTACATGAACGACTTAAATAAGGAACTTTGGAAATTAGGTGTTCCTGCAAAAACACAGCATAACGAAGTAGCTCCTGCACAGCATGAGCTGGCACCGATCTATGAAGGTGTAAATCAGTCTGTAGACCATAACCAGATCGTTATGGAGACCATGAAGAAAGTGGCAGAGCGCCACGGGTTGGCATGCCTTCTTCACGAGAAGCCATTTGCAGGTGTCAATGGTTCCGGTAAACATAACAACTGGTCCCTGACAGCAGATGACGGTACCAACCTGATGAACCCGGGAGATACACCTCATGAGAACATCCAGTTCCTGTTAGTTCTGGCATGCATCATCAAGGCAGTAGATATCCACGCAGACCTGTTAAGAGAATCTGCTTCCAATGTAGGAAATGATCACAGACTGGGAGCAAACGAGGCACCGCCAGCAATCATCTCCATCTTCTTAGGCGAGCAGCTGGAAGATGTTATCGATCAGCTTTGTGATACTGGTGAGGCAACTCACTCCAAGCAGGGCGGAACCTTAAAAACAGGTGTTGATATCCTTCCTGACTTTGATAAAGACGCAACCGACAGAAACAGAACCTCACCATTTGCATTTACCGGAAACAAGTTCGAGTTCCGTATGGTAGGTTCTTCCGACTCTATTGCATCTGCAAATACAGTATTAAATACCATTATCGCTGAAGCCTTCAAGGAAGCAGCTGACAAGCTGGAGAAGGCAGATAACTTTGATATGGCTGTACATGACATGATCAAGGAAACCCTGGCAGCTCACAAGAGAGTTGTATTCAATGGAAATGGTTATTCCGATGAGTGGGTAGCAGAAGCTGAGAGAAGAGGACTTCCAAACATCAAGTCTATGGTAGATGCTATTCCGGCACTGATCACAGACAAGGCTGTAAAGCTGTTTGAAGAATTCGGCGTATTTACAAAGACCGAGCTGGAGTCCAGAGTAGAAGTTGAGTATGAAGGCTATGCAAAGGCTATCAACATCGAAGCAAAGACCATGATCGATATGGCTGGAAAGCAGATCATCCCGGCTGTTATCAAATACACAACTGCTCTTGCAGCTTCCATCTCCGCAGTAAAGAGTGCTTGCCCTGAAGCAGATGTAAGCACCCAGACAGAGCTTCTGTTAGAAACCTCTGATCTTCTGGCAGAAACCAAACTGGCTCTTGCAAAACTGACCGAAATTACTGAAAAGAGCGCAGCAATGGATGGCGGCAAGGACCAGGCAGTTGCTTACCATGAGGAAGTCGTTCCTGCAATGGCAGCATTAAGAACCCCGGTAGACAAACTGGAAATGCTGGTAGACAAAGACTTATGGCCAATGCCGAGCTACGGCGATCTGATCTTTGAGGTTTAATAAATCTTATAAAATAGAAGGTTCCGCCTGCGTCAGCAGGCAGATAAGCGCGAGAGTGCGGTGAACCTGAGTATTGGACGCAATTACATAAATAAAATGCCCTTCTGGTGATATATAACGTATCCCGGAAGGGTGTTTTTTTCGCGGTATGAGTGGCATTGTTTAACTTGCATTTTAAACCCAGTGTGCTATAATGTTCATATATTTTTGAAAAATAATAAAAATGAACATAAATATAAACATAAGCATAAGCAGGAAAAGGAGTTAAAGATCATATGAACCGACAGGCGCTGGTATGCAGAAATATACTGGAAAAACCGGATATTACACAGCGGGAAATGGCGAAAAACATGGACATATCCCTGGGTACAGTCAATGGGCTGGTGAAGGAATGTCTGGCAGAGGGATATATTGCAGAGGAAGAAAATGGGAAAGAAAAATATCTCATCCTTCTGGAAAAGGGAAAAGAACTGTTAAAGCCTTATAAAGTAGATGGGGCGCTGATCATTGCAGCCGGTTTCGGTTCCCGTTTTGTGCCTCTTACCTTCGAGACTCCAAAGGGTCTTTTAGAGGTCTTTGGAGAGCGCATGATCGAGCGTCAGATCAAACAGCTCCATGAAGTGGGGATCCATGACATTACCATTGCAGTAGGCTATTTAAAAGAAAAATTTGAATACCTGATCGATAAATACGATGTGAAATTATTATACAATCCGGAATACTCCTGCAAAAACACGCTGGCTACTGTATACAGAGCCAGAAAGTTCTTAAAAGGCCGGAACGTATACATTCTTTCATCAGATAACTGGATGCGGGAAAATATGTACCATTCCTATGAGTGCGGTGCCTGGTACAGCGCAGCCCACGAAGAAGGAGAGACCAAGGAATGGTGCCTTACCTTTAATAAAAAGGGCCGTATCAGCGATGTAAATGTAGGCGGAAAAGATGCGTGGTTTATGTACGGTCCCGTATATCTTTCCAGGGAGTTTTCCGCTAAATTCCTTCCTGTATTAGAGGCTTATTATCAGATCCCCGGAACAGAGCAGTTTTACTGGGAGCAGCCTTATGTGGACATGTTAAAGGGAGAGGCAAAACGCCGTCTGGAAAAAGAGGACAAGGAGCTGTTGAAACAGACAGAAGAAGCCTGCGGCATACCTGCGTCCAAATGGAACGAGATCGAGATGAATATCAACCGCCAGCCGGATAACCAGGTATACGAATTTGAAAATCTGGAAGAGCTGCGCCTCTTTGATACCCATTATCAGAACCACTCCGATAATGCGGCCATGGAGCTGGTAGCAGAGGTATTCCATGTGCCGGAGTTTCAGATCACAGACATCAAATGCTTAAAATCCGGCATGACCAATAAATCCTTCCTGTTCCGCACCGGAGATCATCACTGTATCTGCCGTATCCCCGGACCTGGCACAGAGCTTCTTATTAACAGAGAGCAGGAAAAAGAAGTTTATGATGCCGTCCGTCCTCTGGGCATTACAGAACATGTGTTGTATCTGAACCCGAAGACCGGTTATAAGATCTCTGAATACTATGAAAATACCCACAATGCCAGCGCAGACAACTGGGACGATATGAAGACCTGTATGGATATGGTGCGAAAGCTTCATGAAGCAGGTTTAAAAGTAGGCCACAGCTTTAATATCAGGGAGCGGATCAGCTTTTACGAGAAACTTTGCCTGGAACATGGCGGCATTCCTTTTGAAGACTACAGTCAGGTTCGTGAATGGGTAAATCAGTTGTTAGATGCCTTAGATAAAATGGATCTTCCACAATGTTTATGCCATATTGACGCAAATGTGGATAACTTTTTAATTTTCCCGGATCACAGTGCAAAACTTCTTGACTGGGAGTACGCAGGCATGTGCGACCCGTTAATGGACGTATCCATGTGTGCGATTTATTCCTATTATGAGGAAGAGCAGACCGAAAAATTACTGGAACTGTATTTACAGCGCAGACCAGATGACAAAGAGCGGTTCATCACCTATGCAGACGCAGCCTTAGGGGGCTTCCTCTGGTGCCTGTGGGCTGTATACAAGGCAAGTCTGGGAGATGAGTTTGGAGAGTACACCATTATTATGTACCGGTATGCGAAGCGGTACTATAAGAAGCTGATGAAGGAGTTACCACAGTTCTTTTAGAAACGCCCCATGATATGGGAACATACACAAATGCATTTCAAAACAGGTTTCAGAAAATTGTAATAAAAATGTTAATCATGGAAAGTTCATTTGTGCTATACTTAATTAAAAGTGAAAAATAATTGTGCGATCAATGAAAAAGAGACGATACAACAGAACAGGAGGAGAAAATGGGACGTAAAAAATATTTCGCAGCCCTTGCAGCAGCTGGTATGATCGGCGCTATGGCGTTGGGATCTGCGTTTAATTCATACGCCGCAGATGGATGGACCAAGTCAAATGACCATTGGACCTACATCTACCAGGGCAAGACCTATACAGGTTGGCTGGAAACCAGTGATGGCAAATATTATATGGACCTTTCCGATGGACATATGACTACCGGATTTAAACAGATCGATGGAAAATGGTACTTCTTCCGTCCAAACGGTCTGATGGCTCAAAGCCGCTGGATCAATCCGGAATATGGCAAATGGTACTACTTCTTAGGTGACGGTACCATGGTTACCGGCTGGTTAAAGATCGGAAACGATTATTACTTTATGCGTGGTGACGGATCTATGGGAACCGGCTGGCGTCAGATGGACGGTGCCTGGTACTACTTCCAGAGCAGCGGCAAATGTGTAGTTAATTCCTGGGCACAGATCAAGGACAACTGGTATCTGTTTGGAACAGACGGAAAGATGATGACCGGCTGGGCAAAAGTTGACACCGACTACTATTATCTGAATACAGATGGGCGTATGCTTACAGGCTGGCTCACTGACAGCGAAGGCAATAAGTATTATATGAATCAGAGCAATGGCAAGATGAGTGTAGGCTGGAAGCAGATCGATAATGCCTGGTATTATTTCAATACCAATGGTCACATGATGACAGGCTGGATCCAGGTAGATAATAAGATCTACTACATGAATCCGACAAACGGCGGAAAGATGACAACAGGAACCTCCCTGGATATCAACGGAACTACCTACAACTTTGATGGAAGTGGTGTATGCCAGAATGCAAGCGGCGTATCTGCTCAGACACCATCTAGCAGCAGTACTTCTGCTTCCGGTGGTGTAACCGGTGAAAATGGCGGACCTGGTGTATCAAGAAATTCCAGCTCCAACAATGGTCCTTCCGGTGGTAACACTTCAAATAATACATCAAACAGTCCTTCCAATACCACATCCAGTTCTGACACCTTAACGGCAGGACGCACAGACGGACCAGGCTGATAGAAAACTTTTAAATTGCAGACTACATAATGGGGATGTCAGGAAAAAGACATCCCCTTTTTCAGGAGAACAGGCATGAATAACGCAGATAAGATCATAAAACGATGCCGGGCGCTGGCACTGGCAGGTATGATTGGGATCACCAGTCTTGGAAGTTCTCTTCCAGCCTTTGCTGCAGGTCCGGGGGATGACTCATCCCGGGTATCAGAGATTTCCACAGGAGGTCCTGGAGATCCGGGAAATACTAATTCTTCCAATTCTACAACAAACACAGGAAATTCAAATAATTCAAATAGTAACAATAATACTAATAACAGCAATAATACAAACAATACAAACAATTCCAATACATCATCCAACAATACTACCACAAATACCAATGCCTGGAAAAAGGTAAACGGTACGTACCAGATGTCAGATGGAAGCGCGATCCAGAATGTGCTCCATCGTGGTATTGATGTTTCCAGATGGCAGGGAGAGATCAACTGGAGCCAGGTGGCAAAGGATGATATTTCATTTGTTATGCTGGGAACCCGTTCCAAGGGAGCAGTAGATCCCTATTTCCACAAGAATATCCAGAACGCAACTGCCAATGGTGTTAAAGTAGGCGTTTATATTTATTCTCTGGCAACTACCACAGACATGGCAGTCCAGGAGGCAGATTTTGTATTAAACCTGATCACCGACTATCCGATCTCCTATCCGGTAGCATTTGATATGGAAGACTCTACTCAGGGAAATCTGTCAAAATCAGAGCTGGCGGCTATTGCAAACGCTTTCTGCAAGCGGATTTCTGCAGCCGGTTATTACCCGATCATCTATGCAAATGAGAACTGGCTGAACAATAAACTGGATATGAGCCAGATGAATTATCCAGTATGGGTGGCAAGATATTCTGCCCGATATACCTGGCAAAATCCGGTGATGTGGCAGGCTACAAGCAGCGGTTCTGTAAAAGGTATCAATGGCAACGTGGATATTGACTTCCAGTTTAAGGACTTTACCTCTGTGATCCCGGCAAACACCTGGCGCACCATTAACGGAAAGCGTTATTATTACGCAAATTACGAAAAACAGAAAAATGCATGGGCACAGGATGTAAATGACTGGTACTACATGGATAAAGACGGACTTGCATCTACCGGCTGGATCACAGTAGCAGATGCCCGTTATTATCTGGATACTACTACCGGAAAAATGCAGACTGGCTGGCAGTCAGAAAACGGAAAATGGTACTACCTTGGAAGCAGCGGTGCTGTAAAGAAAGGCTGGATCAGTGATAATGGTACCTGGTACTATACTGGCAATGACGGTGCTATGCAGACAGGCTGGATCGAAGTTAGCGGCAAACGCTACTATCTGGAAAATTCTGGGAAAATGGTTACTGGCTGGACGAACCAGAACGGCAAATGGTATTACCTTGGCAGTTCCGGAGATCTGTTAAAAGGCTGGATCAATGATGGTGGCACCTGGTATTATTCCAACAACGAAGGTGTGATGCAGACTGGATGGCTGACAGATGCAGGTGGAAAATATTATCTGAGAGGCTCCGGTGCCATGGCAATTGGCTGGAGACAGTTAGATGGTGCATGGTATTACTTTAACAGTGATGGCAGGATGGCAACAGGAATGATCGAGGTAGGCGGGCTTCGTTATTATATGGATCCTTCCGACGGTCGTATGGTATCTGGCAGAGCAGTAGAAATAAATGGCGTCACCTATCAGGCAGCCGCAGATGGACATTTAAGCCAGCAGGGTCAGGAAACAACAGGGGACCAGAGCAGCCAGAATTCCGGAAATAATGCTTCAGGCAGCAATACAGGAAATAATAACACAGGAAACAACGTTCAGATCACTCCTGCAAACTCTACCACAGGTTCCTCTGACAACAGTACTTCCAACTCCTCTTCTGATGATCAGAAAGTAACAGGCGTAAATGGAGGCCCGGGAGTAAAGAAGGACTCTGCAAATAATGGAAACAATGATAAGGTAGTAACAGGTCAGGCACCAGGCTGATGAAATAACTATTTAAATCCGCTTTTGGCAGAATGGGAAATCTGCTTCAAAGGCGGATTTTTTTGCGTATTCCCGCATAAAATAAACAGATACCATTCATCAGGTGAACCGTGCATAACAGGTATATAAAATATTTCGTCTTTCTTCTGTTTACAGCAGATCTGGTCTTATCCGCTATTTTCCTGAAAAATGATCACAGGGATATAGAAAAAATATTTTCACTTCCTGCACTTTCAAAAGTTGCCGGCCAGCCCGGGTATATAGCCCTCACTTTTGATGATGGTCCGGACCGGAAATGTACCCCGCTTCTTTTAGACGGACTGAAAGAACGGGGAGTCCATGCTACCTTTTTTCTTATGGGAAGCAATATAGAAGGAAAAGAAGATATTGTAAAGCGTATGAGCGAAGAAGGACATCTTATTGGCAATCACAGTTATGAACATATCCAGCTGACAAAAGCGGGACCGGAGGCAGTCTGTGAAGCAGTAGAACATACCCAGGAACAGATCGAAGCCATTACCGGAAAGCGCCCGGAATATATACGTCCGCCCTATGGTGACTGGAACGAAGAACTGGAAGAAGAGATTGGAATGAGCCCGGTCCTCTGGTCTGTAGATTCTTTAGACTGGAAACTAAAAGATAAAGGAAAGATCGTCCGGCGGGTCTTGAAAGATGTAAAAGATGGGGATATTATATTAATGCATGATATATTTCCTTCCTCTGTAGAGGCAGCCCTGGAGCTGGTCGATATACTGCAGAAGGAAGGTTATGTTTTTGTAACGGCTGATGAATTGTTGATCGAATGAGATCAAAAGAAAAATGGAGAAATCAAATGGATCTATTTGACTATATGAGAGAAAATACAATGGAGAAGGAGTCGCCCCTGGCTTCCAGACTTCGTCCGCGCACACTGGATGAGGTAGTGGGGCAGCAGCATATCATTGGAAAAGATAAGCTGCTCTACCGGGCGATCAAGGCGGATAAACTGGGATCTGTGATCTTCTATGGACCTCCGGGAACAGGAAAGACCACCCTTGCCAAGGTGATCGCAAACACCACTCAGGCAGATTTTAAGCAGATCAATGCCACTGTGGCGGGTAAAAAAGACATGGAAGAAGTGGTCACAGAGGCAAAAAACAATATGGGAATGTATGGACGGCGGACCATTCTTTTTGTAGATGAGATCCACCGTTTTAATAAGGGCCAGCAGGATTATCTTCTTCCTTTTGTAGAAGACGGTACACTGACACTGATCGGTGCTACTACGGAAAATCCTTATTTTGAGGTAAACGGGGCGCTTCTTTCCAGATCCCGTATTTTTGAGTTAAAGCCACTGGAGAAAGATGACATTAAACAGCTGATCTACCGGGCGGTAACCGACTCAGAACGTGGAATGGGAACTTACCGGGTAAAGATCGAGGAAGATGCCGCAGATTTTCTGGCAGATACAGCCAATGGGGACGCCAGAGCAGCCTTAAATGCAGTAGAACTGGGAGTTCTCACTACAGAACGCAGCGAAGACGGATTGATACATATTGACCTTGCTGCTGCCCAGGAATGTATCCAGAAACGGGCCGTGCGTTATGACAAAGATGGGGACAACCATTACGATACCATCTCTGCTTTTATTAAAAGTATGCGGGGATCTGACCCGGATGCGGCCGTGTATTATCTGGCACGTATGCTGTATGCAGGAGAAGATATTAAATTTATTGCCCGCCGTATTATGATCTGTGCTTCTGAAGACGTTGGAAATGCAGACCCACAGGCGTTAAATGTAGCAGTAAGCGCAGCTCTTGCAGCAGAGCGAATTGGACTTCCGGAAGCTCAGATCATCCTTTCCCAGGCAGCTTCCTATGTGGCATGTGCCCCTAAAAGCAATGCAGCCTATGTTGCCATACAGAATGCCATGGAAAATGTAAAGACCACCCGTACCATGCCGGTGCCGGTACATCTTCAGGACCGTCATTACAAAGGTGCAGCGAAATTAGGACATGGTGAAGGCTATAAATATGCCCATGATTACCCGAAACATTATGTTAAGCAGCAGTATCTTCCAGATGGAATGGAGGGTACAGTATTCTATGAACCATCAGATAATGGCTATGAAAAGCAGATAAAAGCCCATATGAAATGGTTGAAAGATTAACAATGGCAATGTATAATAAAAAATGATAAAAATAATTTTACGTGGATCCCAAGGCAGAAATTCTCACTCTGCCTGTCGGATCTGTCTATAAAAGGAACTTCCCAAAATCTGGAAAAATCCCGTATTTTACAAAGACAGGCAAACTGAATAATTCAGATAACAGATGCATAATAGATAGGAGAGTAGTATGCGCGAAAAATTAGAGACAAGGTCCCTTGCCGAACTGAAAGAGATGGCAAAAAATGTGGGACTGAAAGGGATCAGCGGCCTTCGTAAGGCAGAGCTTATTGACCTTTTATGTGCCCAGGAAGAGAAAAGTCAGAAAAACACAGCAGAAACAGTAACAGTGAAACCTCACAGCAGCCGTGTAAATGCTGAGAAAACAGTGCGGGAGAAACCAGTCCAGGAAACCCGCAGTCAGGAGACCCGCCCACAGGAGAACCGGGTGCAGGAAAGTCGTGTGCAGGAAAATCGCAGCCAGGAAAACCGTGTGCAGGAGACCCGCCCACAGGAAAACAGATATCAGGAAAAGCGTTCCCAGGACAACCGGAATAATCAGAGAAATAACCGTACATACGAAAGATTTAACCAGACCCGTCCGCAGATCCGTACATATGGGAACAACAATTATAACAATAACAACAATAGTTACAGCACTCCGGCAGCTGCCCCTGTTCAGCAGGCGGTTCCCGTCAGCCAGACTTATTCTACCCAGAACCAGACTTATGTCCAGAATGTGGACAACCAGGAGCGTGTGGCAAGACCGGAATACAGAAATGACGCCATGGGACTTTCCACACAGGATATGGCAGAATTAGACAGCGGCATTGAGGCAAACGGTATCTTAGAGGTTATGCCGGACGGTTTCGGCTTTATCCGCTGTGAAAACTTCCTTCCAGGTGAAAATGATGTCTATGTTGCACCATCCCAGATCCGCCGTTTCAACTTAAAGACCGGTGATATCATTGTGGGAAACAGAAGAGTAAAAGCAGCTACAGAAAAATTCGCTGCACTTCTCTATATTAAAACAGTGAACGGCTATCCATTAAGTGCTACTGAGACAAGACCAAACTTTGAGGATCTGACCCCGATCTTCCCAAATCAGCGTCTCCACATGGAAAATCCAAGAGAGAAAACTTCTGTTGCCATGCGAGTATTAGACCTGCTGGCACCCATCGGTAAAGGACAGCGTGGTATGATCGTTTCCCCGCCAAAAGCTGGTAAGACCACTCTCTTAAAACAGGTGGCAAAAGCCATTACCACCAATCATCCGGACATGCATCTGATGATCCTTTTGATCGATGAGCGTCCTGAGGAAGTAACTGACATCAAAGAAGCCATTGTAGGGCCAAATGTAGAAGTTATCTATTCCACCTTTGATGAGCTTCCGGAGCGCCACAAACGTGTATCTGAAATGGTTATTGAACGTGCAAAACGTCTGGTAGAACATGGAAGAGATGTTATCATCCTTTTAGACAGTATCACCCGTCTGGCAAGAGCTTACAATCTGACCGTTGCCCCAAGCGGCCGTACCCTTTCCGGTGGTCTTGATCCGGCAGCACTGCATATGCCAAAGCGTTTCTTCGGTGCTGCAAGAAATATGCGTGAAAAGGGCAGTCTGACCATTCTTGCAACAGCATTGGTAGATACAGGAAGCCGTATGGATGATGTGGTTTACGAGGAATTTAAGGGTACCGGCAACATGGAACTGGTGCTGGACCGTAAACTGTCTGAAAAACGTATCTTCCCGGCTATTGACATTTTAAAATCCGGTACCAGAAGAGATGATCTGCTCCTTACAAAAGAAGAGGCAGAGGCAGTAGATATTATCCGCAAAGCCACCAATTCCTTAAAGCCGGATGAGGCAGTAGAGAAGATCTTAGATCTCTTTTCAAAGACCAGAAATAACCGTGAATTTGTAGAGATGGTAAAGAAGATTCGCTTCTTCTAAGACTTCCTTTTTCTGACATGATATAGTATAATTAAAAGCATGAATCAGGGGGCTGTCAAAAGACCTTTTGACTCCAAAATTTAATTTAGGAGGGAGTATGTTATAATGAAAGATTACATGAAGATATACCAGGAATGGTTATCAAATCCTTACTTTGATGAGGCTACAAAGGAAGAACTGCGCGCCATTGAGGGCAATGAAAACGAGATCAAAGAGCGTTTCTATATGGACCTTGAGTTCGGAACCGCTGGTTTAAGAGGTATCATCGGCGCAGGTATCAACCGTATGAATATTTACGTTGTAAGACGTGCTACCCAGGGACTTGCAAATTATATTATCAAGCAGGGAGCAGCTAACAAGGGCGTAGCAATTGCATACGACTCCCGTCATATGTCCCCGGAATTTGCTATGGAAGCAGCTATGACTTTAGCAGCAAACGGTATCAAGGCATATAAGTTTGAATCCCTTCGTCCAACACCGGAATTGTCCTTTGCAGTACGTGAGTTGGGCTGCGTAGCAGGTATCAATATCACTGCAAGCCACAACCCGCCGGAATACAATGGTTACAAGGTATACTGGGAAGATGGCGCACAGTTTACACCTCCTCATGATAAAGGTGTTACAGAAGAAGTTCTGGCAATCGAAGATCTGTCTACAGTAAAGACTACAGATGAGGCTTCTGCAACAGCAGCAGGTCTGTATCAGGTAATTGGACAGGAGATTGATGATAAATACATCGCTCAGGTAAAGGCTCAGGTAGTAAACCAGAAGTCCATTGATGAGATGCAGGATCAGATCACTATCGTATACACACCTCTTCACGGAACAGGAAATATCCCGGTGCGTACCGTACTTCGTGAACTTGGATTTGAGAAAGTTTATGTTGTAGAAGAACAGAAAAAACCGGACGGTACTTTCCCGACAGTTGCCTATCCGAACCCGGAGGATGCGAAAGCATGGACACTTGCACTTGAACTTGCAAAGAAAGTAGATGCAGATATTATTCTGGCAACAGATCCGGACGCAGACCGTCTTGGTGTTTATGCGAAGGATACAAAGACAGGAGAATATGTAAGCTTTACAGGAAATATGTCCGGAATGTTGATTGCAGAATATATTTTAAGAGAGCGTACAAAGAACGGAACAATGCCAGAGAACCCGGCACTTGTTGAGACAATCGTAACAACAGATATGGCAAAGGCAATCGCAGCTGATTACAGTACTGCATTGATCGAAGTACTGACAGGATTCAAATATATTGGAGAACAGATCAAATTCTTTGAGCAGACAGGAGCACATAATTATGTGTTTGGACTGGAAGAGAGCTATGGCTGTCTTGCCGGAACTTATGCAAGAGACAAAGATGCGTGCGTAGCAGTTATGATGCTTTGCGAGGTTGCTTCTTACTATAAGACAAAAGGCAAGACACTCTGGGATGCAATGGTTGATATGTATGAGAAATATGGTTACTATAAAGAAGGGCTTGCAACAGTGACACTCAAAGGAATTGACGGAGCACAGCAGATTCAGGAGATGATGACACAGTTCCGCGAGAATCCACCGAAAGAACTGGCAGGACACCAGGTACTTGCAGTGCGTGATTATAAAGCTGATACAAGAAAAGATATGGCAACAGGAGAAATAACTGAGACAGGACTTCCGGCATCAAATGTATTATATTATGAGCTTTCAGAAAATGCATGGTGCTGTGTACGTCCATCCGGAACAGAGCCGAAGATCAAATTCTATTTCGGAGTAAAAGGAAATTCGCTGGAAGATGCGGAAGAAAAACTAAAAGCACTTGAGGAGGCTATGACAGCAGGGAGGGCATAAAAAATGTCTGTTGCATATAATGAAAACAGAAGAATCTTTAAGCTGGATACAGAAAAAACATCCTATTTGATCGGTATTTCACCAGAAGGATATGTCGGACATGTATATTACGGGGAATATCTGGAGGATACAGATGCTTATTATTTGTTAAGAACAGAAGAACCGCCATTTACACCGTCTGTAAATGAACGTGAAAAATCTTCATTTTTAGATTTCTTTCCGACGGAATATCCGTCCGGAGGAGTGGGAGACTATAGAGAAAGCTGTATTAATGTCAGAAATGAAGCAGGATGTATGGGAAGTGAATTCTTCTATGAATCTTATGAAATTAAGCCGGGAAAACCGTCTTTAGAAGGACTTCCGGCATCTTTCGGAGAAGCAGAGGGTGTTAATACACTTGAAATCACTTGCGTTGATCCGATTTTAGATCTGAAATTAATTCTTTCTTACTCTGCATTTGAGAAGGAAGATATCATCACAAGAAGTGTGAAAGTGGTGAATACAGGAAAACAGCAGGTAAGACTTGAGAAAGTTTACAGCGCATGTCTGGATATGGATAATGAGAATTTTGAACTGCTCACACTTCATGGTTCCTGGGCCAGAGAGCGCCATATCCAGCGTCGTCCGATCTGCTATGGAAAGCAGCTGGTGTCATCTGCAAAAGGAGAATCCGGACATCAGGAGCATCCGTTTATTGCACTTGTGACACCGGGAACAAACCAGCAGCAGGGAAGAGTGTATGGAATGCATTTTGTATACTCCGGAAACTTTATTGGACAGGCAGAACTGACACAGTTTGACACCGTCCGTATGGTAATGGGAATCAATCAGGAAGAATTCTGCTGGAATTTACGCAGTGGTGAATCATTTCAGGCACCGGAAGTTGTGCTGACATTTTCAGAAGAAGGACTTGGAAAGATGACAAGATCATTTCATGATTTTTACCGTCAGCATATGATCAGAAGTAAATATAAAGACCAGAAACGTCCGATCCTGATCAACAACTGGGAAGCAACGTATTTTGATTTTAATACGGAGAAACTTCTGGATATTGCAAGAGAAGCGAAAAAAGACGGCATTGAGATGCTTGTTATGGACGATGGCTGGTTTGGTAAGAGAAATTCGGATAACTGTTCACTTGGAGACTGGTTTGTAAATGAAGAGAAGATCAACGGCGGATTGAAACATCTGGTGGAAGAAGTGAAGAAAATCGGACTGAAATTCGGTATCTGGTTTGAGCCGGAGATGATCTCGCCGGATTCGGAGCTGTACCGGACGCATCCGGACTGGGCGATTGCCCTTCCGGGGAGAATGCCGTGCCGGTCGAGAAATCAGTATGTGCTCGATCTTTCCAGAAAAGAAGTGCGGGATTATGCGTATGAGTGTGTGGCATCCATTTTGCGCAGCGCGAACATCGCTTATGTCAAGTGGGATATGAACCGGCAGCTGACCGATCTGGGAAGCGGTGTGCTTCCGGTGGAAAAGCAGGGAGAATTGCTGCACCGCTATGTACTGGGCGTCTATGAATTACAGGAGCGTCTGATCACCGAATTTCCGCAGCTGCTTCTTGAGAACTGCTCCGGCGGCGGGGCGAGATTTGATCCGGGAATGTTGTATTACAGTCCGCAGATCTGGTGTTCCGACGACACGGATGCCATAGAGCGCTTAAAGATTCAGGAGGGAACGGCGCTGCTGTATCCGCTCTCCGCGATCGGTGCGCATGTGTCCGACTGCCCGAACCACACGGTTGGACGCGTAACTCCGTTTGAGACCAGAGGAAATGTGGCGCTGGCGGGTACGTTCGGCTACGAGCTGGATGTGACAAAGCTTCCGGAGGAAGACCGGGCGAAAATTCCGGGTCAGGTGGCGCTGTACCATAAATATCATGCGCTGATGCGAAGCGGCGACTATTACCGGATCGCTTCCTATTCGCAGAATGATTCGTTTGACTGTTATGAGGTGGTGGCAAAGGATCAGTCGGAGGCGCTGATCACCTTTGTTCAGGTGCTTGGCAGACCGAATGTGCACAGCAGACGGATCCGGATACCGGGACTTGATGAGAAGAAAAAATATCGTGTTGAGACAACGGGGGAAGTGTACTGCGGAGATACCCTCCTGCATGCGGGACTGAATGTTCCGGCGATGTGGGGAGATTTCCAGTCGGCACTGATACACTTATCCGAGGTGTCTGATGAACAGTAGTTGGAGGATGGAAAAATGGCAAAAGCGGTAAAGCTGGCAGATATTGCGGGACAGCTTGGCGTGAGTACGGTTACCGTATCGAAGGCGCTGTCCGGACAGAAAGGCGTCAGCGAGGAACTGCGGGAGAAGATAAAAACGCTTGCCGATGAGATGGGATACAAACAGCCGTCCGCCAGGCGGCGCGAACACGCGGTAAAAAGCTATAATATCGGTGTGCTGATTGCCGAGCGCTGGCTGGACAAATACGACTCCTTTTATTTGCAGATGTATCAGCAGGTAGCGACGCGCGCGGTGGCAAAGGAATGTTTTACGCTGATGGAAGTGGTCAGCGCGCAGATGGAGGCTGCCTGCGAGATGCCAAAGCTTGTGCAGGAGCAGAAGGCGGACGGTCTGATTATCATCGGACGCCTGACGGGAGAATATCTGAACTTTTTGAATGAAAAAGCAAAAATTCCGCTTCTGTATATGGATTTCTGTGACGAGAAGGCAGATACGGATGCGGTGATTTCGGACAGCTATTACGGCGCCTACCGCATGACGAATTATCTGTTCGACATGGGACACAGGGAGATTGCCTATGTGGGAACCCTGCTTGCGACGGGATCCATCACGGACCGCTATCTGGGGTATACGAAATCCCTGATGGAGCACGGCGTTGAGGTGAGGGGGGACTGGACGATCGCAGACCGCGACATCCATACGGGCAAGATTGATATGGACCGGCTGTTGCAGCTGCCCAAGGAGATGCCGACGGCTTTTG
>OLFU01002289.1_pt1 | contig 15581 bp, 13 predicted proteins | sample 1605161 | NCBI WGS metagenome assembly OLFU01 (sample SAMEA3888914, study PRJEB22519) | human gut metagenome | biome: human gut; feature: human-associated habitat; material: faeces | place: Denmark | collected 2011
AAAGTGCAGCCTCATCTCCGCCTGCACCGGCACGGATCTCAACGATAACGTTCTTATCATCATTCGGATCCTTCGGAAGAAGAAGAATCTTAAGTTCCTGCTCCAATTCTTCAATTCTGGCTTTAGATTCATTCAACTCTTCTTTTGCAAGCTCACGCATCTCTTCATCTGATTCTTCTTCCAGGATCATCAGACTCTCTTCTACATTCTGCTTACAGTTCTTATATTCCTGATAAGCTTCAACGATTGGTGCAAGATCACTCTGCTCTTTCATCAGCTTACGGAAACGTTCCGGATCATTCGCCACATCCGGCTCCTGAAGTTCACCCATTACTTCCTGGTAACGAATTACCAAATCCTCTAATCTGTCAAACATAGTTCTATATCCTCTTCTATTTTTTATCTTCTTTATCTTTTTAATAGTACACGCCACAGACGATGCGGTCAAGTCCTGCCAGGTCCTTTTTTACGAACACCTTGTCATATCCTGCTTTTTTCATAAGATCAGAAACTTCTTTGCCCTGGTCATATCCAATCTCGAAAGCAAGTATTCCTCCTGTTTTCAGGAATTGTTTTGCATCAGTAACAATCTTCCGGTAGAAATACAATCCGTCTTCTTTCCCATCCAATGCACTGAATGGATCGTGAAGTTTCACTTCGTCTTGAAGCTTCTCAATTTCTGCTGTTCTGATGTAAGGTGGGTTTGATAAGATCATATCATAGGTTTCACTGACATTTTCAAAAAGATCACTCAAAATCCAGTTCACTTTTCCTTTCTCATCCTTTTTCGTGCTTCTCAAATGTTTTTCATTTTTCTGTGCTACCATAAGAGCCTGCTCCGAAAAGTCAACACCTGTTCCTTCTATAAATATACCCTCTTGTTCTGCATAATGCATTACGCTCAGAAGAATACATCCTGACCCGGTACACATATCCAACAGTTGCAAACAACCTTTTGATCTGAATATCTCTTGTTTCATTATCTCCAGTGCCTCTTCCACAAGCACCTCTGTATCTTGTCTTGGAATCAGCACATGTTCATTCACCAGAAATTCAAGCCCCATAAATTCCTGACTTCCTGTAATATGCTGCAATGGAATATGATTTCTTCTTTTTTCAAGATATTCTTTATACTTTTTCCATGCTTCCGGATTCATGCTCTGATCCGGATCCATATAATAGCGAGCTTTCGTAATCCCTGTCACAAATTCCAACAGATACCACGCATCCAGATCTGCCTCTGTAATTCCTGCCTTCGCAAGAATTTCTTTTCCTTCTTTATATGCATTTTTCAAACTTATTGAATCGCTGCAATCTGTTTTATACACTGTCCTCTTGTCTGATTCTGTTCTCATTGCTTCAGGTTCTCCTCCTGCCATGTCTTCCAGTCAAACACTGCTTCCACTGCTTTGATCCCAACCTCGATCATACTGTCATCCGGTTCCTTTGTTGTCAGATTCTGAACCCAGAGTCCCGGTTTACTAAGTACATTGATTACCGGATGATCGCTGTTTCCTGCCAGACGAATCAATTCATAAGAGATTCCTGCAATCAACGGAAGCAGGGCGATCCGAAGAAGTACTCTCACAATCTGGGACTTTGCCGTAATAAAAAAGCAGACAATAATGCTTACGATCATGACAAAGAAAAGAAAGCTCGTTCCACATCTCTTATGTTGTTTGGAACTCTTCCGTACATTTTCTACATTTAATTCCAATCCATGTTCGATGCAATTAATACATTTATGCTCTGCCCCGTGATACATAAATGTTCTCTTAATATCCTTTGTTCTGGAAATCAGAACAATATAGATCAGGAAAATAGCAACGCGGATCACACCTTCTAAAACAGTCATCACAAGATGTGAAGAGGTATGCTTTTCTATAATACTACTCAGATAATACGGAAGAACCATAAAAATACCAACCGCAATCAAGACAGAAACCACAACTGTCAGATTCATGATCAGTTTTTCCTTCTTCTCCTGCTTTCTTGCCTCATCTTCTGTAAGAATTTCTTCTTCCTCGTCTTCAAAAAAACTTGCAGAATAAGTCAATGTCTTCATTCCCAGCACAAGAGAATCCACAAAATTAAAAATCCCCCGAATGAAAGGAATCTTTTGCGGTGCCTTCCATGGGAGAACTCCTTTGTATTCCTGAATATCAACTTCAATCTCTCCATCTGGTTTCCGGACGGCAACGGAATATGTTTCCCGATTCTTCATCATAATGCCTTCCAGCACTGCCTGGCCGCCTATATTCGATGATTTCATATATTTCTCCTAAACACAAAGAGGACTGAGATTTCCACCTCAGCCCTCATCACTTCGTATTTCTTATTTAATACCGTATTTCTTATTGAACTTATCAACACGGCCACGAGCCTGTGTTGCTTTCTGCTGACCTGTGTAGAATGGATGACACTTGGAGCAGATTTCTACGTGGATGTTCTCCTTTGTAGATCCTGTAACAAATGTGTTTCCACAGTTGCATGTTACAGTTGCCTGATAATAATTAGGATGGATACCTTCGCGCATGATTTTCACCTCTCTATTTTTAAATTACTTATTATTTTCTCTAAACAGCTTTCTAATTGTATCACACATTTTTTAATAATGCAACACCTTTTTAAATAAATTTCTGACGGATGATCTGCTGAACAAGCTCTTCGTTTGTTTTTGTACGGGAAAACATATTCAAAAGATTGTCCACTGCCTCTTCTGATTTCATGCCGTTCATTGCTTTTCTCATAATATAAACTGCATCCTGTTCTTCCTTTGTGAGAAGAAGATCTTCTCTTCTTGTTCCTGATTTTGGAATATCAATTGCCGGGAACACTCTTTTCTCCTGAAGCTTTCTGTCAAGCATCAGTTCCATGTTACCTGTCCCCTTAAATTCTTCATAAACAACATCATCCATCTTGCTTCCTGTATCAACCAGTGCTGTTGCAAGAATCGTAAGGCTTCCTCCTTCTCTCATATTTCTTGCTGCTCCGAAGAAACGCTTTGGACTGTAAAGTGCTGCCGGATCAAGACCTCCGGAAAGTGTTCTTCCTGATGGTGGAACGATCAGGTTATATGCTCTTGAAAGTCTTGTGATGCTGTCAAGGAGAATCATAACGTCTTTTCCATGCTCTACCAGACGTTTTGCTCTTGAGATAACCATTTCTGATACTCGTTTGTGATGCTCCGGAAGTTCATCAAATGTAGAATGAATCACCTCTACATTCGGACCTTCAATTGCCTCACGAATATCAGTTACCTCTTCCGGACGTTCATCGATCAACAGAATCAGAAGATGCATATTCGGTTCTGTCTTCTGTACAGATAATGCAACTTCTTTTAATAATGTAGTTTTTCCTGCTTTCGGTGGAGATACGATCATACCTCTCTGTCCCTTTCCAATAGGGGAAACAAGATCAACAATACGCATTGCTGTTGTACAGCCCGGATTCTCCAGACGGATTCTCTGATTCGGGAAAATCGGAGTCAGGTCTTCAAAGTTCTTTCTCTTCATTGCCTCTGCCGGGCGCAGTCCATTGATCGTAGACACATAAAGAAGTGCACTGAACTTTTCTCCCTGCGTCTTAACTCTTGTATTTCCTGTCAGGATATCGCCTGTTTTAAGTCCGAATCTGCGAATCTGGGAAGGCGCAACATAGACATCTCCATCTCCCGGAAGATAATTGTCAGAACGAATGAATCCATATCCATCCTGAAGTACCTCAAGGATTCCGTTTGCTGTAAAACCACTGTCCAGCTGTTCAATATCTGTCTCTTCTTTTTTCTCTTCTTTTACTTCTTCTCTCGCTTCTTCTGCTGCCTCTTTCTGCTCTTCCTGCTCATCCAGCTCAAGCATTGCATCGATCAGATCGCCTTTCTTTAATGTCGAAACACCTCTCATCTTTCTTGCTTTTGCAAGTTCTTTCAATGTTGCCAGCGGCAATGATTCATATTTTTCTCGTGTCATATTCTTTTCCTTTCTTTTCAGGTAAATTTGTTCTGTCAATCCACTTCACATGTGCCCTTTTCACATACTGGATTATTCATTCATACTTCGGGAATACAAGTCTGATTCGACTTTAATGGAAATTTGCTTTAAATATGGTGTTATTATACAGTATATTTTTCTAAAAAGAAAGAACTTTTTGAACTTTTCTCTGTTTTCCTGTACTTGCGTGTTTCCTTTTTCAGTGGTATCATTAATTCAATCAAATCAGAGAGGTATAAAATCATGACAAACAATGAAAAAGCTTTAAAAATGCATGAAGAATGGAATGGTAAGATAGAGACAACTGCCAAAGCGCATGTCAACTCAAGAGAAGATCTTGCCATCGCTTATACTCCGGGTGTTGCTGAACCTTGTAAGGTGATCGCACAGGATCCTGAAGCCGCATATAAATACACTATGAAAGCCAATACAGTTGCTGTTGTATCTGACGGAAGTGCTGTTCTTGGTCTTGGGAACATCGGTGCACTTGCTGCTATGCCGGTTATGGAGGGAAAAGCGGTTCTGTTTAAGGAATTCGGTGGTGTCAACGCAGTTCCGATCTGTCTGGATACACAGGACACAGAAGAGATCATTAAATCTGTAGTCAACATCGCGCCGGCTTTCGGCGGAATCAACCTGGAAGATATTTCAGCTCCACGCTGTTTCGAAATCGAAACACGCCTGAAAGAACTTCTGAACATTCCGGTTTTCCATGATGACCAGCACGGAACAGCTATCGTTGTCCTCGCCGGAATCATCAATGCCCTGAAAGTAACTGGAAAGAAGAAGGAAGATTGCCGTGTTGTAGTGAATGGAGCCGGATCTGCCGGAGTTGCTATCACAAAGCTGCTTCTCACTTATGGTTTCCCTCATATTACAATGTGTGACATCAACGGAATCATTTCCAAGAACTCACCGAACCTGAACTGGATGCAGCAGCAGATGACTGAAGTTACAAATCTGGAAGAACGCACAGGAACACTTGCCGATGCATTAAAAGGTGCTGATATTTTCGTTGGTGTTTCTGCTCCGAATATTGTTTCTAAAGAGATGGTTGCTTCCATGAATAAGGATGCGATTCTGTTCGCCATGGCGAACCCTGTACCGGAGATCATGCCTGACCTTGCAAAAGAAGCAGGTGCCAAAGTTGTCGGAACAGGACGTTCTGACTTCCCGAACCAGGTAAACAATGTTGTTGCGTTCCCTGGTATTTTCAAAGGTGCATTAGAAGGACGTGCCACACAGATTACAGAAGAAATGAAACTTGCCGCTGCCAAAGCAATTGCAGATCTTGTCAGCAATGAAGAATTAAACGAAGATTTTATCATGCCTGAGCCATTTGATCCACGTGTATCTGATGTAGTCAGCCAGGCTGTAAAATCTCACATTGAAGCTTAGGATATATGAATCAGAATCATTTTTATTCACTGGACACCTATCTGAAAGAAACTTTTGGTGAAAAAGTATATCGTATTTCATTGAATGGTGGTATGACCTGCCCGAACCGTGACGGCACCAAGGGAACCCGCGGCTGTATCTTCTGCAGCCGCGGTGGCTCCGGTGATTTTGCTGAAAATCATCTGCTCTCTGTAAGTGAACAGATTGCATCCGGTCAAAAGAAACTGGCAGCTAAAACAAAATGCCGTAAATTTATCGCCTATTTTCAGGCGTATACAAACACCTATGCCCCTGTCTCTTATCTGCGCCCGCTTTTTCTGGAAGCGATCCGCCATCCAGACATTGTTGTACTATCCATCGCCACAAGACCGGACTGTATCAATGATGAAATCCTCACACTGTTGTCCGAATTGAACCAGATCAAACCGGTGTGGATAGAATTCGGGCTACAGACAATCCATGAGAAAACGGCAGATTTTATCCGCAGAGAATTTTCACTGGCATGTTATGAAACGGCAGTGACAGCCTTACACACCTGTAAAATTCCGGTGATCACCCATGTCATTCTCGGACTCCCCGGTGAGACAAAGCAGGATATGCTGGATACGGTAAACTATGTGGCACATTCTACGGTATCCGGTGTCAAGTTGCAGCTGCTTCATGTACTGTCTGATACTGATCTGGCAGATTATTATGAACAGCATCCATTTCCACTCTTTACGCTGGAAGAATACTGTGATTTTATCGCAGACTGTCTGGAACTGCTTCCCCCTTCCATGGTGGTACACCGCATTACCGGGGACGGTCCCCGCGCCCTGCTGCTGGCTCCCCGCTGGAGCACGGATAAAAAACGAGTGCTGAATACCATCCGTAAGCGTCTGCAAGAACGAAAGACCTATCAGGGAAGTAAATTTCAATCCTGATACTATGCTGTTGACATTCTTACTACAAGATATGCAGGAGAATATAGAAAGAAGGCATTGAACCATGACAGAATTAGACACCATGTACCGCGTTATGATCCTGTATATGCTGAACCTGGTCGAATATCCGCTGACTAACACACAAATCACAAATTTTGTTCTGGAAAAAGAATATACAAATTATTTCACGGTACAAGAAGCGATCACCAGTCTTCTGCAGACAGATCTGATCACTGCCGAATCCACCCATAACAATACCCGCTATCACCTGACAGACTACGGCCGACAAACCCTGGATTTTTTCCACACAAAAATATCCGATGCCATCAAAGAAGATATCCGTACTTATTTTCAAGCTCATCATTTTGATCTGCGACAGGAAACGGCAATTTTTGCCGATTACTATAAAGCAGCTAATCATGGATATGCTGTCCGTTGTCGAATTCAGAATCAACGCACTGACCTGGTAGATCTGACAATTCATGTACAGAACCGTGATCAGGCAGAGGCTGTCTGCCGTAACTGGAAACGGTCAAATTTTGATGTATATGAAATGCTAATGGACACTTTGATCCGATAAAAAGAAAAGAACAGGATATAGCAGCTGCTCTTCCGATTGCTATATCCTGTTCTTTTTTATTTAATATTTTTCATTCAGAGTTTCTATTTCTTTTTCACACTATAACCGAAAGACCCGATCTTCTCTCCAAGCTTAAAATATTCACCATGAAAATAAGCAGTCAGACCGATATCATTCAAATGAAATTTTCCTTTCTCATCCATATATTTCGGATCGACTGATACTGCCGTCACCTCCGCCAGAAACATATCGTGTGAACCAAGTTCCAACACCTGCTTTACTTTACATTCCAGACTTACCGGGCTTTCTGAAATACCAGGTGCGGAAATCGTCTTTGACTTACTCGGTGTCAGATTCATTTCTTTAAACTTATCTACATCCTTTCCGGACTTCACACCACAGTAATCGGTTGCAAAAGTCAGATCATTTGTAGTAAGGTTGATGACGAATTCTCCAGTTTCTCTGATAATATCATAAGAATAACGCTCTTTTCTAACAGAAATAGACACCATCGCCGGATCAGAACAGATTGTTCCGGTCCAGGCAACCGTAATAATATTCGGACGCTCTCCCGGTCTCTGACAGCTGATCATCACTGCCGGCACCGGATAAAGCATGTTTCCTGCTTTCCAATACTCTCTTTCCATCACTCTCTTATCCTTTCTCACTTTATGATTGCAGGCTCTACTGTTCCTGCATCGCTGACATAAACATCGGAATCAGCTGCTTCTTTCTGGATACAACACCTTTCAAGACATGATAATCGCCTTCTTTATGAACATGGTATGCTTTTTCTACTAAGTCATCTGCCTTTTCACCCGCACAGATGAGATAAGTTGTCTCTTCAATAATATTTGTCAGCATCACAAATACCATCTCGATTTTTCGTTCTACCAGAACGTCCCGCAAATATGGCAGTAATTTGTCACGCACCTGCTCCAGTTCTTCCTGAGTCATGGCACTGAGCTGACCGACACCAAACTCCACACCATCCTGGCTGAAAGTTTTGAAATCCTGATAGAAAATTTCTTCCGGTGTTTTGCTTCCGAAATCACTGCCGGCCTGGAACATTGCTTTTGCGTGCTCCTCGATATTGATATCAGCGATCTGTGCCAGTTCTTCTGCAACAGCCTTATCAAGCGGTGTGCAGGTCGGAGAACGGTACATCAGTGTGTCAGACAGAATTGCCGAACAGAGTAATCCTGCTACTTTTTTATCAATGGCAACCTTCTGCTCCTGATACATCTGATAGATGATTGTTGCTGTACATCCCAGTGGCTGATTCCGGAAAAATACCGGGGACATCGTCTCAAGACTTCCAATCCGGTGGTGATCAATGATCTCCAGAATATCCGCTCCGCCAATGCCGTCTACTGCCTGTGTCTTTTCATTATGATCCACCAGAATCAACTGTTTTTTCTTCATATTTAACAGGTTTCGTCTGGAAATCATGCCGATGTATTTACCATCCTCGTCCAGTACCGGAAAATCACGATGTTTTTCCTTGGACATAATCTCGCGTACCTCGTCAATATACTCTTCTGTTTCAAAAGTGACCAGCTGTTCCCGGCGCATAAAGAATTTGATTGGCATACTCTGGTTGATCAGACGGGCTGCTGTATAAGTATCGTAATCCGTTGTAATCAGTACGCAATGCTTCTCCTCTGCCATTTTTACAATCGTTTTCGGAACCTGTGGGCTGCCGGCGATCACAATACAGCTTGCATTGGACTCCAGTGCACAGATCTGAGCATCATAACGGTTTCCCATGATAACCAGATCATCATCCTCCAGAAACTGTTCCATGGTTTCCGGATTTGCAGAGCCAACCACTACTTTTCCTTTCATAAAGTATGCATGCTCATTGCCACACAGCATAGTTCCGTCCAGCGTATCCACAATATTCTGATACTGTGTCTTGGCACGGGACAAAATACTGTTATCATATACATCCATATAAGAAGTTGCAATATCACCTGTAATGATCAGACCCTCAAGATTATTCTCCTTATCCGTCACCGGTAGCGTTACAACATTCTGCTCCTTCATCATTTCCCAGGCACGTTTCAGAGAAATTTTGCCGCTGACACCCGGGGTCTTCCGAATCTCGATATCCTTTACCTGTGCCCCAACGTCTGTGATCAATCCAGGAGATTTTACCCCAAATGTATCTAGCACATATTTTGTCTCTTCATTCAGTTCACCGGCACGTTTTGCCTCGTATCGATTCCCGTCCGCCTGATTTTTCAGATTTGCATAAGCGATGGCAGCACAGATAGAATCTGTATCCGGATTCTTATGTCCTACCACCCAGACTTTCTTTTTTTCGTTTATACTCATATCTGATTTTTACTCCTGTACCCTTTATTGCTTAACGTGTAAGTACCCAGCAACATACGTCACTGGGTATTACATTATTCTACCACTTCAGTTTTTATTTGGCAACTATGGATTGTGCTTCCTGTGCAATTGCATTTCGATGGGTACGAACCATCATTGCGATTTTGAATAACATCGCATCTTCAAAAGTCCGTATATCCAGACCAAGTTTCTTTTCGATACGTTCCAGACGATACACCAGCGTATTGCGATGAATAAAGAGCTGTCTGGCCGTCTCAGATATGTTTAGATTGTTGTCAAACAGATGATTGATCGTCGCCAGAGTCTCCTCGTCCAGTTCCACCTCTGCGTGCTCTCCCAGTACTTCTTCCAGAAAAAGATCACAAAGTTCCGGGGACAGCTGTTGAATAATCCGTCCAAGACCAAGATGACGGTAATAAAACACCCGCTCTTCGTCATAAAATACCGTTCCAATCTGCAACGCCGTACATGCCTGCTGATACCGGCTACGGAAGTCCAGAAAACTCTCTGCCGGATCCGAATAGCCCACCCAGGCATTGATCATGGCCTCTGTCTGAAGGTTATCTATAATGCAGCGTGCATATTGTTCTGCCTTCATCTCCATGCCCTGAACATTTTTGATCAGCACGACACAGTCCTCTTCCACATCCACCAGATAATCTACATTATACAAGACAAACAGATTCTTCAATGTTTCCATGACAATCTCATCCTGTTCTGTCGCCAGACGTATCACATATAACAAATACGATCCGCTTTTCAGCCGGACTTCCTGATTTTCTTCCCGTATCTGCCGTTCAGAATAATCGCCATGCAGCATGCGGCGCAGAAAATTAGTCTCATTTACCGGCTCTTGTGCAGACAGGTACAAATTTCGGATCTGGCAGGCTGCCATCCGTCCAATGACATAGGAAGAGTCCTCACTTCCATTTTTATTGACCAGTAAAATGTGTTCTGTTTTCTCATTAATCTCGATTTTCAGGAAAATCCAGTCCTGGATCGTCTGACTTTCTGCCATGGATTTTCCAAACTGTGTCACAAACTCCTGCATCTTCATATCCGGTTCGGGACAGGTCGACGCCAGAAGTTTTCCTTTTTTTGAAAAAAGGACGAAATCCATTCTGGATATTTCTTTCATTTCACGCAATGCCTGCGTCAGTTTTTTCCCGGATATATGTGCTTCCGCCACTGTTCTTACCTCCCAAATCAATTATTGACGTACAGGGAAGGAACACCCTATACAACAAAACTGGGTATGATACTCATACCCAGTCTTATATCTACACAACTGCCTCAATGTACATACAATTGTATTTCATCTCTTAGTGTGAAATAATCTGCTCTGTCTCCTTATCGAAAATATGTCCTTTGTCGATATCGAAAGCAACTGTCACATCATCACCATAGCGGCATGGTGTAGTGGAATCAACTTTAGCAGTCATTGTGACACCATTGGTTGTGTAGTACAGTAATACTTCAGAACCAAGCAGCTCATATCCGGTACATTTTGCTTTAATCGTATATCCTGCATGTTTTTCAATATACTCAGAATAATCATCCATATCATCCGGACGAATACCAAATACAACCGTCTTTCCGTCATATCCACCATCTTTTAATGCCTTTGCTTTATTTGCAGGCATTACATAAGTTGCATCGCCATTTGTCAGAGTAACTTTGTCACCCTCAATTTTGCATACGCAATCCATGAAGTTCATCTGCGGAGAACCGATGAATCCTGCAACAAACAGGTTGTTCGGCTCATTATACAGTTTCTGCGGAGAATCTACCTGCATGATGACACCGTCTTTCATAACAACGATTCTTGTACCAAGTGTCATAGCCTCAGTCTGATCATGAGTTACATAGATGATAGTTGCACCAAGTCTCTGATGTAAGGAAGAAATCTCAGAACGCATCTGTACTCTTAATTTTGCATCCAAGTTGGAAAGCGGCTCATCCATCAGGAATACTTTCGGCTCTCGCACAATAGCACGTCCCATGGCAACACGCTGTCTCTGTCCACCGGAGAGAGCCTTCGGCTTACGGTCTAATAACTTCTCAAGGTCAAGGATCTTTGCAGCCTCCTCAACTTTTCTCTTGATCTCATCCTTCGGAACTTTTCTTAACTTAAGACCGAATGCCATGTTGTCGAATACGGTCATATGCGGATACAGAGCGTAGTTCTGGAATACCATTGCGATATCACGATCCTTCGGCTCTACGTCGTTCATGAGCTTTCCGTCGATGTAGAACTCACCGGAGGAGATCTCCTCAAGACCTGCGATCATACGAAGTGTAGTAGACTTACCACATCCGGAAGGTCCTACGAAGATAATGAACTCCTGATCCTCTACTTCAAGGTTGAAATCCTTAACAGCCTCAAAGCCGTTCGGATATACTTTGCAAACGTTTTTCAATGATAAACTTGCCATTGGTACGATACCTCCTAAAATTTGTTCGTTTTTAACTACTCTTACTATACAAAAAAAACAGCCAAAATACCATAGACCGCCTACACAAAGAATTTTTGCTTTTCTTGTAGAATGTCACAGTGTTTTGGTTGTTTTTTCTATTCTTTCGTCAAACCGACAGGTTTTCCATCAAAAAGTAAGCACTTTGACGAACGCATTACTGTTTTCCAGTGCTTCCGAATCCGCCGCGGTTTTTGTTGCCGAGGCTCTCCACCTCGTCAAACGTGATCTTCGGCTGATTTTCAAAAATGCGGAACTGGCAGATGCGGTCATTGACGTGAATCACCGTGTCGCGCACCGCATAGACCGGCATCCGCCACATATCGTCATCCCCGCAGTAGGTGCCATCGATAATGCCGCAGCTGTTCGTCTGGATGATTCCGTAATTTTTGAAAGTGGAGCTTCTCGGTACCACATGCGCCTCATAGCCCTCCGGAAGCTCCATGGCAACGCCGAGTGGAATCAGACAGAACTCCCCCGCTTTCAGTGTCACTTCCTCAGACGCCCGAAGATCGATCCAGTCCGACTTTCCGTCAATATAGGTCAGACGTTCAATCGCATCCGTAAAATATTTAATCCTGATCTGTGGCATGTATGTTCCTCCTGTTATGTCGATTTCTTTATGTTTCCCACTCCGGGGCGCCATGTCGCATTTCTATGCTCCCCACTCCGGGGCGCCATGTCGCATTTCTATGCTTCCCACTCCAGGGCACTATGCTCTGCACGCCGGTCGCGCATCATCAGTTCCCGCACTGCTTCTTTTGCCGGCTTATCCTCAAAAAGCACACAGTTGACTTCCTCGATGATCGGCATATCGACCCCGTATTTTTTTGCAAGCGCGATCGCCGCCTTGGCGGAATACACGCCCTCGACCACCATCTTGACCTCATCCATCGCCTGCTTCATGGTATAGCCCTGCCCGATCAGCATTCCTGCTTTGCGGTTTCTGCTGTGTCTGCTCTCACATGTCACGATCAGATCTCCGATTCCGGTCAGACCGCTCAGTGTCTCCGCCTTTGCCCCCATCTTGATGGCAAGACGCGACATTTCCGTGATTCCGCGCGTGATTAACGCCGCTTTGGTGTTGTCCCCGTAGCCGAGTCCGTCCGCCATACCGGCTGCCAGTGCAATGACGTTCTTCAGGGAACCTCCCAGTTCCATGCCGAGCACATCCGGGCTTGTGTACACGCGGAACACCTCATTCATGAAAATATCCTGCACGCCCTCTGCCACCTTGCGCTTCTTTGCTCCAGCAACAACGGTCGTCGGCAGTCCGACGCCAACCTCCTCGGCGTGGCTCGGTCCGCACATCACGGCAACCTCCGCCGCAGGTACTTCCTCTTCTACAATATCGGAGAGCGTCATCAGCGTATTTTCTTCAATGCCCTTTGCCACACAGACAATGATCTGTCCCGCCTTCACAAAAGGCGCCATGCTTTTTGCCGTGCTTCTGGTGAATACAGACGGTACCGCCAGAATCAGATATTCCTTATCTTCCACTGCCGCCTTAAGATCCGTGGTAAATTCCATATCCTCCGGAAGCTTCACCCCCGGAAGCTTATCCACATGTTCATGCCGTTCGCGCAGCATCGCGATCTCCGCTTCCACAATCGACCACACCGTCACCTGGTTGCCGTTGGTGTGCAACACCTTCGCGAGCGCTGTCCCCCAGCTTCCCGCTCCGATTACCGCTACTTTTGCCATATCTTTTATTTTCCCTCCTGTTTGTTCTTCTTGAACGTGAACTTATTCTCCGTGCCGTGCAGCAGACGTCCGATGTTGCTTCTGTGACGCCACAGCGCCATCGCTGTAAAGCAGGCGCTCACCACATAGAACTCCGGAAGGTACGCGGCATCGATATGCAGATATCCCATATGTCCGAAGATCAGTACCTGCACCAGATAGCTCGTCACCACCAGAATTGATCCGAGCGACACATATCTTGTGATCGCAATGGAACCGATGAATAAGATCAGACAGGCCGGCGCCGCCAGCGGACACACGGCAAGAATCATGCCCGATGTGCAGGCAATTCCCTTTCCGCCCTTGAACTTGAGGTAAAACGGAAAATTATGTCCGAGCACAGCTCCGAAACCGGCATACAGTTCCAGAATCTTAACCGCATCCGGATAAGCGTTCCGGAACAGAACCTTCACCAGAAGAACCGCCAGAATCGCCTTGCACAGATCTCCCGCAAACGTGATCAGTCCAGCCTTGATTCCAAGCACACGCAGGGAATTTGTCGTCCCCGCGTTGCCACTTCCCTCACTGCGGATATCAATCCCCTGGCTTTTTCCGTAGAGATACCCCGTCTGAAACAGTCCAAACAGATACCCGATTCCCAATGCAATAACCCTTGCTCCTATCATCACTGCTCTTCCTTTCTCTCCCGAATAATGAATTTCAGTGCCGTTCCGCGGAAACCGAACGTCTCACGGATACGGTTCTCCAGATACCTGGTGTAGGAAAAATGCATCAATTCCTTATCGTTGACGAAAATCACGAAGGTCGGCGGCTTTACCGCAACCTGCGTCGTATAGTAGATGCGCAGACGTTTTCCCTTGTCTGACGGCGGCTGCTGCATGGCAACTGCCTCTGTCACGATCTCGTTTAAGACACCGGTCGCCACACGCATGCTATTGTTCGCAATAACCACATCAATCAGCTCAAAAATCTTATTTAAGCGCTGTCCCGATTTTGCGGAGATAAAAATAATCTCGGCATACGGCATAAAGCTTAAAATCTGACGGATCTTCTCCGTGTGACGGTAGATCGTCTTGTCATCCTTCTCGATCGCATCCCACTTGTTGACCGCGATGATAATTCCTTTTCCGCGCTCGTGTGCGATTCCGGCAATCTTGGCATCCTGCTCCGTGACGCCCTCCGTCGCATCGATCACGATGATGCAGACATCCGCCCGCTCCACCGCTGTCACCGCACGGATGATGCTGTAGCGCTCGATCTCTTCCTTAATCTTATTCTTCCGTCTAAGACCTGCGGTATCAATAAAGACATATTCTTTTCCGTCGTAGGTAATGTCGGTATCAATCGCATCGCGTGTTGTTCCCGCAATGTCGGAGACAATCACACGGTCCTCCTGTGCCAGCTTGTTAATGAGGGAGGACTTGCCGACATTCGGCTTACCGATGATCGCAACCTTCGGGCGCTCGTCCTCCTCCTCGTCCTTCGCATAGTCCGGGAAGTGCTTGACCACTTCATCCAGCATATCTCCAAGTCCCAGCATGGATGCCGCCGAGATCGGAAACGGATCGCCGATGCCGAGATTGTAGAACTCATACACATCCGGCATGAACTTCTCAAAGCTGTCCACTTTGTTGACCACAAGCACGACCGGCTTGCCGGAGCGTCTGAGCATATCTGCCACCTTGGAATCCGAATCCTGCAGTCCCTGTCTGACATCCGTGAGGAAAATAATCACGTCCGCCGTCGCAATGGCAATCTCCGCCTGCTCTCTCATCTGCGAGAGAATGACATCTCTGCTGTCCGGCTCAATACCGCCGGTATCGATCATCGTAAAATGATAATCCAGCCAGTTGACGTCCGCATAGATACGGTCTCTTGTCACTCCCGGCGTATCCTTTACAATTGAAATTCGCTCTCCTGCAAGTGCGTTGAACAGTGTGGATTTTCCAACATTCGGACGCCCTACAACCGCTACTACGGGTTTACTCATCTATCTGACCTTTCCTTTCTATAAAAAACAATATCGTCCATCTTCTTACTGACAGGCAGACTTCACCTGTCCCTATCATAATCCTGACCGCTTGATTTTACAATATCTGTCCCGACTTGTAAAGCGGTTTAGCAAAGGCAGGCAAGAGGAACTGCCGCACGA
>OLFU01002291.1_pt1 | contig 15571 bp, 18 predicted proteins | sample 1605161 | NCBI WGS metagenome assembly OLFU01 (sample SAMEA3888914, study PRJEB22519) | human gut metagenome | biome: human gut; feature: human-associated habitat; material: faeces | place: Denmark | collected 2011
CTATCCTGCAGCTGTCGTCCCTTCCATCTTCCCTGGATGCCTTTCTCCTCCACATCCAATACAGGAATCAAGTCCTGTTCACTCTTCTTCACCATCTTTTGGAAATCCCGGAACTGAACAGTTGCTGAAGAGCCGGCAGACATCAAATGATAAGATCCTACCTTCAACCCATATTTACGAGCCAGTCTGATATTTCGGCGATAATGTCGATCCACATATCCTTTACCATGTGTAGCTCTGATATAAACGAACTTGATTCGCTTATTCTTCGCTATTTCCTTCCACTTGATAACTCCATTGTGTTTCGAAACATCAATGCCGTCATATCCGCCATGGGTATAAGGTTGCCCTTTCAATCTATCAACGAACACATCAGAATAAGATGAAGCGATGCCCAACCACCGCTTCACCTTATATGGCGACACCACATACATGATTCCCAGACCAATACCAGCCAAAACGACCAAGCTGCCTAAGGAAACCAAAGTATATTTTAATCCTTTCTTCATTACATTTTATCTTTTAGTTGTTTTCAGGGGGACAAAGATAGTGAATTTATCCGAAACAGCATAGAAAGTTGGGGGATAAATGTATGAAATAGGGGGCTGGAAGTACCAAATGATAAAACGGCTACCTGACATTACTCATCAAGTATCCGTTTTAAAGATTCTATCATTTCCAGAATTGCCTTTTTCAAAGGTTGCAACTCATTTTCTATAATCCACCAAATCTGATCGGCGTCAACCTCAAAATAATGATGAGCTATGATATCACGTAAACCTTTTACATTTTTCCAATCAATTTCAGGATGAGTTGTAAGCAGTTTTCCTTTAGTAACCTTATCAAGTCCCTTTAAACTTTCTCCTATAGCAATAAATTGCATACATATGGAATCAAGAATTGCTACCCCAGTAGAAGACATCAGAAAATCATCGCCACAATGATAAGGTTGTGAACGCTCTTCTATATGCTCAATAGAAATATGTACTCTATTAAGTATATCCAATGCTACATTTTTATCGTATTGCATAGATTCCATCCCGTTCAATTCTTGATTTAAAGAAAGGATTCATGTTTTTGTGAATACGCACTACATCAACTGAGCACTTGAACAAGCTCTCTAAAAACTCTTTCAAGTCGGCCAATAAAAATGGATTAGGAGTTTCTGTTTCTACACAAATATCCAAATCGCTTTGCTCTGTTTGCTCATTTCGTGATACGGAACCAAAAATGCGCAAGGTCTTGATTCCAAAATCTTTAGTAATCTTGGAACTATTTTGCCTTATTATTGCTATATAATCTTGAACTGTTCTCATAACACCTATCTTTAAACAGTGCAAATATAAGAAATTATCTGGTATCTTCCAAACTTTTTGCCAAGTTTTTGCAAATTTCCCCACAAAATATCATTTTAAAACTTTGGTACTTTCAAGTATTAATCGTAATTTTGCAACATATTAGAGTAACCAAAAATAAGGAGGATTACAATATGACTAAAATAATGTCAAACCCAAAAGAACCAACAGTTACCTATCGTCACGATTATGCAACAGAAGCTCATAACGAATCCGAAGAATATCCTTTTATGGCATCATGCAATAATGACGAGTTGGTGAATCATGTCTTTGCCCGTGAAGAAGAATATGCAAGAACAGGCTACGCCGTTGACTTTCTAGAAATGATGGCTGATTTCAAAAACGAATTCGAATGGTAAAGATACGAGTATTTAATCTCTCACCATTTCATCACCACCATATTCCCATCAAACTTACCCCACATTACGGGATGCTGACGATTCCCTGACGCTTCAACTACTCCTTGATGCACGAAGTTATAAATTTCCGTAGCCGTGATAACTCTATCCTTGTTTGTATCAGCACCACCTCGCAAGCCACGTTCCAAGAACACAGTAAACAGGCTGTTATTGAAACCTGTCTGTCTTGGAGTTTCTAAGGATTTCTCCGTTGAACGAGAAGAGAGGAAGAACATCACATTCTCTTTAGAATAGTTAGTATTCCTCTTATTCGTATTTCTCATTTTCCCTGCAAAGCAAGCATCCACGAAAATCATTTTCTGCTGAGCTTTACTCTGTCTCATAATGCTCAATACGGAAGAGTAATACAAAACTCCATCGTAACACACCAATCCACCAGGCACACCATGACCACTAAAGTATAGGATAATAGCATCTGATGGCGAAGCCTTGGCAAATGTATTACGCATTGCCGTACATACCTTTTGGATAGTAACGTCTGAATTGACAAAACAATCAACCGCAGCATTACCATTCTTGATAAAGATCCCCGATATGGTCTTGGCATCATTCGCACTTACCCGAAGGTCGTTCTGAGTACCAGGGTAGTCAGCGATGCCAACACAGACGATATAAGTTCTTGCTGGCAAAGTTGTGATTGCAAACAAGAAGATGACGAGGAAAGATAATAATCGTTTCATAAACATTTTACTCTAATCTAAACACTATAGGAACAGTATATTTCACCCTCACATATTCACCATTATGCTTTCCAGGTGTCCATCTTGGCATTGCCCTCACAACACGCATCGCCTCTTTATCAAGACTTGGATCAACAGAATGCTCAATATTTATCTTAGAAATACTTCCATTTTTCTCCACGACAAATCCAACAACAACACGACCTTCTACGCCATTTTCTTGCGCAATAGTCGGATAAACAACGTGGCTAGACAAGAATGCCATCAAACCACGTTGACCACCGGGAAATGATGGCATTTGTTCAACAACATCAAAAGTCGTATTGTTCCTATTTTGACCACTAAGGGCGCCCTCCCTATCCATATCTTTGATTTCTTGCTGATTTACAACACCCTCTCCATCCATATCTTTAATTTTCTGTTGTTTTTTTACACTCGTACCGTCAATATCATTTTCCTCTTTATGTTTTCCTTCTGCATCCAACTTATCCGAATCAAAACTTTGAAAAACACCAGAAGTATCACTATTTGTCGAAACTTGCAAAGATATCTCTTTTTCAGAATTAGAGTTGCCTGCATTATTCCATATTAAGCAAATCAGCCCAAACAGAACTATTCCACATATTGCAAACAAGATTTTTTTGCCAAAAGTTTTACTACAATTATCTTCTGCCAAGTCACCAGAAGTCCCTTCTTCTTTTACTACCTCTTGTGTAAATTGTTCATTTATTTCATCTACAACTTTAGCATTTGGCTGCACACAAGTCTCTTCATCTGTATTATAGCAACAAACATCGTTATCTAATAAAGCCAAGTAGTTCTTCACTGTCTGCACTCTATCCTTCTTTCGAGGATTCATACCTTGCTCTATAGCGTGCCAAACAGTATCAGAAATACCAATAGGCTTATCTCCTATTCCTTCATTCAAGACAATACTAGCTTCAGGAGGATTCTTACCAGTAAGCAAATAGAACAAAGTTGCAGCAAGACCATAAACATCTGTTGCAGGAGAGAAATCCTGCAAATTTTGTTGGTACTGTTCCAAAGGTGCATAGCCAGCACTAATTCCTACGGGAGTAGAACTAGTCTGATGCCCTTCTTCTGTATAGCCTTTTGAGATTCCAAAGTCAATAAGCATAGCACTACCTTTGTCATCAAGCAAGATGTTGCTTGGCTTTACATCATAATGACAAATATGCTTTTGGTGCATATATTCCAATGCCGAACCTATTTGTTGGATATACTTAATGGCTATTGCCTCATCCAAAGCACCATGCTGCTTCACATAATCTGACAACGAGCCACCATTCAAATATTGCATCACATAATAGACCGTATTATTTTCCTCAAACACATCTACAACTTTAACGATATGAGGATGATTCATCTGTGCAAGGTTCTTTGCTTCCTTAACAAACTTCTTGCAATATAACTCTACTACGGCACGACTTCCCTGAGAAGGAACGGTTATCTTCCCCGTCCCTTCCTCACGCTCACAAGTGTCCTTCATAAAGAACTCCTTGATTGCCACAGGTACATCGACCTCCATATTACCCAAAAATCCAGAAACTGTTTCTTTCATTATGGCCTTATAGGTAATACCGAAACCACCTTGTCCTATGATATTTTCTATTTTATACTTTTTGTTTTGAAGATAATCAATCATAAATACACCTAAGCTTTTCTAACAACTCAAATTGTCAAATAATAAACTAAAAAATATATCATCATTATAAACCTGTCAAATTGAACACGATGCGTAATTGATTCATACCTAAGATTTACACCTAATCATTCCTTCAAAGAATAGTTACCAATTTTCCCCATTATTAAAAAGGAGCCTCAAGAGCCAATCTCAACCCTACATAAGAAGGTATAATCGCACCAAAATATTTTCTTTCTGTTGTAGTACAAAAAATTGGCAGTTTAGAAAAATCTCCACCTCGAATGACATGGCCATCTGTTGTTTTTTGAAGATTACATGGATTTGTCGCCACTTCATAATCAAATCCAGCTTTGTAAAAGTCATAACACCATTCATAAACATTCCCACTCATATCATATATTCCCAACTCATTTGGTTGTTTCATTCCCACATTATGTATCGTTTCTGGATGTAAACCACTAGACCAAGCAACTAAAGAAATATCATTGCTACCTGAATATTTATTTCCTTGATCAAATTTTCCACCACGCGCAGCATACTCCCATTCTGCTTCTGTTGGCAAACGAAACTTTCTTTTAGTTAATAAATTCAACTTTTTTACAAATTGGTTGGCTTGCTCCCAAGAGATATTTTCCACAGGCATTTTGAGCCCATTGAAACGAGACGGATTTTGTCCCATTACAGCAACCCATTCTTCCTGTGTTACTTCATATTTTCCCAAATAAAAACTAGAAACAGTTACTTTGGGACGATGACTTTTATATTTACTACCCATAAGATAAGTTCCTCCCTCGATATATACCATATTATCCATGATACGCTGTAAGACTTGCTTTCTATCAACCACTTTAATGGTTTCTGCATGTTTTTTCGTTTTTTTAGACGTATTATGCGATTCTGTGATTTTGTCTCCTTGCTTTCGTTTGACAATAGCATTTTGTCCACATAGCTGAGTTACCAAAAAAATCATTGTAAATAATATTATATATCTTTTCATATTTTCTATAGTTAAAAATCAAGTTCTGTAACATTTATAGCAAATCCACAATTGTTTGCCAACACATCAATACAAAATGTCAAATAAGAATTTACTTGTTGATATAAATCCAATATCTGAATGACTATATCTTTTTCAAAAGATACCACACTAACATCAGGGAATCTAAATGTCAATGATCGTGCATCCAAACGTTGAATTTTCTCTTTTAAAGAATTCCACAACTTTCTCTTGCTTATTGTTTCCTTATACAACGAATCCTGCTGTGATATTTTTCCGATAACTAAATCTAACCATTCGTCAAGTACATTGGATAATTCTACTAAAGAGTGAGTTTTCTTTATGTTCTTCTTTGAAGTTTCACCTAACCCTACTAATTGCAACAAAGAGCTCTTCAAAGCCAGTTCCATTCCATGTCTAAGGCAGAACATTATAGGGAGAAAGACGGTATCTATTGTTTTATTGCCCACCAAAACACTATTCACTAAGTTTAAAGTACACAAATCGTATTGTGTGCGAACCTGCCCTAAATACAAAACATCTCTCAGGTGAAAAGTTAATTCATTATGAAGTTTCTTATCCCCCAATTCAATTACATTGTCAAAATTCTGCATCGAAGAAAAATATGAAGAAGCAGAATAAACATCCAATAATTCTCCATCTACATTATTTTTCCAATTTTCCCAAACATTATATCTAAACTCGTCACCTTGCGTATTCCAATTTAGTACAGATAGTTTTTCTTTATCCAAGCTATCAAATTCTCCTAACGAATCTGTTATTTCTAATAAAGCATGAACTTTCCGAATCTCTATATTTTTATTATTACATTCCATCTTTAACATCAATTCTACTGAGTGCCGAAATATAAACATAAAAGGCATAGACATAGAATTCAATTGACATTTCTTTTCCTTAGCTAAACCAAATAACAAATCAAGAGCTGTCATATATTGTTTTCTATATGACAGCCATGAAGAACAAAAATCTTTATTTAATAATAAAGACTTTTGAACTTCTGCATCTTTTAAATCAAAATTCTTTAACAGCATTTATCATTTAAAATTAAAAATTAAACGTTATAAAATTCACCAAAGCTTATAATTTTTCAAACTCAACACCTTACCATTAAAAACATTGATATATCTCGTTGTTCTTGGCAAGGCAGGATAGGTCTCTGAATATGTCCAATCATTGCCATGAGGTTGCGCTTGATGTTTACCGATTCCTATATCACTATCTTGAATAAAGTATTTTCTTTTAGTATCAACATCCTCTATATATGCAGTTTTATTACTACTAACCAGATTATTACCCCAACTATCCTTGATTGTAAGCATAACAATCGTCATATCATGATAAAGAGTAATCGATTCTAACCGTGTATTAAAATTCCCCATAAAACCTTCCTTTCCTTGCAAAGGAATACTATAAGGATAATTAGCCTTATTACTTGCTCTTACATTACTGCTGCTTTTTCCTCTTTTTAAATTATCTTGTTTTCTTACAACAATCGTATTTTGCGCTATAAGAGTACAATAAGGAAGCAACAAAAGCAAAATCATAAATATTTTCTTCTTCATTTTACACACTTTTATTATCACAACATATTTGCCTACTTTTACCAAGAATATATTTCCCCAATTGGAGGGATTAGTTTAACCTTTAGTTGGGTGAAGGAAGTAATCCTACAAAATCTCTATAAATATGCCCAGATGCATCTTTCATCATTTGTACCATATTCTCTAAACTTTTAGCTGTCGGAGTATTGGATCCTTTATGATATTTATAAGAATAATCACCAACATAATCGACTTCCTGTTTCATTGTATGATGTAACTGACACGTGCTATACTGATTTGGATGCATTTTTGACAATTCTACAGCATAGGCAAACAATTGCTTAGCCTTAAGACGATATTTAATACCCGAAGGAGGTTCTTTGTACTTAAATCCAGCTCCTGGCAAATAGTGTCCATTTTCCTCTGCTTTTAACTCCTCATAAAGAGCAAGTATTTTTTGTATCAAATCCTTTTCTTCCATAAAACTACATATTTTTAAACATTCTGTAAAAAGTTACCATTCTTGTCATACCAAGCACCTTTCTTTGGTTGACCATTACTATCAAACGTACCAATAAACTGCTCACCTGTAGATTTTACTGTATACGTACCATTTGAGAAATGGTTATCATAGAAAGAACCTGTGTATGTATCACCATTTGGATAAATGAAAGTTGCATTATCACCTTCCATCCTACCACGATTAAAAGGTCCCTTATACATTCTCCCATCACTAAAGGTAAGTTCACCATTATCATCACATGGATAAAATCTACCGGGATCAGGATTTGTCAGTACTGTTCCTGTATATTTTACCGTTTGATTAAAGAATACCTCTTCCTTATTCTCCACATAAACTCCATCTGAATCAGCAGTTGCTTCTCCAACAAAATAAGCAGAGTCTGAATCAGTACTAGCGACATTGGTATTTGCTGCAGTACGAGCAGATTGAGGTAAGAATAATATTGCTAAAGTAACAAGCAACGCTATTACGAACCAAGCCATAACTTTTAAATAATAGATATGACTATTAGAAGATTTCGTTTGCTCTTTTTCATTACACTTTTCTAGTTCATTGACCTCTATTTCTACTTTTTCAGCCTTATCAGCCCACACAGTTTCTTCATCATCATTAACTGGATTAACATAAGATTGATGTGGACTAAACGCTTTTGTCTCTTCATTGTTAGAAGTAGCTGCAGAAGCCTGTTGCGAGATACGTCTTATCTCCCCAACATTCTTCGGTCTCTTCAATCTATTCACTTGCATCATCCAAACAACCAACTTCTTCATTTCCTCAGAGACATTAGGCATTGGGAGGGCAAGATGCTTGTCCTCTGTCTCGTCTTCAGAAAGGTCAGAAACTGATGGTGGGTCTTGATTAGTGAGCAACTTATAAACAGTTGCACCAAGAGCATAGAAGTCTGTCCATGGTCCGAACTTATCATAGCTCTGCGCCATTTGCTCACTAGGAGCATAGCCATTCGTATAACTGATACCAGTGCTCATCGTAGCACCACCTACCGTACTCTGCTGCTTACTTGCACCAAAGTCTATCAACTTGACTACATCATGACTATCCACCATAATATTGGCTGGCTTGATGTCAAGATGGAACATACCTTCGTTATGGATTGCCTCAAGACCATCCAATATCTGATTCAAGTAATTGCGAACCTCAGACTCTGCCAAAGGTGCATTGGTACGCTTCAAACGTGCAGATAGATTTTCTCCATCCACATAATCCATCACATAATACGCAGTACCATTCTCCTCAAAAAGGTCATAGACCTTGACAATATGAGAATTACTGAGACTACGGAGACGGCGAGCTTCTTTCTTGAACTTCTCTCGCTGTTGCTCAAAGCTACTGGTATTCTCGGCATTGCTTACGCTAATGGTAGTGCTATCACCATCACGCTGACACACACCCTTTACAAAGAACTCTTTGATGGCATAAGTCTCATCAAACTCGATATTCTTTGCTAAATAGGTATTGCCGAAGCCACCAGATGATAAGTAGCTTTCTATCTTGTAAGTTCCGTGTAGGATGGTTCCTACTTGGAGCATATTTTGATTATTTAGTTCGTCCATTTTTTATTGTATCTTACTTTATTGAATCTGGTTTTGTTGTATCTGGCTTTGACTCTTGCTGGCTATTAAACTCTTTCACGGTCATCATAGAATCTTCATGAAGAGAATCAAGCAAAGCAGCCTCAGCTTGATGCTTGCTATAGTAGCCATATCCAAACATTCCTACAACAGCCAACACCACTATTGCCATGAAAGCAACAAACAGGAGTTTCTTTCTTTTCTGCCTATTCACCATCTCAACGATTACACTATCAGGAACAGGCGGCGGTGTACCAGCAGGCTTAACGATTTCAACATCAGGAGAAGCACTCACCTCTTCCACATCAGGTTTGATATTCAAAGCATTGCATTTCGCCGTAGGCTCTTCATTTACAAGACTCACATCAGCCTCGTCATGACTCACCTCTTTGATATGTACAATATAAGCTGAGTGATTATCCTTATTCTCTGAAGTTTCAGAAATCAGCATCTGTCGCTTCTCTTCATCACGAACATTCGCAACAAAGACATCCAACAGCTCCTCATCCTCCATCTGTTCCAACATGCCGTCAGAACAAATATAGAAGTAATCACCTGGCTGAATATCAGAAATATGGATAACATCTGGTTTTGGATGACTTCTATCTCCAGCAATCATCGCACGGGTAATGACATTTTTCTGTGGAAATGTCTTCATCTCCTCATAGGTCAACTCACCAGCTTGATAAAGATCATACACCAGGGAATGGTCACGACTCTTATATAATATGGTATGCGAAGATGGGCGGAGATGGTATATTCTACTATCTCCAATATGGGCTGCCGTACATCCATTACCGTGAAAATACAACAAAGTTAAAGTTGTTCCCATCTGTCGGGTATCTCCCGCAATAGCCAGTTTATCCAGTTCTTCGTAGGCATACGCCAAAGCATCAGATAGCAACTTATCTTCCAAGCCTTCGGAAGCAACTGCATGCTGCAATAAAAACGAAGAAAGACTTTTGCAAATACTTTGGCTTGCCACCTCGCCATGCTCATGTCCACCCATACCATCACAGAGCAAAAACAAACGGTCATTCTCCGTTGCTTTGCCCTCTATTGGATAGATGCTATCTTCCTGGTTCACCCTTTTACCCAACTCATGGATAGCTAAAGGCTGATATATCTTGATTCTCATTGTTAGCTTTATTTTTGATGATAAACAACGGTTGTGTTACCCATCTTGATGATACTTCCTTCTGTCAAGATGAGCTGGTCACCCTCGTTCAGTAATTGTCCATTCACATAACTGGCATTTTTATTATGGTAGTTAGACACCACCACCCTAACCTTGTCCGTAGAAGCCTTAATTACCTGGATGGCAAGATGCTGACGGCTCATATATCTATCATCAGTAGCTATCTGTACAGTTGCCTGCGAAGTAGTAGCCTTGCGACCTATCACATTATTGCCGAACCCTAACGGATACTTCTGACCACCATAGAGCAAATAACCGGGGGTAACTTCTTTCTTGTCGGCAAGAATCGTGTCATCAGATTGAGAAGGAAAAGAGGAATGCCCCACGTAACGAGTTTCTCCATTATCTCGATTCACATACTGAGTCTCACCATTACTATTACCAACATATTGTGTTTCCCCAGAAGATTGCGGAGTTGCAGCATGTTGCTGTGAGAACATCACTCTCAGCTGAGTTTTACATTGAGGACAAGTAATCATCTTTACCGCTTCGTTTTGAGAATTTCTCACGTCAAGCAATACACCGCAACTCGGACATTTGATTCTTTTAGTTTCCATTGCTACCATCTATTTTAATCAATGATTATGCCATCTGAATATCAGCATCAGACATATAGTCTGGCATATCAGGAGCAACATCAGGATTCTCCAAGGATGCAGTTTGGAGATTTGGATCAGCAGAATCATCAACTCCAGCATCAGCGAAATCACTACCACTTGGAGTAATCACTTGTCCTGTATGCAAATCAACTGCTTCACCAACGTCAATACTTCCATTGCCATTGGCATCACAAATCGCAACATCAGGATTTCCATCCTGATCAAAATCTACCACACTCACTTCCTGACCATCCACATCGAAGACACCCACTGTAGCCATGGAGCCATCAGCAAGCTGAACTTCACCCGCATTAACCAAATGAACATCTGCATTTTGGTCATCAGCCACCTGCACATCACTTGCCTGATGCAAATTTGCATCATTGTGAGCAACAGATACATCCTGGTCTGCATGAGAAGAATGAGATACCATAGCAACATCTTCCGCTTGATGAGGAGCTGCATTCATTTCTTCAGCACGTACTTCTGGCTTTACAGCCTCAGCATAGTCGTTCTTTTCTGTATCTGTCATATTGTTCCACTCGTCCTCGGTATAAGTACTATAGATATTGCCATGCCAATGGAAAGCGCCACCTGGACCAACTTCGGCTCTAGCGGTATCAAAAGCCTCCTTAAAGCTCTGCTCATCATGACTCTCTGCTACCTTGATAGAGGCATTATCATTAGCTGCAGCGGCATCTTGCGATGGATTCTCCCCTTCCGGTTTTGTATCGGGAGTTTCTTCTGTATTTGCTGCAAAGGCATCTGTGGCATACATAGCACTTGCACCTAACAAGATACCAGCAGCACCACCTACCGCTACTTTCTTCCAAGTTGCCTTATCAGCAGCGTTCTGAGTTTTATCTTTACTTTCCTGTCTTACTTCAGGATGTGCATTATCGAAATACAATGTTTCTTCATTCTGTGCCATAATCATACGTTTTAAAATTTTAACTGGTGCAAATATAGTGAAAAAACAAATAGATAGGTAATTTTTTTGTGCTCATTACACAAAACCTATCTTCTATTGTACAAAATCACTTTTTAATTTTAGCCTTGCAATAAGGACAAGCCTCATTCTGCATTAAAACTCCATAAGACAGAAAGCCCAGGAAGTGATGACAATGAGGACAAACATAATGCTGCTGAAACTCTTCAGTCAACTGCTTCTGCCTTAACGGTCCCTTAGAAGAATCCTTATATGCCTTTACAGTAAAGCCTACAGAAATCAAAATACCTAAGAGATACAAACCTATATAAAGAGGAGTCTCTCTAAATTCTGGGAAAATGATGCTCAAAGCGATGGCTCCCATGGTAATCAAACCAGTAATGCCACGAAGAGAATTAAACTTGCGGTCAGCAATTTGCTGATCAAGTTTATGTTCATCATATTCTTCCCAAACACGCTGCAATGGACGAAAATCTACCATTTGAGGAACAAAACTCTTTATCCAATCCCAACTAACCAAAAATTTGCTTGGACCAAGTTCTATTTTATCCTTTTCCATGATAGTCTTTGCCATTATTTCCACTCCATTGACAAAAGTAACATTCTGAGGTTTTAGATTCGTAATTCTATAAGAACCATCTGGATTAATGGTCAAACTACAATGTTGACGGCTCACAGTCATAGGAACACTTCCAGCACCTCCAAAAGTCTTGGATTGTTGTCCCATTGTTATTCTCAATTGAGATGTACTAGCATCACGTCCAATGATTAATTCCATAAAATTCTTTGCTTGATTAGTTTATTTTTTAGTTATGAGTAAATCCTTCATTTGCTTCAAGGCTTCCTTAGAAATACCCAAAGCAAATGCAAAATGCTCATAATCGGATAATATCAATTGTTGCTTTTGCGTATTAACCTGATAGATATAGCCTGTGTTGATGATAAAGCGCTTACCCACTCGCATAAAAATACTCTTGCAATCTACAAGATGCTCGGCCAAGTACTTCTCCATCTGAGACAAATTTAGACAAACAACAGCCTTCAGCTTGTTAATAGTAACAATCTGTGTATAATTGCCATCTCCTTCGAAATAAACAATTTTGGAAACATCCAATCTTAAGAGTTCCGTCTTTGTATTGAATACGATAAATTGACTATCCATATTTACCATTTACATCGCTGACTTGTTCCCAGAAGTAGCTATCAGTCATTAAGTTTTCAATGAAAAAGCGTGGGACTATTGTTCGGTCGCCGAAATAGAGGTTGTGGAAAGACCTTTCAACTAGCAACTAACAATAGCCCACGCCAAAAGGTATATCGGCACCTTCCTCCTATAGAGAAAAGGATACAATAATCCCATAGCGTGAGCCGTATTGCTGTTCGTCATAGTTGAATTTTGAAATTTCCACATTTCTATTTCAAGACTAACGTTCAATACGCTCATTCATTTGAGTCTTCATCGCAGCCGTTCTTTTCCGTCTGCTCCAACTCTGACCGCAAAAGTAAGCAATATTCTTGATACCGCCAAACTTTTTGCGATGTTTTTTGTCCCGAAGGACAAAAAATGGCATTGAACACTGCCATTGCCGAGAGAAAAATACTTCCACATTTCTATTCCATGGCAACAATTCAATGCCCTATGCCTATATACCATCCCTTGCAAGAAGGTAAACAAACTGTAACGATTATCTCTTCGTTATCGTTTCTTTTCTCATAATCATCGTAAAATTACCAAGGGATGTCTTGACTTTATAAACGCCATTCTTCGATGATACCAGCTTTGTCGACATTCCCATAAAGCTGATGCCGCCGTCCTTCTTCTCAATTGTGTACTTTCCGAAAGGAGTAGCTACGGTGATGTGGTGCTTGGTGTTTTCAACTACACCATACACTGTACCGGATGGAGCCAGCTTCACCTGCTCGGCTACGCTCTTTACGGCATTTGCCACATCGGTGTTGTTACTCTTTGCAAAACTGATTGTGGTGGCAGCTACTACCATCATCAACGAAATCATAATCTTCTTCATACCTTATTATATATTAAAAGGGTTATACTTCATTGTACTCGTTCCACGATTTTTTCTTTTCTACCGCTTCCCGATTACGAGCGCAAAAGTAAGAAGATTATTTCTATCAGCCAAATATCTAAACCTACCTTGTATGAAATGCCATTCTGTATGTATCAAATGACAAAGAGGAGGCGTCATAAGTTTAGATAATAGTTGGCGCATAACAGTTGACCTACGCATGCACATCACCTGTTGTGCAAGCGCATATCAGCTGATATGCAAGCGCACAACAGCTGTTGTGCGACCGGAGATACTAACTAACTCAAAAACATATACTATCTTTTCTAACAACTTATACTATGTTTTCCAACAACATATCAGCAACATTCCAACAAACAAAAAAGGGTGAATCATTAACTTATGACACACCCTCTTTGCTAAATCAGACACACAATTGATCTTATCTTATAATATTATACTCAAACTCATAATCCCCATTCTTCAGCCATTCGGGAACATCTTCCCCAATTTCCATAAGGCCTTCAACATGAAACTCCAGACTTTCCTTTGCCTCCTTTTGCAAAGCTTCTAAGGTTGGCGCTGTAAGAACTACCGCTCTTGGTACATTACTACCAAGAGAACCACCATAATTTCTGTCGCACCACGCAACGTCAACAATACTTTTTTCCATCATGTAATACTTTAGTTTTTGCAAACCTCCCCACAAGATATCATCGCTTAACCCGCTCCGTACCAACTCCGTACCCTCTCCGTACCAACTCTTAGTTTCTGCAAAGTTTGCAAGGTTTGCAGCAAGTTTTGCAAAGAATTGACATTAATCGTGTCTAGAGACAATGTTTCGACTACCATACTTCTATTCCAATAGGTTCTTTACCTGTACGTTCAAGACAGCTATTCCTTACCAAGGTTTCTAGCTTTTCAACCATTTTACGCTTGGTTTCCTTAGAAGCATTCCAACGGCGCAACGCTTCTTCTCTTGTTAACTTTGTTGTATTCATTCTTTATTCCTCCTTTTTTTAGTTCAAATTAAAATTGCAAAAATACCTCCCGTCAATATTTATAACCAAAATTCATATACCTACAAGTTGGGAATCTAGCGATAAAAACAAGAGGATTGAGAGGCTGGGATTCTCTGTTTTCTGCTCTATATTAAGAACAAGCCCTATAGTTGTACGACTATAAAGTTACAGTTGTACGACTATACATGCTATGGTTGTACAACTGTAGAGTTATGGTTGTACAACTATAGATTTTCCTCAACGGCATCTTCTTGTCAAGAAATCACAAATACCTGATTATCAATAAGTTTCTATTATTCTTCATATTTGCGATATTCTCAAAGAAACAATAAGCATCTGAAAATACGAGAATCTCAGGCAAGCTAATGTAAAGAAAACTTATTCTTTATAACGCCGCATCACTACATCTTCGGGATATTCTTACTGATTACTTACTTCATTTTCCACCCATCAATGGTTCCCGTCTTCGATGAGAAGTTGCAGCCTATCTGATAAATCTTTCTGCCATCTGCTGCATATTCCCTGGCATAGCCCATATCCTCTATCTGCTTCAGAGCTTCCTCTGCCGAACCATCACGCTTGAATTCGAAGATGTAGATATAGTTCGGAGTCTCAACCACACAATCTACCCTACCTTCGCTTTGCTGCTTTTCGATGAAGACCGTGAAGCAGCTGATCATTCTCAATACGAGATAAAAGGTGTATTGGAAGTAACGTTCCTTCTCGCGTTCATCGTCCTTACGACGCTGGTTATAAGGAATGCTGGCAAAGAAGGAAGTCATCAGATTCTCCAACTGATGGCAATCGCCCTTCGACATCACATCTATTACCTGAATAACCCAGGCATCCGTTGACTTCGATGGCTTCAGATAACTGGAAGCTACCAGCGTCAGAAATCCGCTCCTCACTTCATCATTCGGGAAATCCAAAAGATAGGAATCGGTATCCATATTCCAGTCCTTAATGGTAAGATAACCGCTCTGAT
>OLFU01002298.1_pt1 | contig 15532 bp, 10 predicted proteins | sample 1605161 | NCBI WGS metagenome assembly OLFU01 (sample SAMEA3888914, study PRJEB22519) | human gut metagenome | biome: human gut; feature: human-associated habitat; material: faeces | place: Denmark | collected 2011
CGAGCTCTTTCGTCGTCTTGATGAGCTCCTTGATGCGGCTCGCACCGTCGAGCAGGCTGTATTCCGTGTGGACATGGAGGTGGGTAAACGGCATGCTTTCACTCCTTCCCGTTTTCCTCTTGTGATACGGTCTATGTGATACACTCAGTGATACAATCAGCAGAAAAGCCGGAGACGCAGCTCCGGCTCAGATTCCATATGGTACGATGGTACGCTCAGACTTCCATGATGATCGGCAGGATCATCGGGCGGCGGCGCGTCTTCTCGAAGAGGTAGCGGCCCAGCGCATCGCGCACATTCGACTTGATGGCGGCCCACTCCTTGACCTTCTCGTCCTCGCAGCGGTCGAGTGCCTGCTGCACGCGTGCCGTGGCCTCGTCCATCAGCGCTTCAGACTCGCGCACATAGACAAAGCCGCGCGAGACGATGTCCGGCCCTGCGACGACGCGGTGCGTCTGCTTGTTCATCGTGACGACGACGATCAGGATGCCGTCCTGCGAGAGCTGACGGCGGTCGCGCAGCACGATGTTGCCGACATCGCCGACGCCGAGTCCGTCGACCATGACCATGCCTGCCGTGACCTTGCCGGCAACCTGGCCCTTGTCGCGCGTGAATTCCAGGATCTGGCCATTCTCGCTGATGAAAATATTCTCCTTCGGCATGCCGAGCTCACGAGCGAGGCGGGCATGCTGCACGAGGTGATGGTACTCGCCGTGGACCGGGATGAAGAACTTCGGGCGCACGAGATTGTGCATGAGCTTGAGCTCCTCGCGGCTCGCATGGCCCGAGACGTGGATGCCCTGATTGCGGCCGTAGATGACGTTGGCACCGAGCTTCATGAGGTTGTCGATCGTCTTCGAAACGAGCTTCTCGTTGCCCGGAATCGGCGTAGCCGAGATGATGACCGTGTCACCCGGCACGATGCCGACCTTGCGGTGGTCGGACATCGACATGCGCGTCAGAGCCGACATCGGCTCGCCCTGGCTGCCCGTCGTGATGATGACCATCTGCTCCATGCGGTAGTTGTGGATCTCGTCGATATCGACGATCGTGCCTTCAGGCGCCGTGATGTAGCCGAGCTCGAGCGAGATGTTGACGACGTTGACCATGCTGCGGCCGAGCACGGCGACATGGCGCTTGTAGCGCACAGCCGTGTCGATGACCTGCTGGATGCGGTGGACGTTCGACGAGAACGTCGCGACGATGATACGACCGCGCGCATTGTGGAAAGCGCGGTCAAATGCCGCACCGACCGTGCGCTCCGACGGCGTATGGCCCTCACGCTCCGAATTCGTCGAATCCGCCATGAGCACGAGGACACCGCGGTTGCCGAGATCGGAGAAGCGGCGGAAGTCCGTCATCTTGCCGTCAATCGGCGTGTAGTCGAGCTTGAAGTCGCCCGTGTGCACAATCATGCCGACCGGCGTCTTGATGGAGAGGCCGACGGCGTCAGGGATCGAGTGATTGACGCGGATGAAGCCGACACTGAAGCAGCCGACATTGATGATGTCGCCCTGCATGACCGAGTGCAGGTTGCTCGAGTCAACGCCGTTCTCCTTGAGGCGGCCCTCGAGGATGCCGAGCGTCAGGCGCGTGCCGTAGACCGGCACATTGATCTTCTTGAGGACATACGGCAGCGCGCCGATGTGATCCTCGTGGCCGTGCGTCAGCACGATGGCCTTGATCTTGTCCTTGTTCTCGATGAGGTAGCTGATATCCGGGATGACGAGGTCGATGCCGAGCATGTCCTCATCCGGGAACATCAGGCCCGAATCAATGACGAGAATCTCGTCATCCACGCGGATGACTGTCATATTCTTGCCGATCTCCCCCAGGCCTCCGAGAGGGATGATCTGTAATTTCTGTGCTCCTTTAGCCAAAAAGTACACCTCCAAAGTGTTTGCTGCATCTCATAGCAGAATGCAAATGCCAAATTTATGATACATCTTTATTTTGATATACGTCGTGTATAGTTGCTGGATAGAAATCCCCTATCGTCTCATTCCAACTCTTATGACGCGCTAAGGGGACGCTCCCCTGAACATGACAAGAAATCCGTGCTGCCTCGAACGATGCAAGGCATCTGTCATGATGAACGTCGCGCAGGAATGGTAGTATGAAGTTTTTATCCGATCAAATCATTCTTTTTTATTGTATCATCAAGAAGCACATAAATCAATGTAAAAAGACACTTCCCGCAGGAAGTGCCTCAAAAAAGTGTATCGGGAAACATCCTCAGAAGGATGCTCAGAGGATGCGCACGCCGTAGTGGACCTTGCTGTAGCGGCCGCCCATGATCTGCGTGAAGCCGAGCCGCTCGAACTCCAGGCTGCGCGCGTTCTCCTTGAAGACGACGCGGCGCCTTGCGACACGGCAGGCCTCCTCGATCATCGCCGGCGAGACGGGTGCGTGGTTGGCCACCGTGCGCAGCGGCGAGAGACTGCGGCTCTCGAGCAGCGGATGCCGGAACATCGGATCGAAGTAGACGACGTCGACCGAGTCATCCTCCTGCTGCTTCAGGTACGAGAAGGCGTCGGCGCAGACCGTCTCGATGCCGCGCATGGCCTCCTGTATCGGCCAGTTCTCCGCCTTGAAGTGCGCGAGGCCGTAGCCGACGACCGTCTCGATGAGCGGCTGCGACTCGATGCCCGTGACCTTTCCCTCCGGGCCCACGGCAAATCTCGCGACGATCGCATCGGCACCGAAGCCGAGCGTGCAGTCGAGCACGCTCATGCCGTGCGAAAGGCCCATAGCCTCGACCATGCGGTCGCCCGTGCCCGCGCTGCCGAAGCGCAGGTTCTTGAGGCGCAGATGCGCCATATTCGGGTGGAAGAAGAGATCGCCTGCCGGTGTCGAGAGCGTCAGCAGCCCCTGCTTCGCGATCAGGATGAAGTCGACCCCGTAGCGCTCGCGCAGGGCTTGGCCCGAAAGATTCGCGCGCGGCACATAGGGAACCTTCGCGTGCTCCGCCGCCCATTTTGCCAGGGAGACGGCATCATCCGTGCACTTGCGGCCCGTCGTTGCGATTGCCTGAACCATCGTATCATCCTCCAAATATATAAAATCAAAAGCCAAAGCCTGTGCGCTTGAACATCTTGGCCAGCTCCTCGCTGCTGAACTTCAGGATGGTCGGGCGGCCGTGCGGGCAGGTGTACGGGAACGCCGTGTGCGCGAGCGCATCGAGGATGATCTGCATCTGGCGGAAGCTCAATCCCTCGCCGGCCTTGATGGCCGCGCGGCAGGCCGTCGTCGCGAGGCAGGCCTGGCGGATTTCCTTCGCCGTCGTCTCGTGCATGTCCATGAGATTCGTCAGGATCTCGCGGATGATATCCTCTGCCTCGCTGACCGGCACATCGGCCGGCACTTCCATGAGGCGGAATTCCTGATTGCCGCTCATCTCCATGTGGAAGCCGAGCGAGGCAAAGAGTTCCTGATGCGCCTCGACGAGATCGGATTCCTTCTGGTCAAAGCTCAGGATCTGATGCACGAGCAGCTGCTGCGACGGAATATCCCCCGCCATCGCCGAAAATTTGTCAAAAAGAATGCGCTCGTGCGCCGCATGCTGGTCGACGATGTAGAGCCCCTTGGCATCCTGCGCGATGATGTAAGTCAGGTCAACCTGGCCGATCGGCACGACCGAGCCATCGTACTGGAGGAGCTCCCCTTCCTGGCATGGCGAAGTCTCTGCGTCGGCGCCGGACTTCATGGCCGGGGCCGACGATTCCGCCACCATGCCCGGGTGATCAAGAACGCTTGAATCAGGCATCGCTGCCGCCCCGCGCTCCTCGCGCAGGCTCTGCTGCGCGGCCGAGAAGCCCGCCATGGCACGAGCAGGGATGGGCGCCGTGCGATGCACGGCCTCATAGATCGTTTTGGGCTGAGCTCGCTGCACCGCTGGCTGCCCTGCAGGGCGCGGCGCCTCAGCCTGCGGCCACTGCGGGATGATGGGCTCAGCGAGCGGCTCTGTCGCCGGCACGAACTGCATGGGCTCCATCGTCACGTGCTGCTCCGGCTTCTCCACGACGGCAGCCACTTCGCCAAGGCCCCGCCCTGCCGGGCGGATGGCGTCGAGCACAGCCTTGTAGACGGCCTTGAAGACGCGGCTCTCGTCCTCGAATTTGAGCTCACTCTTCTGCGGGTGCACGTTGACATCAATCGTGCGCTGCGGCACCTCAATGCAGAGGACCGCCAGTGGGAAGCCGCTCTTCGGGATCAGAGACTTGTAGGCATTGTCGATGGCCTTGGCGATTGCGCGGTTCTGGATGATGCGCGAATTGACGATGTACGTCTGCCAGGCGCGGCTGCTCTTGAGCATCGACGGCTTCGTGATGTAGCCGGAGATCTTGATGTCCTCGTCCTCGAGCGTGAGCCCCAGGAGAGAGTCAGCTGTCTTTCCGCCATAGATGGCCTGTATCGTGTCGTAGAGGTTGCCCGTGCCAGGCGTCACGACGGACATCTTGTTGTTGTTGATGAAGTGGAACTCGATGTCGGGACGCGAAAGCGCGAGCTTGACGATGAAATCGTTGATGCGCGAGCCCTCCGTGTGGTTCGTCTTGAGGAATTTCTTGCGCGCCGGCGTGTTGAAGAAGAGGTCCTCTACCTTGACCGTCGTGCCGATATTGCAGCCCGCCTCGATGAAGTCCGGCTCCTTGCCGCCCATGATGGTCACGCGCGTGCCGAGGTCGTCACCCTCGCGGCGCGTCAAGAGCGTGAAGCGCGAGACGGACGCGATCGTCGGCAGGGCCTCGCCGCGGAAGCCCAGCGTACCGACGGTATTGAGGTCACCGACTTCGCGGATCTTGCTCGTCGCATGGCGCAGGATCGCGAGGTGCGCGTCCTCCGCACTCATGCCCCGGCCGTTGTCCGTCACGCGCATGAAGCTCGTGCCGCCCGCCATGATCTCGACCTCGATGCGGGTGGCGCCCGCATCCATCGCGTTCTCGACGAGCTCCTTGATGACGGACGCCGGGCGCTCTACGACTTCGCCGGCAGCGATTTTGTTGATGGTATTGTCGTCGAGTACATGGATCATCGTCATGCTTTACCAGCCTCCCTCTTGGCCTGCTCCTGCAGGCGGTAGAGTTCATTCATCGCCTCGAGCGGCGTCATCGTCATGACATCGAGTGCGAGCAGTGCATCGCCGAGGCTCGAGGCAAAGAGCGAGCCCATGCCGGGATTTGCCGCCGGTGCCTTCTTTTCTACAGGTGCTGCTTTGGCAGCAGGCATCTCGATTGCGGCCGGCGCTTCTGCTTCCAGCATGGAAAGGATCTCCTCCGCGCGGCTCGTGACCGACCTCGGCAGGCCCGCGAGCCGCGCGACATGGATGCCGTACGACTTGTCGGCCGCGCCGCGCACGATGCGCCGCAGGAAGGCGACCTGGTTGCCGCGCTCCTTGACGGCCACGCAGAAATTCTTGATCTTATCATCCTCGAGGTCCGTGAGCTCGTGATAGTGCGTCGCGAAGAGCGTCTTGGCGTGGACCTTCTTCTCGATGTGCTCGATGACGGCGCGCGCGATGCTCATGCCGTCGAACGTGCTCGTGCCGCGGCCAATCTCATCGAGGATGACAAGGCTGTCCTTCGTTGCGTACTTGAGGATCTGCGCGACTTCATTCATCTCGACCATGAAGGTGCTCTGACCGCTGACGAGGTCGTCGCTCGCGCCAATGCGCGTGAAGATGCGGTCGACCGGCGAGATGGCGGCCTCGCGCGCGGGGATGAAGCTGCCGATCTGCGCCATGAGCGTGAGGAGTGCCACCTGGCGCATGTACGTCGACTTACCCGCCATGTTCGGTCCCGTGATCAGCATGATCTCGCAGTCCTTGTGGTCGAGATGCGCGTCGTTCGGCACGAAGAGGTCGCGCGTCAGGATGCGCTCGACGAGCGGATGGCGGCCGTCCTTGATGTCGATGACGCCGTCCGTCCGCATCGAGGGGCGCACGTAGTTGTAGGTGCTGGCCGCCTCCGCGAGGCTCGCAAGCACATCGACGAGCGCGATCTCATGCGCCGTCTGCTGGATCTCCGTCAGGTGCGCCTTGACTTCTTCGCGCACATCGGTGAAGAGATTGTACTCGATGTTGACGATCTTCTCCTGCGCGCCGAGGATTTTCGTCTCGAACTCCTTGAGCTCCTCCGTGATGTAGCGCTCAGCATTCGCGAGCGTCTGCTTGCGGATGTAGCGGTCCGGCACGCGGTCCGCGCCGCTGTGGCGCACCTCGATGTAGTAGCCGAAGACCTTGTTGTAGCCGATCTTCAGCGCCTTGATGCCCGTCTGCTCCTTCTCGCGCTCCTCAATCTCCTGCAGCATCGCCTTGCTGTCGTGCGAGATGCGGCGGTACTCATCGAGCTCCTCGTTGTAGCCCGTCTTGATGATGCCGCCCTCGCGCAGGCTGATGCCCGGGTCCTCGACAATCGCGCGCTCCAAGAGGTCGACGAGATCATCGAAGGTCTCCACCTTCGCCTCGGCCTGCTTGAGCATCGAAGACTTTGCCCCCTTCAGCTTCTCGCGGATCCCTGGCAGACAGCGCAGAGAGACCTTGAGCGCGATGAGGTCGCGCGCATTGGCCGTGCCGACCTCGATGCGCGTCAGGAGGCGCTCGAAGTCGTGGATCTCGCGGCAGCCGTTGCGCACGCCGCCGCGCAGCGAGAAATCACGGACGAGTTCCTCGACGGCATCGAGGCGCTGCGTGATGCCCGCGATGCTCAAGAGCGGGTACTCGAGCCACTTCTTCAGGAGGCGGCTGCCCATCGCCGTCTCCGTGAAGTCGAGGACGTCTAAGAGCGTATTCTTCTTGCCGCCGTCGCGCAGGTTGCGCGTGATCTCGAGATTGCGCAGCGTGTACGTGTCGACGACGAGATTCTCCGAGGCATCGAGGTACGCCAGCTGGTTGAGCTGCGTGAGGTCTGTGCGGACCGTCTCGTGCAGGTAGTCGAGCAGCGTCGCCACTGCCTCCTGCGCCTCTTCCTGCGCCGGTCGCTGCGCCGCCTCGAAGTGCTCGACGATGCGGTCCTCGACGTTGTGCGAGATCTCCGCAATCGGCGTGAACGAACAATGCGGCAGGCGCAGAGCAGCGAACTCCTTGAGCGCATCTGCAAATGACGGCTCGCCGACAACGAGGAGTTCCGGCATCATCAGGCGGTAGAGTTCATCGAGGAGCATCTGCAGGCGGTTGCCGCCCTCGTAGATGCCGTAGAAGCACTCGCCCGTCGAGATATCAGCACCGGCGAGCACGATCTTCTCGCCCGCTTCATAGATGAGCGCGATGTAGTTGTTCTGCGTCGCCTGCAGGGCCGACTCCGAGAGGATCGTGCCCGGCGTCACGACCTTGATGACCTCGCGCTTCGTCAGGCCCTTCGCCTTCGGGTCGCCGATCTGCTCGGCGATGGCCACCTTGTAGCCGCGCTTGACGAGCTTGTTGACATACGTCTCGGCTGCATGATACGGCACGCCGCACATCGGCGCATCCTGTCCTTTGCTGCGGCTCGTCAGCGTCAGGCCAAGCTCTTTTGAGACGAGCTTGGCATCTTCAAAGAACATCTCATAAAAATCGCCTAAGCGGAAAAACAGGATCGCGCCCGGATTCTGTTCCTTTGTCGCGAGATACTGCTGCATCATCGGCGTCATTTCCATCGATACGTACACCTCCTGGATAGACTGGATAAACTGGATAAAAGACGTGCTGACAAGATGCCAGCACGCCTGTCATTTCTCTTATGATACGCGCTCGCCCTTGAGGACCCAGGTCTGCGGGTGCGTGATGCGAACGTCGATGAAGTCGCCCGGCTTCTCGCCCGCATGCGCGAACAAGACGATCTTGTTGGTGCGCGTGCGGCCCATCCAGACGGATGCATCGTTCTTGCTCGGGCCTTCGACCATGACCTCCAGTGTCCTGCCGAGCAGTTTCTCGTTGATGGCGAGGCTGATCTCGTTCTGCACGGCCATGAGCGCATTCAAACGCTCCTTCTTGACCGACTCCTCGACCTGGTTCTCCATCGTCGCCGCGGGAGTGCCCGACCGCTTCGAGTAGATGAAGGTGTAGGCCGAATCGTAGCGGATCTCGCGCAGGAAGTCGAGCATCTGCTGGAAGTCCTCGTCTGTCTCGCCCGGGAAGCCGACGATGAGATCCGTCGTCAGGCTCACCTCAGGGATGGCCGCGCGGATGCGGCGCACGAGGTCGCGGTACGACTCCACCGTGTAGACGCGGTTCATCGCCTTGAGGATGCGGTTGCTGCCGTACTGGACCGGCAGGTGGATGTGCTCACAGAGATGCTCGCCGTCGCGTATGGCTGCGATGACCTTGTCGGATAGGTCCTTCGGATGCGACGTCATGAAGCGCACGCGGCGGATGCCCGGCACTTCATCGACCATCTTCAGAAGATCCGCGAAATCCGCGAGCTTGTGGTCCTTGCCATAGGAGTTGACATTCTGGCCGAGCAGCGTGACTTCCTCATAGCCGTTCTTCACGGCTTCCTCGACCTCGCGCACGATATCCTCCGGCAGGCGGCTGCGCTCGCGGCCGCGCACGTACGGCACGATGCAGTACGTGCAGAAGTTGTTGCAGCCGTACATGATCGGCACCCAGGCCGAGAGGCTGCCCGCACGTGCGACCGGCACATCGTCCGGCAGTTCCGTCTCGCCGAGCTGGACATCGACGACGTGGCCGCGCTCCGCCTGGATCTCCTGCACGACGCGCGTGAGCTCGTGGACCTTGTTGGTGCCGAGCACGAAGTCGATGTGCGGCGCGCGCTTGATGAGCGCATCGCCCTCCTTCTGCGCCATGCAGCCCGTGATGCCGAAAATCAGCTCCGGGCGCTCGCGCTTGAGGCGCTTGATCTCACCGATCTTGCCGTAAACGCGGTCCTCCGCCGTCTCGCGCACGCAGCACGTGTTGATGAGGATGAGGTCAGCCTCATCCATCGACTCCGTCCGCTCATAGCCGATCGTACGGAGCTGTCCCATCATGCGCTCTGCATCGCTCTGGTTCATCTGGCATCCATAGACCAGGAGGTACGCATAGCGGTGCAGCTTGCCATCTATCATGTTCATACGTTCTTTTCCGTCCTTTTCTTTGCTGTCTATCTCATAATCAATGCTTTATTGTATCAAAAATAGGCTCGCTTGTCCACGACACAGCCCACAGAGATACAGCAATACTGCATCGATCATGATGTATAGATGAAAAGATGCCGCACAGAGGAGCTTTCCCCATGCGGCATCAACTATATGTGGTCTATCTCTATCCGATCTGTCTCACAGCGCTGGCAGATACCGGCTCAAAGCACGGCAATCTTGTGCAGTGTCTCGACGATGAGGTCGACCTGCGGCTTGACCGTCGCGAGCACGAGATGCTCCTTCGGGCTGTGGATGTCCTTCGTCGTCACACCTATCGACACCATGTCGAGCTGTGGATTCTTGCGGAAGTGCCAGCCGCACTCGAGACCGGCGTGGATCGTCTCGACCTTCATCGGCTTGCCGTTCTGCTCGGCAAACGTCTCTGCCACGATCTTGGCGAGGCGGCTATCCTTGTTCTCCTTCCAGCCCGGCGACTGCGTGCCGATGTGCGCCGTGAAGCCCGTGAGCTCTGCGACCGTCTCAGCGTACTGACGGAATTCGTCGAGCTTCTGATCGATGGCCGAGCGCGGGAAGAACTGGACTTCTGCCTCGTCATCCGTCATGTTGACGACACCAAGGTTGGCGCTCGTCTCGACGAGCCCCGGGATGACCGTCGACATCGCGTAGACACCCGTGTGCAAGATCGTCAGGAGATTCAGCAGGCGCCTTGCATCGCCCGCCGTCAGGACCTGCTGCGGCGCCTCGACGCTCGTCAGCGGCACGAGGATCTGCGGCTCGACATTGCCGTACATCTTCTTGAAGCGCTCCTGCTGGTCTTTGATGACCGCCTCAATCTCTTCTTTCGGGAGATCCGTGACAAAGACGGCCGCCGCATCGTTCGGGATGGCGTTGCGCGCCTTGCCGCCCGCAAAGGATGCGAGCTCGATCTCGCCTTTCGCCTGCAGTGCTTTCAGGATCATCGCGAGCGTGCGGATGGCATTGCCGCGTCCATCGCCGATGCGCTCACCGGAATGGCCGCCGAGCAGCCCCTTGACCTCCAGCCGCCAGGCAGCCGACGTCTCCGGCTCCACGCGCTTCAGGGCGCGCGTGAAGTCGAGGTCGACGCTGCCCGCACTGCCGACGGTCAGCTCATCGTAATTCTCGCTGTCGCAGTTGATGAGGAACGAGGCATCCTTGAGGTGCTCTGCCGAGAGGCGGATGGCGCCCTTCATGCTCTGCTCCTCATCTGTCGTGACGATCAGGCGCAGCGGGCCGTGGTCCTTCGCCGTCTTCATGATGTAGATGGCCTCCGCCACGCCAATGCCATCGTCCGCGCCGAGGCTCGTGCCCTCAGCCGAGAGGTACTCCTCCGTGCGCACGAGCTTGATGGGATCCTTGAGCGGATCGTAATCATAGCCTTCTTCCGCCACGCAGACCATGTCCATGTGGCCCTGCAGGATGGTCAGCGGCGCCTTCTCGAAGCCAGCCGTCGCCTTCTTGTCCGCGATGATGTTGTTCGCCTCGTCCTGCATGACCGTAAAGCCGAGCTCGCTGAGATACGACTTCAGGAAATCGCTGACAGCCTGCTCGTGACCGGATTTGCGCGGGATAGCAGCCAGCTTGGCAAACTCCGCGAGCACACCCTCGAGCACCTCGTCCTGTCCTTCATGGTTCTTGTTCATCAAAATTCCCCTTTTCTGGTGTTCTGGTTCTCTTTTATCTGCTGCAACATAAAACAGCCTGCCCCTTGAGGCAGGCTGGCATGAATCCGTGGTTCTATTGGATCAAGTATCAGTCCTTGAGTTCTGCCGGCATTGCTTCTGCGACATCGACGCCTTCCGGTGCGTAGAGCACGATCTGCTCCGAGATGCGCTTTGCGCAGCCGTTGACGATATAGCAGGCACCGTTGACAAAGTCACAGATGCGGCGCTGCTCTTCAGCGGCAACGCGCTCGTAGTTGACAACAGCAGCCTTGCCGGCCTTGAGATTGTCCGCGATGTCCGTGACCTGGTCAAAGTTCTCCGGCACGTAGATCTGGACGCGCAGCTCCGGGATCTTCGTCGTGTGGACCGTCAGCTGTGGATGCTGCACGCGCGCGCGGGTGCGGAGAGACGGCGCAGGCTCCTGTGCCTCCGTGCGCTCGACATAGATCGAGTCGCCGCCCGAGACTTTGTACTCCTGTGCTGCCGCATGAGACTGCCTAGCCGAAACCTGCTGCTGTTTCTTCTCGCCAGCAGCTTCCTTGCTATCCTCTACCTCTACGTCTTCCCACGGCATCAATACATCGATGAGGCCCTGGAACTTGCCTTTGATCGTCTCCATCCCACTCATAACATCTCGTCCTTCCACCTGAATTCATATTATCCACACACACATGTGTATAAAACTGGATTTAACTATCGACATGATAACACATTTCGACAGAAATTGCAAAAAACCTGCCGAAAAATTTCATTTCCGACAGGTTTTCTCTCATTTTTATTCTTATTGCGAAGTGCCGAATCAGCCCTTGCGCGCGTTCTTGGCGTTGCGGCCGCGAATCGTGCGGTCGAGGATAGCCTTGCGCAAGCGGATGTGCTCCGGCGTGACTTCGACGAGCTCATCGCTGTTGATGTACTCGATGGCCTGCTCGAGCGAAAGGATGCGCGGCGGCGTCAGGCGGATGGCCTCATCCGAAGAAGACGTACGCATGTTGGAGACGTTCTTCTTCTTGCACGGATTGATGTCGATATCGTTCTCGCGGGAGTTCTCGCCGACAATCATGCCTTCGTAGACCTGCTCGTTCGGTCCGATGAACATCGTGCCGCGATCCTGCAGCGTGTAGATGCCGTAGCCCGTCGTCTCACCCTGCTCGAAGGCGACGAGGGAGCCGCGCGTACGGCCCGGGATGTCACCCTTGTACGGTGCATAGCCGTGGAAGACGTGGTTCATGATGCCGTTGCCCTTCGTGCTCGTCAAAAGCTCGGAGCGGAAACCGATGAGGCCGCGCGCCGGGATCGTGAACTCGAGGCGCATGTAGCCAGCCGTCTCCGTCATGTTCGTGAGCTCAGCCTTGCGCGTGCCGAGGCCTTCCATGACAGCGCCCATGTACTCCTGCGGTACCTCGACCGTCAGGTTCTCGATTGGCTCGCAGAGCTGGCCATTGATCGTCTTGTAGACGACTTCCGGTTTGCCGACCTGCAGCTCGTAGCCCTCGCGGCGCATCTCCTCGATGAGGATCGAGAGATGCAACTCGCCGCGACCCGATACCTTGAAGACATCCGGCGAATCCGTCTCTTCGACCTTCATGGCGACGTTCGTCTCAACTTCCTTGAACAGGCGGTCGCGCAGATGGCGGCTCGTGACGAACTGGCCTTCACGGCCGGCGAACGGGCTCGTGTTGACACCGAACGTCATAGAGAGTGTCGGCTCGTCGATGCGGATGGCCGGCAGTGCCTCCGGCTTCTCAGCGTCAGCGACCGTGTAGCCGATGCTGACATCACCGAGACCCGTCAGTGCGACGATCTCGCCCATCTTGGCTTCCGGCACTTCGATGCGCTGCATGCCCTGATAGACAAAGACCTTGCCGATCTTCGCGCGGATCTCCTGATCGCCGTTGATGAGCACGACATTCTGATTCGTGCGAGCCGTGCCGCGGCTGATGCGGCCGACGGCGACGCGGCCGACGAAGGCATCTGCCTCGAGCGTCGTGACCATCATCTGCAGCGGGCCGTCCGGATCGCCGTGCGGAGCCGGGATTTCCTTGACAATCGTCTCCATCAGCGGCTCGAGGTTCGTGCTGTCATCGTCCATGCTGTACTTCGCAATACCATCGCGAGCCGTCGCGTAGATGACCGGGAAGTCGAGCTGATCGTCATCGGCATCGAGTTCCATGAAGAGCTCAAGGACCTCATCGTAGACGTCGTCCACGCGCTGGTTCGGCTTATCGATCTTGTTGATGACGACAATCGGCTTCAGCTTCTGCTCCAGGGCCTTGCGCAGGACGTACTTCGTCTGCGGCATCGGGCCTTCGAATGCATCGACGAGCAGGAGAACGCCGTCGACCATGTTGAGGACACGCTCGACCTCGCCGCCGAAGTCAGCGTGGCCCGGGGTGTCGACGATGTTGATCTTGATGCCGTTGTACATGATGGCCGTGTTCTTCGAGAGAATCGTGATGCCGCGCTCGCGCTCGATATCGCCCGAGTCCATGACGCGTTCAGCTACCTGCTCATTCGAGCGGAATACATGGCTCTGCTTCAGCATGGCATCGACCAGCGTCGTCTTGCCGTGGTCGACGTGTGCAATGATCGCGATATTGCGGAGCTTATCATTAGTCATCATACTCATTCTGTGTAATCTGCCTCCTATAAAAGAAAAGGGATACCTGTCGTATCCTCACTTGCAAACTAAAATTACTCACTTATTATACATGCTTTCCCCGCGTAATGCAATAGATTTCCGAAGGCTGCCGCGCGCGGCAGTACAAAATACTTTTGTGCAAGCTATAACAAAAGTGTTGTATCTCCAATGATTTTTTGATATGATAATAGCCATGTTACAGATTTACACGTAAGCAAGAATACTCAGCAAAGGAAGTCCCCATCATGAACATCGATCTCAACATCTATCAGACACTCGCTGCCGCCACGGCAGTCTACTACATCGGCGTGCTCCTGCGCCTCAAGGTCCCATTCCTGCGCCGCTACTGCATCCCGGCCCCGGTCATCGGCGGCATCCTCTTCGCCATCCTCAACGACATCCTCTACGTCAACGGCATCTGGACGTATCGCCAGGATACCGTCATGCAGAACGTCTTCATGATGCTCTTCTTCACCAGCATCGGCTACACCGCCAGCATCAGCCTGATACGCAAGGGCGGCTCGCTCGTCGCCAAGATGGCCGTGCTCACCGCCCTCCTGATCCTGTGCCAGAACGCCATCGGCATCGTCCTGGCGCACGTCTTCGACCTGAGCCCGCTCATGGGGCTCGCGACGGGCTCCATCCCGATGGTCGGCGGACACGGCACATCCGGTTCCTTCGGCCCTGTCCTTGAGAGCGTCGGCCTCGACAACGCGACGACGATTGCCTTTGCCGCTGCCACCTTCGGCCTCGTCTCCGGCAGCCTGCTCGGCGGCCCGATGGGCGAATTCCTCGTGCGCCGCTACGGCCTCACGAGCGTCGCCGAAGAGGAACGCCTCGACCCAGCCAACACGAGCGACGAGCTCGAGAAGCTCGAGCAGGCCGCCCACGGCGAGCGCAAGGCCATCGACGAAGAAAAGCGCGCGGGGCAGAGCATCAACAACTACCGCTTCATGAACGCCCTCGCGCACCTGCTCATTGCCATGGGCCTCGGCACCGTCATCAGCCAGATCTTCATCAGCGCCGGCCTCGTCTTCCCGAACTACATCGGCTCCATGCTCGTAGCCGCCATCATCCGCAACATCTCCGACTACACGCACGCCTACAAGATCTACCAGCGCGAGAGCGAAGTCCTCGGCAACCTCGGCCTGACCATCTTCCTCTCGTGTGCCCTCATGAGTCTCAAGCTCTGGCAGCTCTCCGACCTCGCCATCCCGATGATGGTCATGCTGCTGAGCCAGGTGCTCTTCCTCGCGCTCTTCGCCAAGTTCCTGATTTTCCGCGTCATGGGCCGCAACTACGAGGCCGCCGTCATGGCAGCGGGCACCTGTGGCTTCGGCCTCGGCGCCACGCCGAACGCCATCGCCAACATGTCCGTCATGGTCGAGCGATTCGGCCCAGCCCCGACCGCCTTCTTCGTCATCCCGCTGATCGGTGCCCTGATCGTCGACTTCGTCAACTCCTCCATCGTGACCGTGCTGCTGAACCTCCTCGCCTGAATGATGAGCCCAGCCGCATGTAACAACATTACACCTTATCTGTGCGAGGCCTTTGCGTTCTGGCAGGCGTTATGATAGAATGGACATAGCAATCGTAGCAATCGCTATATTCATCGTTCATCAACTTCAAGATTCACAAAAGGAGATCACGACTCTATGCTCAATCAAGTTTCTGTATTCGCCGAAAACACAAAAGGCGCTCTGCGCAAGATGACGGCTGTGCTCGCAGCAGCAGACGTCAACATCTACTCCATGCTCGCCAGCGACAGCGCTGAGTTCGGCATCATCCGCCTCGTCCTGACGGACCCAGAGCGCGCACTTGCCGAGCTCAAGAAAGCCGGCTACCAGTGCCATATCGACAAGGTCATCGCCGTCGAGATGGGCGACACGCCGGGCAGCCTCGACGCGATCCTCAAACACCTTGAAGAGGCCAATGTCTCGCTCGACTACCTCTACATCTCCTATGACCGCCAGGCCAGCCAGCCGGTCGTCATCTTCAAGACGCAGGAGCCAGAGGCCGAGACATTCCTGCGCGGCAAGGGCTACAAGCTCGTCGACAAATTCTGATTCAGTTCAAGCACCTCAGAATAAATATCCCCCGGCATAGCCGGGGGTTTTATATTTACGGCCTTATAAGGCCT
>OLFU01002314.1_pt1 | contig 15390 bp, 11 predicted proteins | sample 1605161 | NCBI WGS metagenome assembly OLFU01 (sample SAMEA3888914, study PRJEB22519) | human gut metagenome | biome: human gut; feature: human-associated habitat; material: faeces | place: Denmark | collected 2011
CTTGCATGTGTTAAGCACGCCGCCAGCGTTCATCCTGAGCCAGGATCAAACTCTCATGTTAAAGTTTTGATTCCAGTCAAAATTCGCTTGGCTAATTTTAACCGTTATTACTGTTGTTTTGGTTTTGTTCTGAATGTTCTCTTGAACTTCAAGGCTTAACCAAAAGCCTTTGTTCTTAGAATTTTCAGGGTTTTACATACTGTTCAGTTTTCAAGGTTCTTTGTTGTTGTCTCATTGACAGCTCATTTATATTACCACAATCAGTTATCTTTGTCAACAACTTTTTTATTTTATTTTTCGCAACTGAGCTTTCGCTCAACAGCTTGAATATCATATCATAGGCAGTTGTCGTTGTCAACTATTTTTTCTTAATTTTCAAAACATTTTCGCAAATACGAAAACCTGTGATATTCGATTTTCCCTGCATATGCAGACCAACGTCAAAACACGTTAGAGTTAAAGTTTACCATTTCAGCATTAACTTGTCAAGGGATTTTCACTTGTTTTTTTCGCCTTGTTTTTTCGCTGATATATTCCATACAGAATCATTGCGCATCCTCGCGGAGCATTTATCTCAGTCGGAGACCCAACTCCCACTGAGACAAATTTGCTATTACTCGCCACCTAAAAAGGTGGGAGTCTTCTCGACTGAAATAAAAAATTTGGCACACCCAACTCATCACTAAGTAGTGAGAATGCGGTGTGCCGTTTTTCAATATCACAGTTTTTCTCTATAAGCTTTTAAATAATCCGTTTCACAACACCCATCAGGATGCTTCCAAGCATATTGTGGTCATACAGCCAGGTCAGCCAGATATTGCTTTCTATCTGGTTCAGGAAAAGTTCACCAATCGCCGTTGCCGAGAACAGTGTAATAAGCAGTGCTGCAATCCAGACGAAAAAGATCCCTTCCGCACCCCCCAGCACGGCACCTGCCAGACGGTTCAGTCCCGATATGATCGGCAGCCGGGAGACCACATTGAGCGATACGGACAGAACACGCAGTCCGCCGAACACGGCTGCAAACAGCAGAAAAAAACTTATAATATTGATCAGGCTGTTTGCCAGATAACGGCTGACGTAGTGGGTAAAGCTGCTTACACCCAGCGCTTCGTAAACTTCGCTGTTATTATTCTCCAGAAGCGCATCCTTTAACTGTTCCGGAAGCTCCATTTCTTCAATAATACTGCGCTGTACGGATGGCGGCGCCGCGTCAGCTGCCTCATTTTCCGCCTCATCGTCCTTTTGGATAAATTTCGTCACGCTGTCCTCCACCGCCTGATAGACCACCTCATTGCTGCGAAGCAGATTCGCGACAGACGGCGCACCAAAATGAACCACCCCCAGCGACAGCACCAGGGAAACGGCCGAGACTGCCAGGCGGACAAATCCGCGGTAATGCCCGTACAGTACCATGGAAACCAGATAGACTGCCACCACCACGAACAGCCAGTTTTCTTTTATATAAGCACCCATTGTCTGATCGCCTCCGCTACGCCCTCTTCCCGGTTCGAAGCGGCAATCCGGTCTGCGCGTTCCTTTAAAAATGGGGCGCCATTTTCCATCGCCACGCCGATTCCTGCTGCCTCCAGCATGGGCCAGTCGTTTTCGCCGTCTCCAAATGCCATCGTCTCCTCCGCTTCAATTCCCAGATACTGACAGAGATTCCGCAGCCCGCTCCCCTTTGTGATGCCCGCCGCGTTGAGTTCCAGATTCCACGGAAGCGAGGAGGTCACCAGAACCTCCGGCATCGCTTCCAGCTTTGCCCGGACTGCCTGCTTGCTCTCCCGGTCCTTAAAATTTAAATTCATCTTCTGCACCGGGCATTTTTTCTCCCGCAGATACTCCACCATGTCAGTAACTGCCCGGCGCGTCGCCCGGATATAGGCGCATTCACGTTCCGGTATCCCGTATTCTTCCAGCTGTGCCAGCAATCGCGTCTCGCTGACGCCTCCCTCCGATACATACATATCGTAAATAACCGGATGCCGGCGCAGCACCTCAATCACCCGGATCGTCTCTTCCCAGCTCAGGCAGCTTTCCGACACCCAGGTATTTTTCCCGAAATCCCGGACGACCGCCCCATTTGTAAATATGCCATAGTGGACGCCCGGCAGGCTCAAAACCTCCTCTGGCACTGCCGGGAGCGCGCGCCCGGTCGCCGGGACAATCTCAATCCCCCGCTGCGCGCACAGTTCCATCACCTGTCTTGTTTTTTCCGACACGTGCATTTTTTCATTTAACAGTGTCCCATCTAAATCGAGGGCTATTAACCGTGTTCCCATCTTTCTCTCCCGTATCTCTTTTTACTGTCCACTACCAGAAAACGCTGCCGGGAAGCATTCCCCCGCAGCGCTCTCTTTTACTAATTAGTTTTAATTTTAAAATTTCTCGAATTGTTTTAATTAATCAAAGAAATGTTTCTCTTTCAGAATCAGAAGTCCATCCTTATCATATTTCGATGAGAACAGTCCACTGAAGGATTTCTTCTCCGCCTTATCTGCAGCTTCCTCGATCAAATCTTCGGCACTTGTCTTGGTAAGCGGTTCTCCATCCTCCTCCATCATCTCAGCGCGCTCGTACAGAGCCAGCATGCTCTTTCCCGAAATACTGCAGTCGATCTCCGATGCATATTTGCAGGCATACTGAACAAACTCCTCAACATCCATATCGCCGGACTTTTTGGACGGTTTCTCTTCCGGCTCATCCTCTGGATAATTGGAATACTCGTCGTCTTCGCGTTCGTCTTTATAGCTGTCTTTGTAATCGTCCTTATAATCATCACGATAGCCGCCACGCGCATAATCATCCTCCGGCTCATACTCGTCCTTCTCGTAGTGATCTTCTTCGTCTTCATACTCCGGCTCGTCATCGCGTCTTGCCTCTTCCTGACGGCGCAGTTCTTCTCTCTGCCGCTCTGCCAGACGGCGGTCTTCCTCCGCTTTACGCGCTTCTTCTGCCTCTTTGGCTGCCAGTGCCTGTGCTTCTTCCTTGGCGCGCTCTTCTTCCTCACGGCGGGCTGCTGCTTCCTGCTGTCTGCGTTTTTCCTCTGCCTCTTTTTCTGCCTGACGGCGGATCTCCGCTTCACGCTCTGCCTGGCGTTTTCTGGCTGCTTCTGCTTCCTGCTGCGCCTGCTGGCGTTTCAGCTCTTCCTCGCGCGCCTGTGCCAGCTTCGCTGCATCGTCTTTCTGGTTTTCACAGCCGATATACTGGAAACGCACTGCTAATGCCGGATATGCGCGGTGCATCTGCTCTAAACGTGCCTGCGTATCAATCAGAACAACGACCATGCCGGTTTCATCCTGTGTCATCAGTTCTTCCAGCTCTTCCACCGTCAAATCGTCCAGATCAGCTGCATGCTCGACCACCAGATCCTTGCCTGCCAGGCGCTCCGCCACCGATGCGATGCCGCGATGGGAAAGGTTTGCACCGCTGATCTTGGCAACCGGATGCTTGGTTCCCAGCTCGCGGTGAATCTTTTTCAGAGAATCAAGTGCCATCGCAAGACCGGCTGCCGGATCTTCCGCCTCGATCATCAGATGATTTGATTCCTTGATCTCCTCTTCTTCCTCTTCCGGTTCGAAATCCCAGTCTTCCACTATGGTTTCCTCTTCCTCTTCAAATTCATGAATCGGAGCTTCCTCGCTCTTTTCCTCTGCCTCTGCCGGCTCTAGGTCGCGGAGATTCCTGAAAACACGTGTCTCCCCTTCGGATGCGCCCTCTTCCTCATCGTAAGGCTTGATCTTGGACACTTCTTTTGCCAGCGCTTCTTCCGCCTGTGCTTCATGAAGGCTTGCTACTACATCCTCGTCCAGCGCAGCCTTTTCTACTTTCTCGTCCGCCGGTTTTGTCTCAGCTTTCGGTTTTCCAGCCTTCTCTTCTGGCTCTGCCTGCTCCGGCTGTCCCTCCGGCTCGTTCTCCGGTTCGTCGTCCAGCTCTGCCTCCGGCTCATCCGTATCCAGATACTCTCCTTCCGGCTCTGGCTTGCGGTATGTACCGTTCTTGTACTCTTCTTCCACCGCACGCAGCTTCTCTTCGTACTTCTCGCGGTTTTCCACCAGATCCATCTGATATTTCGTCAGCGGCGCATACTGAAGTTTCAGTTCCATTGCCTTGTCCACATATTTGCCAAGACCGAACATCAGCATGATCTTGTCGCAGATCCGCACACAGTCGTCCGCCTGGTTCGCCTGATGATAAAGCTCTGCCAGGTGGTACAGCCATTTCTCATCCAGCTCTTCCTGACAATATCTCTCCAGCGAATTGATCTGCTGCTCTAACGGCGCATCCTTCGCCTCCAGAATCAGGAAACGAAGCAGGTACTGGCGCGGGTCATCGCCGGACAGCTCACAGAACTCCCGGTAATATGCCTCTGCCTCCTGAATATTATTTTCACGCAGTGCAAGGTCGGTCAGCTTATATAAAAGCCCCTTTCCAAGCGGCGCTCTCTCATATGCCAGCAATAAAATATCCTTGGCATCCTGATACTCTGCATTTTTCTCATAAATCTGGGAAATCATCGTAAGCAGGCTGGTGCTGCGTACACGACGCCAGTCGATGGTATCGGCGATCTTCATCGCCGTCTCGAAATCTCCCTTGTTAACCAGTTTCTTAATCTGCTCTACCTTGATGTTAAACTCGTATTTATCCATCTTATGCATCTCCTAACTTCCTGCCGCGGCAGAAGTTTTATTGTTACTGTTCACGCATACGTGCCCAGTAACGTTTTATTTGCTCACCGGCTACAGCTCTGTACGCCCATCCAGCGCGCGCAGAAGCGTTACCTCATCAATATATTCCAAGTCGCCCCCGACCGGAACGCCGCTGGCGATTCGCGTCACCCGGATCCCTGTCGGCTTAATCAGCTTGCTCAAATACATCGCGGTCGTCTCGCCCTCCAGGCTTGAGTTGGTTGCGATAATGACCTCACGAACCTCCTCTTTCTGCAGGCGAGTCATCAGCTCCTTGAGCCGGATGTCGCCCGGCCCGATCCCCAGCATCGGGGAGATCGCCCCATGCAGCACATGATAGACCCCGTTGTATTTTCCTGTCTTTTCATATGCCGCCAGATCGCGCGTATTTTCCACCACCATGATCGTCTCATGATCTCGCCGGTCGCTGCTGCAGATCGGGCATAGTTCCTTATCCGTCAATGTGCAGCACTCCTTGCAGTAACGCACATTCTGCTTGGCTTCCAGAATCGCGCCGGACAAGTGCCTGACCTGTTCTTCCGGCATATTGATGATATGAAATGCAAGACGCTGCGCCGATTTACTTCCGATTCCGGGAAGTTTTGACAATTCTTCGATTAGCTTGCTAATCTGGCTGCTGTAATAATCCATCGCTTAAAACGGGAATCCGCCTCCCAGACCGCCAAGGCCACCGGTCAACTGGGTCATCATCTGGCTGCTGTCCTCTTCCGCCTGACGGAATGCCTCGTTGGTCGCCGCCACGATCAGATCCTCTAACATCTCGATATCATCCGGATCCACTACTTCCTCAGACAGTTTCACGGAAAGAACCTCTTTTTTACCAGATACGGTCACGGTTACAGCGCCGCCGCCTGCGGATGCGCTGTACTGCTTCTCCTCCAGCTCTTTCTGCTTCTCTTCCATCTGGCGCTGCATTCTCTGCGCCTGCTTCATTAAATTGTTCATATTGCCCGGCATACCGCCTGGGAAACCGCCACGTTTTGCCATGGTGTCATTCCTCTCTTTCACTTCTTTTTATTTATATTCAGACTGGCTGCCGATTGCAGCCGGTTCTATATATCATATAAACCCACTAATATCATTTATCTGCATTTAATCACAGCTTCTTGCATTACAAAACAAGGCTCATCTTTGGCAAGCTCCACTACACAGGATCATCCTCTTCGACAATCACATCGGTATGGATTGCGTTCTTTAAATCCTCATCACTGACATAAACCGTTCTTTGCGGCACAGCAGATGATTCTAAACGGACTTTAAATTGCAGAGTCTTTTTGTATTTTTCTTGCACTACTTCCTGCAAATTCTTAAGCTCAGGCTCCCGATTGATAATTCCAAACGTATTTTCATCTGTACACACAATGCAAAGGCAGCCTTCGCCCGCCGGTTCTACACTTGTCTTGGGAAGACTGAGTCTAATCGAACCCACAAGCTGGCTCAGGGACGCAATCCGTCCCCATTCTTTCCGCATCAGCATCAGATCCTCGTACTGTGCCGGCGGAAGGGATACCGTCTTCGGCTCAGGCGGCGTTTCCACCACAGCCGTTTTGGAGGATGCCGCCTGCCCCGCTGCCGGTGCAAGGGACGCCAGTTTCTGTAGATTGTCCGGCATTTCCTGCATTTTCTGCTCTAATAGCGTAATCCGCTGTAAAATGGAATCAAGATTCTGTTCCATCGACGGCGTCGTCAGCTTGATAAAGGCAATCTCCACCAGAATCCGCTTCTGCGACGCGTAGCGCAGCTGCCCGGAAAGTTCCGAGAAAATACGGATGTAACGCATCAGCATTTCCGTATCAACACCTGCCGCCTCTTCCTTTAAAACTGCCAGATTTTCCTCCGACATATCGAGCATATCGCCCGGTTCGTCGGTCGTCTTGGCAATCAGGAGATTTCGCATATACCAGACGAAATCGTTGACGAGCTGCGAAAGATCGCGCCCCTGGATGATCATTTCCTCAATCTCACGGATGCACGCCTTCGTATCACTTGCAAGCACCGCCTGAAACAGCTTGCTGAACACGCGGTTATCGACCGCGCCCAACACCTCGATCACATTGTCATACGTCAGCTTTTCCCCGAAATGGAACGCCACGCACTGATCGAGAAGACTTAACGCATCTCGCATCGAGCCATCCGCCGCACGTGCCACATACCTAAGTGCCCGATCGTCTACATCGATCTGCTCCGCCTGCGTCAGCTCCGCCAGCCGTCCCGCGATGGTATCGATCGAGATCCGCTTGAAATCATATCTCTGGCACCGGGACAGGATCGTGATCGGGATCTTGTGGACCTCCGTCGTCGCCAAGATAAATATAACGTAGGACGGCGGTTCTTCCAGCGTCTTTAAGAGCGCATTGAACGCGCCAATCGAAAGCATATGAACCTCGTCAATGATGTAGACGCGGTAGCGCCCGTCCGTCGGCGGGTACTGCACCTGCTCCCGGATATCGCGGATATTTTCCACACCATTGTTGGATGCCGCATCGATCTCCACCACATTGAGGGAAGCTCCTTCCGCAATCTGGCGGCACATACTGCACTCGCCGCAGGGGCTGCCGTCCACCGGATGTTCACAGTTGACTGCCCGTGCAAAGATCTTGGCAATACTCGTCTTACCGGTTCCGCGCGTCCCGCAGAAGAGGTACGCGTGCCCGATCCGCCCGGAGTTGATCTGATTTTTCAGGGTCTTTACGATATGGTCCTGACCCCGGACCTCTTCAAAGGACGTCGGACGCCATTTTCTGTACAGTGCTGTATATGACATAAACTACTACTTCCTTACTATTCGTCGCCGAAGCTGATGCCTACATCCTTAGCTTCCCGGATAATATCGCTCTTCGGATCGACCATCTTTAATTTACCGGCAATGTCCGCGAGCGGAATTTTTTCAATCTTATTGTTGTTTAAAGCAACCATATAGCCGTATTCTTTGCGGCGGATCATCTCTGCTGCCTCCGCGCCGAGGCGCGTCGCAATCACGCGGTCATACGGACATGGCTCGCCTCCGCGCTGCATATGCCCCGGAACCGTCACACGGATCTCCTGCCCCGTCCGCTCGGAAATCTGGGCACCCAGCTCGTAAGCGACCGACGGATAAACCGGTCCATTTTTCTTCTTTTCTTTTAATTCTTTCTTGGTCAGGGCTGCATTTTCCTTGGAAATCGCGCCCTCTGCGACCGCCAGAATCGTGAAATTCTTGCCATTTTTAGTACGGCTGCGGATCGCATTTACCACCACATCAATATCATACGGGATCTCCGGCAGGAGAATGATGTCAGCTCCGCCCGCGATGCCTGCATAGAGCGCCAGCCATCCCACCTTGTGGCCCATGATCTCCACGATGAAGACTCTGCCATGAGACGCCGCCGTCGTATGAATACAGTCGATGGCATTGGTCGCCACATCAACCGCACTATGGAATCCAAACGTAAGATCGCTGCCCCAGAGATCGTTGTCTATGGTCTTCGGAAGAGAAACGATATTGAGTCCTTCCTCCCGCAGCAGATTTGCCGTCTTCTGGCTGCCGTTGCCGCCTAAAATGACGAGGCATTCCAGTTTCAGCTTGTAATAGGTGTGTTTCATCGCTTCCACTTTATCCAGACCGTTCTCGTCCGGCGTCCGCATCAGCTTGAAAGGCTGTCTGGAAGTTCCCAGAATCGTACCTCCGCGTGTCAGAATCCCGGAAAAATCCGACTGTTTCATAATCCGGTAGTCTGCATACATAAGACCTTTATAGCCGTCTTCAAATCCAACTATCTCTATGTCATCGAACATCTTGTACAGCGATTTTGCCACGCCTCGCATCGTCGCATTTAAGCTCTGGCAGTCGCCGCCGCTGGTTAACATACCGATTCTTCTCATGAGCGCTTTCCCTTTCTTCATAACCGTCCAGTACCTTCACAGTTACCCTTATTCTAAGTTTCCAACAACCCCCATATCAGGATAAACTACACCCATTTTGTAATTATAATACAATCATATCCCGCGGGCAAGAAAAAATTCCTTACAAATATCATAGACATAAAAATACCGGGATACGCGCTTTTAATCTGCTCCGGCACGGTATTCCTACCCCTTGGCAAATCAAATTCCACATATCCCGGCTATATTCACACACCTGCAAAAATGCTTGTTTCTGTATCTATTATTTTCTATTTTTTATTTCATAGGAAGCAATTTCCTATGAAATAAAAAAATCCGCACGCCCGGCTTCGAACGTATGCCATGGACGTTACCCTGACAGTTAACTCGGTCCAGGCTGCCTTGCGGCACACAGAAGCTTCTGCTTAGTGCTGCTGCATTCCTGCCCTGACACGGTTCACAGATTTCTGTTGCGCAAGACCCAGACTTCAACGCCACTTTTCAGGGGCAGCCCCACAGTAAAAACGCCCTCGGTCGGACAACACCCCTGCTATAGCGGATTGCAGGTACAGGGCACCGCTAACTCCCCGGCTGTGCGGAAACTTTATGACTTGATCTTATATGACGGAATGACCTGCAGACCGTCAGCCTGTTTAGTATACATGGCAGCCGCCGTTTTGTCAAGCCGGAGCTTGACTAACAAGCATTGCATAAAAATACACAAGAATACATTTTATTGTTTTTTTATCATTTTTTATCCCAGAATCTTGCAACAGAAGAAAGAAATCATTATAATAGGTATAAATCTAGCGACTGCAAAAAGTCAAACAGTTACTAAATCATAAAATTCTGTAAGATTGGAGCAACGATTATGGAAAAGAAAAATATCGACTGGAGCAACATCGGTTTCGGCTATATGCCAACGGATTACCGCTATGTTTCCATGTATCAGAATGGTTCCTGGGACGAAGGCGCCCTTACCTCCGACCCGAATATTACCCTGAATGAATGTGCCTGTGTTCTGCAGTATGCACAGACTTGCTTCGAGGGTCTGAAAGCGTATACGACCGAGGACGGCCATATCGTTACGTTCCGTCCTGACTTAAACGGCGAGCGTATGGAGAATTCCGCAAAAGGTCTTGAAATGCCGCCATTCCCGAAGGAGCGCTTCGTAGACGCCATCACAAAAGTAGTAGAAGCCAACGCAGCATTCGTACCGCCGTATGGTTCCGGTGCAACCCTGTACATCCGCCCGTATATGTTCGGTTATGATTCCATCATCGGCGTTAAACCGGCAAACATCTATCAGTTCCGTGTATTCTGTACACCGGTTGGCCCGTACTTCAAGGGCGGCGCTAAACCGATCACCATCCGCGTCAGCGATTTCGACCGTGCAGCACCTCACGGAACCGGTCACATCAAAGCCGGATTAAACTACGCGATGAGCCTGCATGCGATCGTCGATGCTCATAAGAACGGTTTCGATGAGAACATCTACCTGGATCCGCAGACACGTACCAAGATCGAGGAGACCGGCGGCGCAAACGTTATCTTTATCACCAAAGACGGCAAGCTGGTAACTCCGAAGTCCAACAGCATCCTTCCGTCTATCACACGCCGTTCTATCCTGCAGGTTGCAAGAGATTACCTCGGCATGGAGACCGAAGAGCGTGAAATATACTTAGACGAGGTAAAGGATTTCGCAGAGTGCGGTCTGTGCGGTACCGCAGCTGTTATCTCCCCGGTTGGCAAGATCGTTGACCACGGCAAGGAAATCTGCTTCCCGGCAGGTATGGAGAAGATGGGTCCGGTTACCCAGAAACTCTACGAGACACTGACCGGCATCCAGATGGGTCACATCAAAGCTCCGGAGGGCTGGATCCACGTAATCAAATAAGGACTGTATTTTTCGGTTTGAACGGGAAATATGGAATGCAAAAAGCTGGTGGAAATCATTCACCAGCTTTTTCTTCTTTCTTCTTTTTTCTCTTTTCACGCAATTCTTTGAAAAATTCTTTCAACATCATCGAACATTCCTCGCCCAAAAGTCCTTCTTCTGTCTCCACCTGATGATTGAATCCTTTTTCATCCAGAAGATTCAGTACCGAACCAGCGCAGCCGGCTTTCGGGTTCATGGAACCGATGTAAACTTTTGGAATCCGCGCCTGCACGATCGCCCCTGCGCACATCGGGCACGGTTCCAGCGTCACGTACAGCTCACATTCTTCCAGGCGCCAGTCGCCCATGCACTTGCACGCTTTTTTGATTGCCGCGATCTCCGCATGTGCCAGCGCGCTATGATCGACCATCCGGCGGTTGTAACCCCTGCCGATGACTTTGTCCTCATACACGATCACGCAGCCGATCGGCACTTCTCCGAGCGCCCAGGCTTTCTTCGCCTCGCGGATCGCCGCTTTCATATATTTCTCTTCCCGTGTCAATTTTGCTGCCACTGTTTTTTCCTCCGTTCAAATTCATCCGCTTCCAACAACAGACATCCTTATCCCAGTTTCCCGACAAGTTTGATCCGCCACCAACCAAACACCTGAAAGCATTTGACCCGTGTCCATCCTACCCAGAAAAGCTATCCTTTGTCAAGCGTTCTCTAAAAGGATCGACCGGCTTTTATGTAAAATTCAAATCCGTATACCAATACCCGAACCGGCTGTCGCGCGGCGGCTGGCGGGTGGAACGGACAAAGCGGTCAAAGCCGAACATCGCCGCCATATATTTTTCATTGTTTCCATAATGTCCCGGCACGCCCAGAATGTAGCGCCCCCGTTCGCCAGATTTCCCCAGCCTCGCCAGAATCAGATATCGGTAGTTGTAGTAACCGTGCAGAAGAAAGCTGTTATTTCCATACACCCAGTTTTCCCGCGGCAGAAGCCCGATATCCTGCGGTTTGATTACAAGAATCTCGCAGCCGTCGGCGCATTCGAAGGCGGTTACTTTCGGATAGGTAACGCGCAGGCGGTCCCAGAGAGTCTCGGCGGGATCTTCTTTGGGAGATTCCTTGGAAGAATCTGGTTGCGGTTGTTTTTGATTTTGAGAGCCTGGCTGAAATGCTTCTTGATGGTCTGGTGGAGAATCTGGAAGCGCCTCTTTCCGGACTTCCCGGGTGGATTCTTGAGAATCTTTCCGCCGTGCTTCTGTCTGTGCTTCCTGATAGGATTCCTGAAAACTTTCCTTCGGTGTCTCCGTTTGCGCTTCCTGATTGGATTCCTGAGAACTTTCCTGCGGTGTCTCCATTTGCACTTCCCGAACAACTTCTGCCTCTTGATGATCGGATGTTTCTGAGATATCTGGAACCGCTTCCATGGTTTCCGTGTCCTCGAAAATCTCCAGGTTTGAATCCTCCAGCTTTTCTGGCTGGGGCTGGCTGATTCCGAAGTCCGTTTCGTTTATATTCACAGCTTCTTTCTTCTCTGTCTCCGTGGATGTGTCCTGACTCTCCATTTCTCCCGACCGGGTAAGTTCTGACGCCTCATCCAATTTTTCTTTCCCTACAGACGCACTGTTCACTTCCCCAGATACATTCTCTGCCAGTTTCCGCGTTGCCTCTTCCTTCTCCGCTTCCTGCTCCCGCACTTTCTCAGCAGTCACATCCGCCAGTTCAACCTCTGCCGCATGCGCGACAGCATCTTCCCAGATCGTCGTATAGGCACGCCATGCGCTGTCCGTCTCATGAAGAGTCAGACCACAGCACTCTTCCATATTGCAGCCGCTTCCTTCAATATTTTCACAATTGACGACGGCACGGAACTCCCCATTTCCGCCACGGACAAACAGGGTGCCGATACGGATCTCTTCCTGCCCTGCCAGAAGGTATACGCCGATCGGGCTGCCGCCCGCAAAGACACGGCGGACGCTGACCTGAATCCGACAAGAAGTTCCCCGCGTCTCCAATTTCGCAAATCCCGTATTTTTCCCTTTGATTCCGCCCTCGTATGCATAGATATATGATATTAACCGATGATATGCAGACATGTTTTCACTCCTTTGCTTTGTATTATATGCAAAAGAAGCGCCGGTTTATGACAGGATTTCTATATCCTGATATAAACCAACGCTGCAAATACGTCCGTATAACGCAAAATCGGGAACAGTTAAAAACTGTTCCCGATACTGCCGGCGACCGGAATCGAACCGGTACGAAGTTTAACCCTCGCAGGATTTTAAGTCCTGTGCGTCTGCCAGTTCCGCCACGCCGGCATCATGATTACTCATGACTGGCACAAAGCCAAATGGATGGAGGTGGATTCGAACCACCGAAGCGAGACGCAACAGATTTACAGTCTGCCCCCTTTGGCCACTCGGGAACCCATCCAAAATTGCTCTGACAGTTGAAGATTATAGCATGGCTATCTCAAAAAAGCAAGTGTTTTTATATATTTTATTTAATATTTTTATTTCCATTTTTTCCTGCTTTTGATTCTTCTCGCTCAACTGCCAGAAATCATATATCTTGTCGAAGCCGCATTTCCTACAATGCCGTATCATTTCCCGTCAAAACGATACTTCCGACCGGTGGGATTTTCACCTCGATATAGCCGTCCTTTACCTCATGTTCAACCTGTCCGGCGTTGTAACCGTCCTCATAGGTCATCATTTCCCGGCGCAGGACCGCCCCGTCGCGCGCCCCGATCTGCCAGACCGGAATCTTGAGCGTCAGCCAGTCATCACCTGTATTGACCGCCGTCACGCCGCAGCACGCGCCGCCAGCTCTCTGAGCACTCTGAAAACGTCCATAGGCAATATAGCCATCTCCTGCCGCCAGCGCTTTCAGGGAACCATTTCTAAATGCCGGACAGCGTTTCCGAATGCCGCTCATGTAGCGGTGGAACTCGATCAGCTCCAGGTTTTCCCCGCCCCACGGGTACGTCCGGCGGCTGTCCGGATCGGTCCATCCACAGACACCCGCTTCGTCACCGTAATAGATCGTCGGTGCGCCCGGCCAGGTCATCTGCATGACAACACCCTGGCGGAAAATACCATAGCTGATGCCTTCCTCCGCTGCTTTTGCACCTGCCGACGCAAGACGGCCCACCCGGCGGTTTGTCCGCGTCATAAAGCGGGAGTGATCATGGTTGGACAGCTCGTTCATCGCACACTGCACGGAAGCCATCGGCATTTCACTCATATGGTAGCGCATCGCCTCAAAAAAGGCGCATCCATCCCCAAACAGCGCCGGATTTTCTTCGTCACTGTGCTTCTCCATCCCGGTCAGAAACCATGACAGCGGCTCCATAAACGCATCATAATTCATGACCGTATCCCACTGATCGCCCTTCAGCCAGTCATACGGGCTGCCGTAATGTTCCGCGATCATGACCGCCTCCGGATTTGCCTCCTTGACTGCCGCGCGGAAATCACGCCAGAACTGATGGTTCATCCCGGCACTCCGCCCCAGATCTGCCGCCACATCCAGCCGCCAGCCATCTGCTCCAAACGGCGCCGACACCCATTTTTTCGCAATCCCCAGAATGTACTGGTACAATTCCGGCGATTCCTCGTAATTGAGCTTCGGAAGCGTCGCGTGTCCCCACCAGCCATCGTAGCTGTCATTAAACGGCCAGGCATTTTCATTGTGGAACTGGAAAAAATAGCGATACGGGCTGTCCTCCGAGACATATGCCCCCTGCGGATAGCCGCCCGCGTGCTGGTACAGAAGTTCCGCATCCAGCCATTTATTGAAAGAACCACAATGGTTGAACACACCATCCACCAGCACCCGGATTCCCCGCTTGTGTGCTTCCTCAATCAGGCGGGCAAAAAAGGCATCGCTCGCCTCCAGGTTCTGCTCATCCGCCGTCCGCGTCATATATTTATGTGCGCGGTCATTGTCCGTATCTTCCGGGCACACCAGCCCGTCTGCGTCCTCCAGAATCACTCCATAATGCGGATCGATATGGTCGTAGTCCTGACAGTCATACTTATGGTTCGACGGTGATACAAATACCGGATTTAAGTAGATTGCTTCTATCTTGAGACTCTTTAAATAATCAAGTTTATCTAAAACACCCTGCAGATCCCCGCCGTAAAACCGTCCCACATCGAGTGTACTGATCGGTTCCTTCCAGTCCGTCACCCGGGTGACCGGCTTTTTCAGATAAATATATTCATTGGTTTCCGTATCGTTTGTAGGATCGCCGTTGCAGAACCGATCCACATAGATCTGATACATCAGCGCGCCCTTGCTCCACTCCGGCACATGAAATCCCGGAATCAGGCGGAACGGGTGCGCCGCCGCATCCTCTGTCAGCCCGATCCGGTTGTAAAGACAGACGTTCTCGCCCCAGGTTACCTGAAATACATACGAAAATGTTTTCGTTCCCAGAGTCAGCGCACAGCTGTAGTAATCAAAACGGCTGTCTGACTTGTCAGCCATATCGCTACCATCTATGCCTCGACTTGTATCTGCACCGTTCCCAACGCTGCCAGCACAGCACTCCCACGAAAGCCGTTTCATCTGCCACTCCTGCAAAAGCGCCCCGGTCTCCGGGTCATATTCCAGCAGTACAACCGCATCTGCTCCATTTTTCTCTGTTCTGAAATAAAATGTAACGACTTCACCCGCATCTGCCTCCGAAGGACAACGGTAATCCTCTGTCTCGTCGCAAAATAGCGCGTCGCGATTGATCTGCTCCATCTGTTTCCCTTTCCAGCGGTTTCACCGCTTTCACAATCATGTTATTTTCTGCCCATATTTTACAGGATTTCCCAAAATTACACAAGTTATTTTCACACCCCTAATTTTAGGTAATAAAAAAGAATGTGCCTTGGCACATTCGGGCGTCTCGCGCGGTCGCTTGCGACA
>OLFU01002319.1_pt1 | contig 15370 bp, 9 predicted proteins | sample 1605161 | NCBI WGS metagenome assembly OLFU01 (sample SAMEA3888914, study PRJEB22519) | human gut metagenome | biome: human gut; feature: human-associated habitat; material: faeces | place: Denmark | collected 2011
TGGAAGCCAGCTGACGCTAGCGAAATAAAGGCGCTGTGGATGATTTTTCCACAGCCGCTTTTTTACAACAATTTCATTTTATGTCCCAGCAGCACCATTCTTCTTCCCACAAAAGGAATCTGGGCCAGTTCCTCTTCCGGCATGGTCTTCAGGACCAGCAGCAGCAGGGCGTACACCGGGATGGCCACCGCCATGCCCCCCAGGATGCTCCAGGCGCCCCAGTTGGGCACCAGTGCCAAAAAGCCCTTCACCGCGGCTCCCATGGCCACCGCTGCCACGGCCGTCTTCACCAGCTGCTTCAGCTCCAGAGAGAAGCCTGTATATTTCTTGATGAAGAACAGGTTCAGGATGGCCGCGATGCCGATATCCGCCACCGTGGCCCAGCTGGACCCCACGATGCCCATGGTGGGCGTCAGGTTCCAGTTCAGGAACACCTTGGAAGCCGCCGCGATGATCATGTTGAACACCGGGATCTTGGTCTTGCCCAGGCCCTGCAGGATGCCCGTACTTACCTGGTGCAGCCCCAGGAGGAAAATGGCCCAGCTCATGGTCTCGATGGAAGGCCCGGCCTTGGGGGCATTATAGATCAGGGCCGCCACCCGTCCCCCCAGCACATGGAGACCGATGCTGCAGGGAATGGTGATCACAGCCGCCACGGAAAAGGCCGCCGCCACTTTCTCCCGGATCCCCTCCGTATCCTCCAGGGTCCGGGATTCGCTGATGGCAGGCACCAGACTGATGGAAAGGGCCGCCGTCAAAATGGTGGACATATTCACCAGAGGCACGGCCATCCCTGTCAGGTACCCGAACAGGGTGGTGGCCTCCGACATGGACCAGCCACCGGCCATGAGCCGGCGGGGCACGATGACCATATCCAGATTGGACACGATGGGTAGCATCAGGCTGGCCATGGAAACGGGCAGGGCCAGCATGATCAGCCGTTTGATGATCTTGCCGGCCGGTTCCGGTTCCTGAGGCGGCACGTTCTCTTCCCCCTGGGGGAAGAACTTATGCTTCAGTTTCCGGTAGAACCCCAGCAGCACCAGCAGGCCGCAGAAGGCACCGGCACCGGCGCCCATGCTGGCCCCGGCTGCCGCATAGGTCAGGCCGTAGGGCAGCAGCAGATAGGAGAAGGCAATCATGGTCACCACCCGGATCAGCTGCTCCGTGATTTCCGAGCAGGCGGTAGGGGTCATGATCTGCCAGCCCTGGAAATATCCCCGGAAGCTGGAGAGGAAGGTAACAAAAAACACGGCCGGCGCCAGGGCGATGATGGAATAATAAGCCCGGGGGTCCGGAATGAACCCGGATTCCACCAGAAAGTGTGCCAGGGCCAGCAGGGCCCCTGTGAACAGCAGGCCCGTGGCCAGCATCATCCACAGGGACACTTTGAATACGTGCTGGGCGCCTCCGTAGTCCTTTTTGGCCACCTTTTCCGCCGTCACAATGGAAATGGCCACCGGAATGCCGGCGGAGGACACGGTGATGGCCATCAGGTAGATGGGGAATCCCATCTGGTACAGGCCGATACCTTCGCCCCCCATGACCCGGGACAGGATCACCCAGTTCAGGGCTCCGATCACCTTCACCACAATACTGGAAATGGTCAGGATCATGGTCCCTTTCAGGAATTTCTTGGTTTTGCTGTTTGCGGGAGTCTGTTCTTGCTGCGCCATGCCATCCATCCTTTATCTTGTATCTGAAACCGGAGTCCGCATCTTGGCGGCTCCGGTTCTGGGAATCCACTGCAATCGTATTATTTTATCATATTTTTCCTGCTTTAGGCCACTTTCCTTCTATCCTTCCGGAAATAAATGGGCCCCGTCCATCTGGTACACATCTTCCTTTCCCGAGTCTTCCGGACTGTACCGGATCTTTACGAACACATCCGGTCTGGCTCCGGCGTGGATCCACACTCCGAAGGTGGCCAGTGTCTGGGGCCCTGTTTCCCGGCTCCCGATCCGCCAGATGCTGTTGTCCGGTCCTTCTGTCCGGTCCTGGCTGTATCGGATCAGGTCAGCCAATCCATAAGGAGCCGACTGGCTCTCCAGCAGATCCTGGATCCGGGCATAGCGATGCCGGGCCGAGACCGATGGTTTCAAATTCAGTTCCTGGAATTCCGGACTCAGATAGAAATTGGTGTGGGTCAGGGTATCGTTTTTTACCCGGCGCACCGTCACCCGGTCCTCAGCCCCCACTTCCACCCAAGCCAGTTCCGAAGCATCTGCCAGCAGCAGGAACTTGGGACCGCCCAGGTCGATGCCGCTGGCAAGGGCCTCTTCCACCGACCCGTACCGGCCCAGCAGTTTTCCCAGGGCACTGGTGCTGCGGCCCATGGCCTGCCGCTGTTTCCGGGGGAGGCAGCTGGCTGCCGCGGAAAGCACCGCCAGCCCAGCTTCATTGACGCCGCCCTTCAGGCCCATTTTCTTTTCCGTTCCGCCGTACAGACCGTAAAATCGGTAGCGAGTGCCCTGTACCATCCTCATTTCCTGGTATTCCGGCCGGAAGTCCCGGTTCTTCACCACCAGGGTTCCCCCGCCCAATACCCGGTTCCCCTGGGCCCCGAACAGGGTACAGGACAAGGCAGAAGAGACCGGCAGAAAGGCGGTCAGGCAAATGATAAAAATTCTTATTAGAAATAAATTCATTTTTTCTCGTTCTTCCTTGCTTTCTTTCCTGTTATCCCTGCATATTACAGCCTTTCCGTTGCCTTTGCAACTGGATTTTTGCTCTATTTGTGCTATAATGATAACACTTTAGAATGAGGTGCATTATGAGTACGTATCGTGTAGGTTTAGACATCGGATCCACCACCTGTAAAATCGTGGTGCTGGACAACCATTCCCATATGGTATTCTCCCGGTACAAACGGCACCAGGCCAATGTGGCCGGCGTCCTGCGGGAGGAGCTGAAGAATCTCCGGTCCCAGATTGGCGGCGCCAGCCTGAAACTGAAGATCACCGGATCTGTGGGCATGGGCGTTGCAGAGAAATTCGACCTGCCTTTTGTGCAGGAAGTGATCGCGGCCACCAAATTCGTGAAAACCAAATATCCGGAAGCTGCAACCCTGATCGACATCGGCGGCGAAGACGCCAAAATTGTCTACATTAAAAAGGATGGCAGCTGCGACCTGCGCATGAACGGCAACTGCGCCGGCGGTACCGGGGCTTTCCTGGACCAGATGGCCGTCCTGTTGGGAATTCCCATCGAACAACTGAACGGGCTGGCAGAAAAAGCCAAACACGTCCATTACATTGCCTCCCGCTGCGGCGTATTCGCCAAGACGGACATCCAGAACCTGCTGGCCAAGAACGTGAGCCGGGAAGACATCGCCATCTCCATTTTCCATGCGGTGGCTGTCCAGGTGATCGCTACGTTGAGCCATGGCTGTACCATCGAACCCAAGGTCCTGTTGTGCGGCGGCCCGCTGACCTTCATGCCGGCCCTGCGCAAGGCCCTGATGGATTGCCTGCAGATTCCCTATGTGAACTTCATCGTTCCGGAAAATGCCAACCTGATTCCGGCCTATGGCACGGCCCTCAGCGCGTCCGATGCCCCCTCCATCAGCTTCGATCAGCTCATGGAAAAGCTGGAGAGCGCTCCCAGGGTATCCGTCCGGACCGATGATGTACTGCCTCCCATCTTCCAGTCCCCGGAGGACTATGCGGCCTGGAAAAAGGCCAAGGAAGCCGACTTCATCCAGCTGACTCCCCTGACGGCAGATACGGACGAAGTGTACGTGGGCATCGACTCCGGTTCCACCACCACCAAGCTGGTGGTCACCAATCCCAAAGACGAGATCCTGTTCACCCATTACGGTCCCAACAACGGCAACCCCATCGGCGCCGTCCAGAAAGCCTTCGAAGCCTTCTACGCAGAATGCCTGAAAGTGGGGGCCAACCCCAAAATCCTGGGCAGCTGCTCCACCGGCTATGGGGAAGACCTGATCAAGGCTGCCTTCGGCCTGAAGACCGGCATCATCGAAACCATCGCCCACTACCTGGCCGCCCGGAAAATCAACAAGGATGTTTCCTTCATCCTGGATATCGGCGGACAGGATATGAAGGCCATCTTCGTGGACCATGGCGTGCTGAACCGGATGGAACTGAACGAATCCTGCTCCTCCGGCTGCGGTACGTTCCTGGAAACCTTTGCCAAGGGTCTGAACTACAGTGTCAGCGATTTTGCCAAGCTGGCCTGCGAAGCCAAAGAACCCTGCGACCTGGGTACCCGCTGCACCGTCTTCATGAACTCCAAGGTGAAGCAGAGCCTGCGGGAAGGGGTCACCATTGCTGACATTTCCGCCGGTTTGGCCTATTCCGTCATCAAGAACTGCCTGTACAAGGTCCTGAAACTGCAGAACACCCACGAACTGGGTACGGATATCGTGCTCCAGGGCGGCACCATGAAGAACGATGCCGTGGTCCGGTCCTTCGAACTGCTCACCGGCACCACTGTACACCGCAGCAACATCCCCGAGATCATGGGAGCCTATGGCTGCGCCCTGTTCGCCCGGAGCCGGGCCGAAGGGGAAGTGACCCTGGACGAGATGATCCATGTGGCCAACTATACTGACAGCCAGCTCCAATGCCACGGCTGCGAAAACAACTGCCTGATCAAGAAATACAATTTCAGCAACGGCCGTGTGTATTTCTCCGGCAACAAATGCGAGAAGTTCTTCACCAACAACGGAGAAGATCAGAAACCCGGGGAAAACATCTATGACGATAAATACCGGCTGCTGTTCGACCGGCCGGTGAATGAGGATGCCAAACGGACCATCGGCATCCCCCGCTGCCTGAACATGTATGAAGACTATCCTTTCTGGCATGCCCTGTTCACCACCTGCGGCCTGAAAGTGCAGCTGTCCGATCCCTCCACCTTCAAGAACTACGAAGGCGGCATCCACGATGTGATGAGCGACAACATCTGCTTCCCGGCCAAGCTGGTCCACGGCCACATCAATAACCTGATCCGCAAGCGGGTGAACCGGATCTTCATGCCCTACGTGATCTACGAACGGCAGGACGACAAGAGACAGCTGAACAGCTACAACTGTCCGGTGGTCTCCGGATATTCTGACGTGATCAAAAGCGTGGTGGATACGGACATCCCCATCGATTCCCCGCCCATCAACTTCCAGGATCCGCGCCTGCTGAAGAAGCAGATCCGGAAATACCTGAGCTACATCGGTTTCGACCGGTTCACCGCCGACAAGGCCCTGAAAGCGGCCCTCAAAGCCCAGGATGAATTCGGCAGGGCCATCAAGGCCAGGAACGAGGAAATCCTGGCCCACAGCCGGAAGGACCACCAGCTGACCATCCTGCTGGCCGGGCGGCCCTACCATACGGACCCGCTGATCCAGCACAAGCTCAGCGAATCCATTGCCGCCATGGGCATCAACGTGATCAACGAAGACCTGGTGCGGGAAGACAGCTCCATCACTGTGGACGATTCCTATCTGGTACGGCAGTGGGCCTACATCAACCGGATCTCCAAGGCCGCCGACTGGGTGGCCCGCCAGGACAACTCCGTGCACTTCATGGAAATGACCTCCTTCGGCTGCGGCCCGGATGCCTTCCTCCAGGACGAGGTACGGGGCATCCTCCAGCGCCACGGCAAGGCCCTGACCCTGCTGAAGATCGACGATGTATCCAACATCGGATCCCTGAAGCTGCGGGTCCGCTCCATGGTGGACAGCATCCGCTACAACAAGGATGCCCAGCCCAAGGAAGAACCCTTCGTACAGCCGCCCCGCTTCGAGAAGAGCATGAAGGATTACACCATCCTGTCTCCGTTCTTCACCCCGTTCATTTCGCCCCTGATCCCCTCCGTCCTGAAGAATATCGGGTACCACGTGGTGACCCTGCCGGAAAGCACTATGCAGACGGCGGACCTGGGCCTGAAATACGCCAACAACGAAGTCTGCTACCCGGCCACCCTGGTGGTGGGCGACTTCATCCGGGCCCTGCAGTCCGGCAAATATGACCCCAGCAGGACCGCCGTGGCCATCACCCAGACCGGCGGCCAGTGCCGGGCATCCAACTACTTCGGCCTGATCAAGCATGCCCTGATCGCAGCCGGGTTCAAGGATACCCCGGTGATTTCCCTGGCCACCAGCAAGAATATCCAGAACGACCAGCCCGGGTTCGAGATCAACTGGCTGAAGATTGCCAAGATCACCATTTCTACCGTCCTGTTCTCCGACTGCCTGTCCAAATTCTTCAATGCTTCCGTAGTACGGGAAACCGTAAAGGGCAAGGCCAATGAGCTGAAGGACAAATATCTGGAACTGGCCAAGAAAGAGATCGAAGCCAACAACTCCAATGGTCTGTTGAAGCTGCTGAAGGAAGCCGCGTCGGAATTCAACGCGCTGGCCAAGCCGGATGTGCACCTGCCCCAGGTGGGGATCGTGGGCGAAATCTATCTGAAGTTCAATGCCTTTGCCCACAAGAACGTGACCGGCTGGCTCATGGAGCACGGCATCGAAGTAATGCCTCCGCTCCTGACACCCTTCTTCATGCAGGCGTTCGTGAACCGGATCACCAACCGGAAATTCGGTCTGGAACGGCACCATGTCCCCAATGTCATCGTGGATGTCATTTATATGTGGGTCACGAAACAGATCAAGAAATTCAATGAAATCGGGGAACAGTTCTCCTACTTCACCCCCATCGAGGATATCTTCGACCTGGCCAATGAGGGCAAGACCATCATCAACATGGCTGCCCAGTTCGGCGAAGGCTGGCTGCTGCCGGCGGAAATCGTGAACTTCGCCAAACACGGCATCAACAATGTGATGAGTCTGCAGCCCTTCGGCTGTATCGCCAACCACATCATCTCCAAGGGCATCGAGAAGAAGGTCAAGGCCCTGTATCCTCAGCTGAACCTGCTGAGCCTGGACTTCGACAGCAGCGTCAGCGACGCCAACGTAGCCAACCGGCTGCTGCTGTTCGTGGAGAACATCCAGACTTCCGGAGCCCCCCAGCCCAAGGCCAGGGCAGAAAAGAAGACGGAAGGCTTCTTCGACGAGAACCTGGCCCGCCGGGAAATCATGATTTAAGCAAGAGCACCGCCATGGCGGTGCTCTCTTTTTGTTATGAAATAAAGCTATGGCTATCGCTACTTTTTCGGTATTAGCACAATTCCCACCTTTATGGTATCCTAAGACCATACTTTTCAAAAGACCTCTGAAACGACCATTGAAAGGAATGAATACCATGACAGTAAAAAACAGACCCCCCTTCCGGTATGATATCGTTGGCAGCTTTCTGCGCCCGGCTGCCCTGAAAGAAAAACGGGACGAATTCGCTGCCGGCAGGATTCCGGCAGAAGACCTGAAAGCCGCCGAAGATGCCGCCATCGCCGACCTGGTGGCCAATGAAAAAGAAGTGGGACTCCACGCCGTCACCGACGGAGAATTCCGCCGCCGCTACTGGCATCTGGACTTTCTGACGGAACTGCAGGGCGTTACGGAAATCTCTGCAGAAAACTGGTCCGTCCATTTCAAAGGGGCCCAGCCCAAGGCCCGTACCGCCAGGATCACCGGTCTGGTAGATTTCGGCAAGCACCCGTTCCTGGACCACTTCAAGGCCCTGCAGGAAATTGCCGGCAACGACACGCTGGTGAAAATGACCATTCCTTCCCCCAGCATGCTGCACCTGATCTGCTGCGTCCGGGAAAAGCACTATGAACCCATTCCCCAGTACCAGGACCAGAACCGGCTGTTCCACGATATCGCCATCGCCTACCAGCACGCCATCAAGGCTTTCTACGCCGCCGGCTGCCGGTACCTGCAGCTGGACGACACCAGCTGGGGCGAATTCTGCGACGCCGACAAGCGGAAGGCCTACGCAGAACGGGGCTTTGACCTGGACGAACTGGCCAGACATTATGTAGAAATGATCAACCGGGCCCTGGAAGCCAAACCCGATGACATGACCATCACCATGCACATCTGCCGGGGCAACTTCCGCTCCACCTGGTTCTCCAGCGGCGGCTATGAACCGGTGGCCGAAACCCTGTTCGGCCACTGCAACGTGGACGGTTTCTTCCTGGAATACGACAGCGACCGGGCCGGCGGTTTCGAACCCCTGCGCCACATCAGGAATCAGCAGGTGGTGCTGGGCCTGGTGACCTCCAAGACCCCGGAACTGGAAAAAGAGGAAGACATCATCGCCCGGATCCACGAAGCCGAGAAATATGTACCCCTGTACCAGCTGTGCCTGAGTCCCCAGTGCGGGTTCTCCTCCACAGAGGAAGGCAACCTGCTGACGGAAAAAGAACAGTGGGCCAAGCTCCGGCTGATCAGGGACATTGCCGAAAAAGTCTGGAAAGATGCATAAAAAAGGGGTGTGAAAAAATGCTTTTTCACACCCCGTCACGAGTCACTAGTCTCCAGTCACTAGCCGATGGAAGCCAGCTGACGCTAGCAAAATAAAGGCGCTGTGGATGATTTTTCACAGCGCCTTTTTCCTTACCGTCCTTTGGCTGTCAGCTGATCGATCAGGGCACTCTGGCGGCTGACGATGGCTTTCAGTTCATCCACATTGCTGCGCAGGAGGCTGATTTCTTTGGCCATGGCCACCCGGGAGGTGGTCACATGGTTCCCCTGCCCCAGTTTGAAGGTCACTCCGGCGTTCACCATGTTCTCTCCTCCGCCGAAGGATCCGCCCACACTGAACATCACGTCCTCCGTCGGCCGGTAGTACGCACCGATGGCCACTGCATGAGCGCCGGCGTAGTTGCCGTACCCGGCGGCAAAGTCCCATTTGTCATCGGGGTCAAAATCCAGTGGCTGGAGAGCTGCCAGGGCTGCCGCTCCGGCCCCCACCCGGTTCACCCGGGCATCCAGCTTGTTCAGGGAATTCCCCAACTGGGTGATGTTCTGCCGGTTCTCCTGGACCATCTGGTTGGTGGCATGAAGCTGGCTGCCGTTCACAGCATCCATGGAAGTGGCCGACACTTCGCCCGGCGCCAGTCCGGTAATGGACAACCCCTTCATATCCATGCCCTTTCCATTCAGGATCGGACCCTTTTCTCCGATGCTCACGCTGTCCACCCGGATATCCTTGTTCAGATGGATGTGGATATTGTCCACGGTCTGGCCATTGTCACCGGTAGTGGAGCTGGAAGCCGTATGGATATTGTCTCCGCCCAGTACATTGACAGTCCCTCCGTCGTTGAGCCGGGCTGTTTTCCCATCGTCCGTGGCAAAATCCACTTCATTGGACTTATATCCTACATGGACCGGTCCGCCGTCCTCCACTACCGTCTGTTCTGCCGCCACCCGCCGGGGAGCCGGTCTGGGGGCTGGATGAGGCTGATCGGGAGACGCATCCGGCTGCTCCCGATTGTCCAAGAATTCTTCCGGATTGGACAGGATGTGTACCGTTCCGTGTTCGTTGCTCAATCCGTTCAGATTGGCTTTGATGGTGTACTCAGTTCCCATTTTTTCCACAATGATCCCTTCACCGGCATGGATGGAGATCCGGGCATCGCTCATGGCTTCCTTCAGCTGGGCCACGTTCACAGCGTCCGTATCTTCCGTCCCGGCGGCCAGGTTGATGATCTGCCGGGTCCGCTGAGGAATCGTCCGGCCATCTTCATCCTGGGAAGGCCCGGCCCCGACGGAAACTGCCCCCCAGGAGGACTGCCAGGCAGGAGAAACGTCCTGCATCTGGCCGTACACCGGATGGTATCCCTGCCAGCCTGCTTCCCGATCAGCCACGGAACTCATACCCAGCGCCACGGATCCCGGAGCAGAAGCGCTGCTCCAGAGCCCTGCCGCCGTACCGCCTTCTCCCGTGACCTTGCTGGCAGCCCCTACGGCCGTGCCCCGAAGGCCAGATTCGCTGGCATAACCCAGGGAAGTAGCAAATTTTTCAGTGGCTTTGCTGAAACCACCCAGGGCGGTGGAAGCCAATCCGGAAGATTCAGAATAGGCCCCTACGGCCGTGGAATGATCCCCGGCCGTTCCGCCTTCGCCCATGCCATTGGCCATGATGCCGATGCTGGTGCTGATTGCTCCTTTGCTCTTGGCCTGCTGGCCCAGAGCCACGGCTCCCTCAGCAGTGGCTTCAGAATAGCTTCCCACTGCCGTCGTATACATACCTACCGCATGGCTCTGTTCGCCAATAGCAATGGCATTGGTCCCGTTGGCTTCGCCCTGGCTTCCCGTACCGATGGCGATGGCTTCCAAACCGGTAGCTTTCGAGCCATTGCCTACGGCCAGTGCCCGTTCGCCGTCCGCTACGGCATCGTTGCCCAGGGCCGTGGCGCCCATGGTCCCGTCTGCATAAGCGCCGGCGCCGACGGCCAGGGAATCGGTCCCGACAGCGCCGTCATTGAAGTAATTCTTGTCCCGATTGCCATTTTCCGGCTTCACACTGAAATAATGGATGGCAGCCGGCGGAGGGTCCGGGGTCTGGGTCGGATCTGCTGCCAGTACCGGTCTGCCCCCTCCAAAAGTCAATCCGCAAAAACACAGCAGGGTCAGGATGGGTAGCGTACCGGACCCCTGCCGCCGTTTCTCACTGCGGCAGCCGGAGCAGGCGGAAATCAGTTCCGATCCCACCATCCAGCTGTTTCTTGCCTTGTTCCATACAACCTTGAAAATTCTGTTCATACAGGCCACCTCCTGGCTTCTATCCTTCTTTCTTTTCCTGTGGAAGATGGTATTATTAGCGGAATTTTCTGTTAATTTTGGGTTGTTTCCTTTCTCCTTTCTTTTCTTCTGTTGGGTTATATTGATTATAGCATGGTTTGACACCTGTTTACACTGTACTTTAGTACAGGTTTCCATAGAAAATTTTTAATCATTCCTTCCACTCTGTTTATTCTTTCTTTAAGGTTCTTCCGTATACTGGTGACAACTGAAACAGGGGAGGATGGAAGATGGAATACTGGGAAAATGACCGCAGTCCGCTGCTGAAATTCTATCACCGGCACTGGCCCGCCTTTCTGCTGGGCCTGCTGGCCCTGCTGCTGTTCTTTTCCGCCAATGGACAGCTTCTGATCACGGACCCGGTGGAATCCAACTATGCCCTGACTGCCGGAGAAATGCTGGCTTCCGGGGACTGGCTGTCGCCCCGGATCTATGGAAACTACTGGTATGACAAACCCTGGCTGTTCTACGGAGAGCTTCTGGCAGCCTTCCGGCTCTTCGGGGAAACACCCTTTGCGGCCCGTTTCTTTCCCGCGGTCTTCGGCACCATCGGGGTCCTCCAGACCTACTGGTTTGCCCAGGAACTGTACAATCGGAGAACCGGTTTCCTCAGCGGCCTGATCATGGCCACCACGGTGGAATATTTCTATCTGGCCAAGGCGGTAGTCACCGACATGACGCTTTTTGTATTCATGGACGGTGCCCTGATGCTGTTCTATGTGGCCAGAACCCGGCAGCGGCCCCGGCTCTATTACGGAGCCTATTTCCTGGCGGGTCTCGCCATCCTGACCAAAGGGCCCATCGGCCTGGTACTGCCCGGTCTGATCATCCTGGCGTATCTGCTGGGGAACCGGGACAGCCATACCCTGTTCCACATGAAGCTGTGCCGGGGTCTCCTTCTCTCCCTGTCCATTGCCGCCCTGTGGTATGGTCCCATGGTCCAGCTCCACGGCAGCGCCTTCCTGGAAGGATTCATCGGAGTCCACAACATCCTCCGGGCCACGGTATCCGAGCATCCCCGGAACAATACCTGGTGGTACTATTTCCTGATTTTCCTCATCGGCTGTTTCCCCTGGAGCCTGAGCCTGCCCTGGCTGTGGAAGAAATACAAGAAGACCCTGCTGGACCGGCTGCGTCGCCATACGTTCTGGCGCAGCCTGGACGACCGGCAGCGGTTCCTGTTCCTGTGGGCCTTCGTCACCTGGCTGTTTTTCGAATGCATGGCCACGAAATACCCCACGTATACGTTCCCCTATCTGCCGCCACTCTCCATCGGTTTGGCCTGCAGCCTCCACACCCTGGAAGCGGAATACTGGGCCAAACGGCTGGCCGCCGGGCTGGCCCTGGTCTTCCTGGTCCTGGCCCACACCCTGGCCGTGCCTCTGTGCCGCCAGGCCTCTGCCTGGGACGTGGCCCAGCTCGTCAAGGTATACCGTCTCCCTTCTGTGCCGGTCTATGTCTACGGCGGCCGTTACCCCGTTTCCTTTACCTGGTACAGTGGCATCCCCGCTCCCCGTCTGGTGACCCGGGAACGGCTGGCGGAAATGCGGCCGGATGGGATCAGCTGGAATGCCAAGAACATGATGCCGTTCCAGGCCATAGAAGATCTGCCCCAGGAGGGCCATATGCTGGTCCTGGTGGATGGAAGCAGCCAGAAGGAATTCCTCAGGACCCTGCCGGGCCAGTGGCACAAGGTGGGGGAAGGAGGCCGCTGGTCCCTGTGGGCGCGAAAGGGCTGAAAGAGAAAAGGGGGGTGTGAAAAAATGCTTTTTCACACCCCGTCACTAGTCACTAGTCTCTAGTCACTAGCCGATGGAAGCCAGCTCACGCTAGCGAAATAAAGGCGCTGTGGATGATTTTTTCACAGCGCCTTTTTCAGTGGTTTCCCAGATACCACTGGACGAATTGTTTGGCAATGCGGCCGTTGCGACCGGAATGTTCCATTTCCCAGCGCACGCCCAGAACCCGCAGTTCCTCCGGCGGCAGCTTCACGCCCTCTTTCTGCAGCTCGTGGTCGATGATGGCCAGGTATTCCTGCTGGGTGGGCGCCCCGAAATGGAGGATCAGACCGAACCGGTCCGACAGCGAGATGGACTCGTTGTCCGCATCTTCCCGGTACACCTCTGCCTCCGGCTCATCGCTGCGTTCCGCCCAGATTTCCTTCAACAAATGGCGCCGGTTGCTGGTGGCACACAGCAGCACATTGTCCGGCTGGGGAGCAGCTCCCCCGTCAATGGCACTTTTCAGGTATTTGTACTCCTTTTCATTTTCATCAAAGGACAGGTCGTCAAAAAAGAACAGGAACCGGTGGCTGCGGATTTTCCCTGCCCGCTCCATGGCCCGGGCCAGCAAATGCAGCTCATCCCGCCTGATCTGTACCAGCCGCAGTCCCTGGGCACTGAACAGGGGAATCAGGGCTTTGATGGACGTGGATTTCCCGGTGCCCCGGCTGCCGGTGGACAGGACATTGTTGCATCCCCGGCCGGCCATGAACTGCCGGGTATTGGCCAGCAGCTGTTCCTTCTGGTCCTGGTACCCCAGGATGTCGTCCCAGGCGTAATGGGGAAAGTCCGGGATCCCCTGGAACCGTCCCTTCCGATCCAGGCAGAAGGCTTCATACCGGGCCAGTTTTCCCCGGCCGTACCGCTGGTAATGCTGCAGCAGCAGCTCTGCCTGCTGGGCGGCACCGGTGGCTGCGGCCAGTTGTTTCCCCAGCCGGTCCTCCAGGTATGCCTTCCGGACCCGGGCCGGCTGGTAATTCTCATACAGACGGTCCCCGAATACCTGGCCGGCGGTCAGGTTGAAGAACGGCTGAACCTGTTCCAGATCCCGCACCAGAGCCGCCTGGATGCCGCTGCCGGCCTGTCCCTGTTCTTCTGTGATCTTTCCGGCCAGATTGTTTCCTTCGGCCAGCAGATGGAAAAAATATCCCTGCCACAGGTCCCCGGAAAGTCCCAGGTCTTCTGCCTGTTCCAGCATGGCCTCCCGGGCCCGGGCCAAATGGTGCTCATGTTCCGGATGTTTCTCCGCCCGGCGCAGTTCCCGCAGCACCGGATCCTTCCGGAGACTGCGCAGCACGGATACATGGGCAAACACCCGGAATTCCGGTCGCTGTTTTTCATTCGGATTCATGATTTTTCTCCTTTCGAGACCTCCTGCTCTGCCAGCAGATCCCCCTTTACGGTCTTCGGACCCCGTCCCAGGGCAATCTGCCCGGTGGTGGCAATGCACACACCCACCTTTCCCGTCGCCCGGGCATAGCCGTCAGCGGCATGGATGGCCCCCTGTTCATGGCCGGTGAGGATGTGGGGGAATTTCGTTTTGTAGATGGCATCGTACAGCCCCAGGACAGCACCGCCAGGGTACCCAAAGACCACAGGGATCTGTTCGGCCTTCAAACATGCAAGGATGGCTTCTGCGCCGGTCATTTCCATTCAGGGACCTCCTTCTTTTCCTGTCTCTGTCCAAAATCGCTCCTTTTCAACGGTACTCCGGTATCTGAGCCCTTTCCTTTTCAAATGGATCCTGGTATCGGGATCCCGGTTTTGGACAAAAAAAAACGCCCCATAAAAGGGACGGAAAATCCGCGGTACCACCCTGTTTCCCCGGACTGCTTCCGGGGCACTTCATCACGTACAACCATACGCGTTTCCGATAACGGGGAATACCGTCCAGGCCTACTGGATCCTGTTCAGCCTGTCTCCTCCGGGACCAGTTTCGTACAGTGCCTCTTCATGGCTTGCACCCTCCGCCACGTCTCTGCATAGATTTCCTGTACTACTCTTTCCCATCATGGGCTTATGCTGTGAAATTGTGAATTGGAACCATTTTATCCTGTCAGTGGACACTTGTCAACGATTTTTTAATACGCTTATAGGAAATCATAAAATGCTTAATAAAGTGTAAACAAATAAACACCTCTTTCCAAATGGTACGGAAACCCTTCCCAAAAATGATATAATAAATCCATTGAAAAGAAAGGAGTGCCCTGTGTCCTGCAGGGCAATGTGGAACCATGCGCTGGAAAGATCTTCCCATTCGGAAACGGCTGCTGGCGGCCAACTATCTGATGATCCTGACGCCCATTCTCTGCTTTATGCTGCTCAGTGTGGGGATTTTCTGGATCTTCGGCATGGAAAACATGAACCGCAGCAGCGTCCTTTCCTTTATCTGGCCGGAAAGTGGCCCCACCCTGTCCATCCAGTTCGAGCTGACCCGTCTCCGGGTCCGCGCCGACCACTACAATCCCAGAAAGCCCCGCCCCCTGCTCCTGGTCAGTGACCACCTGGAGGATCAGGGACTGCGGGTCATGCTGGCCCGGAACGGCGTCCCTTTCTATGTGACAGAAAACCAGGATCCGGAAGAGATCAGGAGGACCGCAGAGGCTGAGACTCCGGAAGGCCGGGGCGCCATCAGCTGGGGAGGAAGAGGGATCGCCTTCCGGTACCGCTCTCTCCGGACCGGTGTAGAAGTCTATGTGGCCGGGGCTGATCCTCTGGTAGAAAGAGATGATACGTTCTCCATGCATTCCAAGGAACTGTTCAAGGGCAGCTTCATCGGTGCTTTCCTGCTGGTCCTGCTGGTGGCAGCCCTGGCCGGACTGGCGCTATCCCGGATCATGGCCACCCAGCTGCTGAAACCCCTGGGGAAATGCTCATGTACGGTAAGGAAGCAAGCAACCGAAAACAAGAGATAGACCGCCAG
>OLFU01002326.1_pt1 | contig 15320 bp, 12 predicted proteins | sample 1605161 | NCBI WGS metagenome assembly OLFU01 (sample SAMEA3888914, study PRJEB22519) | human gut metagenome | biome: human gut; feature: human-associated habitat; material: faeces | place: Denmark | collected 2011
GTTTGCCGTGTAGTGCATCACAATGTACCGCACCGGCTGCGTGCGCCCGGCGCGGAAATTGGCCTTGTTGCAAGCAATAAATTCCATCTGTGCCTCCTTTTACGTGATCGGTTCATTTATGGTAGCGATAACTGCCGACGCGTCTGTGCAAATCAGACTTACGCGGATGTAATGCTCGCCGGTTGCTGTCACCGTGACAATATCTCCGCTGCTGGTAAAACGAAGATTATTCCATGCATACCCGTTGTATAAGTAGCCCGCGCTTATAAACATTGCTGTTGCGCTATATGCCACCGCTATGCTGTGCCCATCGTTCGCTGCAGGAAGGCTCACACCCTTGATACGAAGTGTATCGCCAGCTTTCAGGTGGATCAAGCTTGTAGCGTTCATATTTGCGCCAATCGTCGCCCAGCCCGCTTGCGCTTTGTTCGTACCGCTCCCTGCGCTCAACCTTGTGTCTGCAGAGATTCCGACTGTATCAAGGATGTTTGTAACGGTCGCAGCGCATGTAATCACGATGTTGCCTGTTACCTTGGCAATTGCGATTGTGTTTCCGGATACTGCCGACGCAGAAACGTCCGTTCCACCCATCGTGACGGTGATTGCGCCAAGCTTTTTGTATGTGCCGGTCGGGGAGAGCGTCGTGGTGTAGGCCGCACCCTCGGCGATAGTATTCGACGTGTTGGACGATGCACAGTTGGTGAGATTGCGCGTGATGTTGTAAGTCACAGACGGTGCAGAGGCCGCCGCAGTGATCGTGACCGCTCCCGTTACCTTGGCGATGTTGATTGCACCGCTGCCGGCCGAGTAAGCAGTGGCCGTGATATCCACGCCTCCCATTTTGACCACTACCGACGTGATCGTCTTTCCGCTTTCCGCCGCGATGGTCGCGGTGTACGCCTCGCCGTAATCCACCTGAGACGCGGCGTTGCTGATCGTGCAGCCTGTGAGATTTTTGATGATCGTCTGATACCAGTGCAGCATATCGGGCGTTCCGTTGGTCATAGCCGCGCGGTAAGCGTTGATATCAGCCATCGACATACCGCACGTTCCAACCGCGAAGTGGACGCACTTGTCACGGAACGTGTCGCCGGGAACGGCATTGATCGCTGAAATCAGTCTTTTCCATTCGCTTTCATTCCGTCGGCGGGCGAGTGCGTCTGTCCCGGAACCGGAATAAAAGGTAGTCAGCTCATAATCCTTGTCGATATCAGACTGGCTCATGCCGAGCAAGCCCTCCAGCACACACGCGAGAGTGCCGGTACGGTCTGCACCCGCTGTGCAGTGAAAATATACCGGCTCCCGGTGCGTTACGGCGTCGATCACGCAGCGAAGATAGAGCTGCCACGTTGCAACCGGGGTCAGAGAGTAGGACGCTGCCTTGTCGGCAATCGTAAACCGCACATCGCTACCAAGCGGGGATTCCGTTGCGACCTCACCGTCGGACGGGTCGCGCCCCTCTCTGCCTCTAAGGTCGATTTCATGCTGCACACCAAGCTGTCCAACCAGCGCCGCCCGGTCTGCGGCAGAGATGCGCCCGCCGCGAATCAGCAGACCGTATTTCACCGTGCCGCCGTCGCACGCCCAACCGCCAAGATCGCGCACGTTCCACGCTTCGGCAGAACCGTCCCGAGTACGAATCCACCTCAATGCGTCCAGCGGTTTGAGTGTTCCGGCCTTTCCGCCCCCGGCGAATGGCGTGAGAACATTTGGCACTTCGTTGTAGTACGTAACGCCGCCAACCGTTTTTCCGATGGGCTTGTAATTGCTTATAACTGCTGTCGCGGGCGCGTATTTTACGATCTGCGACGTGCTGTAGTCGCTTGGGTCATAGGTCACGTTGGCCAGATAATTGTGCACCGCCTCTGGGCACTGATGCCACGCGACCTCCTCCGCGCCAGTGATGCCGCGCACCGCATCGCCCATCTCCGCGACTTTGTATTTCGTTGCAGTGCCGTTTTTCTCGCGGATAGCTGCTGCAATGTCCTGTACGGCGGTTTCTTCGTAGAGCTTTTTCATCTCAGTAGCTCACCTCCGTGCCATCAGGCAGGGCGGCTATGACGCTGTTGACAATCTCCTGCTTATCAGCTGCCGTCCAATAGTCCGTGCCTTTAACGGGCGTGTGACCGTCCTTGCCGGGCACGCCAGCAGGGCCGGTTGCACCAGCCGCCCCCGGTTTGCCATCCGCGCCATCCTCGACCGTGGCAATGGCCGCCCCGTCCACGTTGATTGTCGTCGTCTTGCCGGTCTTTGTGGCTGTTACCACTGGACTGTGGCCATCCTTGCCCGGAGCACCGGCAGGGCCAGTAGTACCCGGCGTGCCGGGGTCGCCCTTTGCGCCGGTTGCTCCACGTGACGGCTTCCCGGTATCATTCTCGCCGAGATACCAGTGCCCATTGTCGCCGATGTGCGGCGTAACGCCGTCTGCACCAGCCGCCCCCGGTTTGCCATCCGCGCCGGGTGCGCCGTCCTTGCCCGGAGCGCCAACTGGGCCTTGCGAACCCGCCGGGCCGGGATCGCCCTTATCACCCTTTGGGCCGGGATCGCCCTTATCACCCTTTGGGCCGGGCTCGCCTCTTGGGCCTTGCGAACCGTCCGCACCCTTGAGCTCGGCCACGGCGATGAGATTTTGCCACGTGCTGCCGCTGTCCGTGCTATACTGCACGTAGCCGTCCGCCACGCGCAAGTCCATGCTTCCCGCGCCGCCTGTCAGTGCCACCTCGTTGATAGCAGCCACCAGCGTGTCCTTTGCCTCCGTCGTCAGGTCGGCAAGGTCGCCGATCTGACGCTGGATCGTCTGCAGCGTCATCTGGTCTGTCGGGGTGTAAACGTAGTCTGACGGTTTGGGACGTGCAAATACAGGAAAATTGACCTGCACCTCGGTGTAACCGCCGTTAGTATCGGAAACCCAAGCGTATACAATTAGTTTTCCGGGAACTTGCAGTAGTTCATCGGGGATCGCCGCTTTTCCGTTTTTAACCTCGACAGTATACGGAATATCGGTTACTTTCTCGGTGCTTGTGAAATGTGCTTGTGAAACGGCATCTTCACCGAACTCGATGATTCTGCCGGTATCCCATTGAAACAGTTCTCCACGTCCATCTGCGAGTTCAAGTGTCATGATATCCCCTCCTTATTTGTACCGCCCCACGACGTAATAGCTGATCTGTGGGGCTTTAACGATTGCGTCGGATGCTCGCACGCACTGATATGCCGGGGCGTGCGTCAACCTTGTGCCGATATCATTTTCGGTGTTCGTGGCAAGCCAATAGTTTGCGCCTGTAACCGTTGGCGTCGCAGACACGACAGGGTTCTCAATAAACGGAAACGGATATTGGCGTGCTGCTTTATTTTCTGCGAGACCCATCCACGATGCGGTATACAGTGGGCCCCATGTCTGCGCGGTCATTGACAGCGAGTCTGAGTCGAAATTTGCCCACATCTCAGCGACACCGCTCGCCCATTTGCGCCACATCCACTTGCCGGTCAAGCCTTGCTCTACAATGTAATCAACGCCAAGTTTAGACAAAATGTCTCGGATAGATATACCGTTAAGTTTCAAATCTCCGACGATAGTCATGTCACCATTCAGATCGACAGGCCACTTGCATTGCACGGTCTTTTCTTTTTCGGCGATGCCTCCAAAGCACACAGACGGTAACGAAAAGTTGATGTTAAGTGGTACTTCTATGGTCGTAACTATGATTTCCTTGGACGTTTTGCTGCCAAAAGCGTCAGAGACGGCTACTTCCAGCTTTCGAGTGGTATCGGTTCCGACACCCGAAAGGTATAGTGTTTTTGCGCCTGCGCTTTGATTGGTAACTGCCTGCTTTACAACACTGTCGAGTGATACTGTAAGATTGGCTCGGTTATCCGGCAATGCCATCGCCAGCGTAAAAGTGATTTTGATGTCCGCTCCGCTTGGGTTTTCTGTCCACGCGCTCTCGGCGTAACTGCCGCGAACATATGCCAGATCATTGATAACAGGGATGGTATATGCGGACACAGATAGATTCGTGCTATATGTTGCAGTACGTTTTCTGGAATCTGTCACGACAACCTTTACAGGGATGCTTCCGCTATCGGGCAGACTGTTTTCCGCGTTAGCGTCAACGACTTTCCCATTTACGGTCATCACAGTGTCGATGATCTTACTCCCCATCACGCCAGCCGCAGTTATACTCGCTTTTACTCGGCTTTTGTTCTGAACCCAACCATAAATATTTTTATATCCCGCCGCATCCGACAAACTAACAGACACGGTGGGTACTGTATCGGGGGAAACAGTAATTTTCGTCCACACGTCAGTAGACCCGATCAGGGTATCTCCGTTATAAGTCATGCATCTAAAATGCATCTGACCTGATTCCGCGCCGGTAAGCAAATTTGCAAATGATTTAAGAGGTGTCCACTTAATCGACCGCTCTGCAGTTTTAGTCGCAATCGTGCCGTGGTACCGTATGCCGAAGTTATAAATAATCGTGTGGGTAAAATCGTTACTCGCGGGATCAAGTGTAATTGTACCCTCTTGCCCCATTACCAGAGGAGCTATAACGGGCGTCGTCGCACGAGGAATTGTACTTAGAGTCAACGTTTGAGATTTTTCAACTACACCCGCGCTGATTCTCGTATCCATCCACGTGTTTACCGTAATCGTACCGGTGCCATCGTTCCTGTGGGGGACAGTGATTGTGGTATCAACGATTGTCTTAGTTGTGCCTTCTGTCAAGTGGTTTTGAGATATTTTTTGAAAAATCTCCAAAGCGCATAGCTGTGCGTAAAGTCAATCAGGCAACCTCCGCTTCCTGCAAAACCATTGCTTCTTTTGCAATCAGAGCCTTTACAAGCTCCTCCTGCGTATGCTTTGCGTTCTCTGCGGGCATTGCGTTGACAACGAAAATCGTGCCGCCGATTCTCTCCACAAAGCCGGTTTTCATATTCTCCACGGTCATCACCTCCCTCCGTAAAAATAGGGGCGTCCGTTTCCGAACGCCCCATTACCAGCCGAAAAAGGATTATTCCTTTTCATAGATTGCCTTGAGTGCTGCGTAAAGATTTCTGCCCTCGTCCTCCGTGAGCGTAATGCCCTTGCCGCAGCGTTCGTGGTTCGGATGCCACTCTCGGATGTCCAGCTTGGCGGCATTGCCGTTCCACGAAATGAAGTTGGCTTCCTTGGTGTAGCCCTTGCCATTCTCTCCGAGGACGGCGAGGGGCTTGGTAATCGTGCTTGTAATGTCTTTCATTTTCGTACCTCCGTAATTCAAGTGTTGAAGAAGTTAAAAAGTCGGGATAGTAATGGAAGGGATTATCTTTCCCAATCATTTCTGCCCCGACGGTGTTTGGATTGTTCTTTTCGGGCGGCTGCTCTGTCCTCCCGTTCCTTGCGTTCCTGTGCTTCCTTGATACTGAAAAGCTCCTTGACCTTCTCTACAAAGACCTCCACCAGCTTCGGGAAGTGCTCCAGTGCCTGTAAAAACGGCTGGCATTTTTCTTTGAGCCGGTCATACCGTTCCTGTAATCGTTCCACGGCAGAGGACGCATTAAAATACTGCCTTTGATAGTAGGAAACGCTGCTTTTCAAATCTTGGATTTCGCCACGGCTTGTGATACCCTCCTTGGCAAGTGCCGTGAGCTGCTGATAATCGTCCTTAGAAACGGCAATCTTGCCGGTGATGGTTTTCTGCCCCATACCCTCAATTTCCAGCATTGTTTTGTGGACTTCGTGGGCGGGTTCGTAGCGTACCTGTTCGGCTTCAATGCGCTCCTGAATGTCGGCAAGCCGTTCCTTGTCCTTCTGAATTTGATAGTCCAGGCTGCTCAAATTCTCCGCCGTACTGCCCAGTACACCACGCTCAAAGCCGGTGAAGCCAGCTTCGGTCATATGCCCAAAGAGCTTGTCTTGCAGAACGGAATAGGACTTGCGGAACATCGGTTTTCCGTATTTGCTGATAACCTGCTGTCCGTTTTCGTCCAGCAGAGGGACGGTGTTCTTCCATTTCTTCGAGTGGGAAACTTGGTTAATGACCTCCTTGACCGTACCTCTCAGGGCTTCGTCCTTGCAGCGTTTCGACCACAGGATTTCTTTTCGGACAGTGGGTATCGCCACGATGTGCAGGTGGTAGTGATAGACCGGCTTGCCCACTTCTTCGGACACCGCCTTGTTGATTTCATCGGCGTGCATAACCGCCGACACGATGTTATCCTCGCCGTAAATCGCACAGCCGAAACGGTAGGCTTCCTCGTAGAACTGCTTGGCGTATTCGTAGCCGCCGTGCTCCTCAAAATACCTTGTGTTCACATCAATGACCAGCTCATTAAAAATGGTTGCACCGGCTTTCTGTCCTCTTGTGGAGATTTTACCCTCATCAATGAGCCGCTGGAAATACTCGTTGTAGGTCAGTCCGCCCGTGTCCTTGAAGTGAACATTGCGGGCAATTCGCTCGGTGTCCACATTGAGATTTGCGTAGCTTTCATTCTTGCGCTCATTGTGTCGCTCGGTTTTCTGCGCTCCCTCTGCGGAGATTTTCTCCACTCGGATAACGCTCCAATTTCCTTCCGCCATTCTCATCACCTCCAGTCAGCGGAAAGGGCGGGGGTGCGAGTTACGCAACTTTTTCAAAGTGCGTAACCCACTATGACACTTTCAGCTTCGCTGCAAAGATGTCGTGGGCAAGGGCTTTCCTCCCTTGACCTCCCTCAAAACCTCAATCAAATAGGCAGGTCGTCCTCGCCCGTGACTTTCTGCCCATTCTCAATCGGTTTTTCAACCTCCGGCAAAGTCCAGTACCAAAGAAAGCCGTCCTTCACGGAGCGAACTCCGGCTTTCTTTTTGGACTTCTTGTAGGTTGATTTCTTGAAGCCTGCGGCTTCAAGTTTTGCTTCGCAATCGGAAGCCAGCCGCCTACCGCCCGCCAACAGGGAACGGATAAAGTCCGTTGCCGCTTCCTCACGGTCATTCGGTCTGCCCATCCTCGGCGCAGAAGCAGAGAAAGCGTCCTCCGCACTCAGCTCCAGCTCATCAAGAAAGTTCACGCCCTTGTCGGCTACCTCAAAGAGAATAGCCGAGCCCATCGGCGCAAGATTGCTCTTGACCTGCACCAGATAACGCTCGGCAGGATTCTGCTTATTTGCTGTGCGTGTGACGGCAAGAATACTTCTCGCTGCACCGGCAATGTCGATAGAGCCATTGGTGCGATAGAGGGGGCTTGTGTCCTTCGCCTTGTTCATATGGGCGATGATAACGATAGCGCAGCCGGTGTCCTTGGCAACAGCAATCAGGTGGTTGAACTCGGCTCTTGTTTCGTTGGCATTGTTCATCGAGCAGGTGTCACCGATATACGAACTCATTGGGTCGAGAATCAGCAGCTTGGCGTGGTACTTCTCCACGGCTTCACGGATACGATCGTCCCCGAAGGTCAGGCTCTTTTCGTCCTCCTTGATGAAGATTAGTCGGTCGCCGTCACCGCCTGCCGAATTAAATCTCGGCACAACGGTATCGTCTGCATCGTCCTCGGTGGTCTGATAGATAACGGTCATCGGCTCGCCGCTCTCGTCCTCATCGGCAAAGGGCAGCGGCGCTCCCTTGGAAAGCAAAGCGGCAAGAGAAAGCATCAGCTTACTCTTGCCGTCGCCGGGGTCGCCTTGCAGCAGTGTGACCTTGCCGAAGGGGATATAGGGATACCACAGCCAGCGCACCTCTTTCGGGGTAATCTCGCTTGCCTTGATGATTTCCAGCTTTGCGGGAATGTTGTTCGGATAGTCTGTCATTGTCTTGTTCTCCTTTTCGATAGATAGTGTGGGCATTGGATAACGGTGGCACGGAAGCTCTGCTTGCAGCTCCTTTCGCATTTTCTGCAAAGCTCGTTATACTTCTTCCTGCCACGCTCATCAAGAAAGAACGCCCATTCTCTCTTGAGGTATTTCGGCATACGGGGCATAGCGGACACCTCCTTTGTGCTGCCTAATTGCCGATTTGCTCCCGAAATGCAGAAACGCCCAAAACCGTTTCCCGCTGTTTGGTTTCGGGGTGATTTTGGGCGTTTTCTTTCGATATGAGCGGCTTTGTTTTTGCGGCGGTATCCTTACCGTCCGTCATTCAAAAGCCGCTATTTGTCGCTTCCGGGTAACAAAAAAGCGCCGTATCGCTACGACGCTTTTGTCTTGCTCGGAAGATGGAGCAAGGGAATGCTATTCAATTATTTGTTATACTTTTTCTTTCTGCTTACAACCGTTGTGCCGATGGCTGCACCGCCGCTGATGAACAACAGGGCAATCCACAATGTGAAATTGCTATTGTCTCCGGTCTGAGGCGAGGTAGTTGCATTGCTGCTCGGTTTATTGTTATTACCAGTGCTACCGCCAGTGCTTGTGTTGTTATCACTCGGAAGCTTTGCCGTTACAGTTTGCGCCTTGGTGATTTCCTGTGTTGCTTTGGCATCCTTGTAATACTTACCGCAGTCAGCACAGTACCAATACTCGATATTGCCTTCGGCGGTCTTGGTTGCAGCCTTTGCCGGGAAGTGTTTTAAATCGGTGTGGTTCTTCGGATCAAGCTCACCGTATTCCGCACCGCAGACCTCGCACTTTGCCTTGTCCCTGCAGGTTGCTTTCCCGCCGGTGTGTTCGTTTTGAATCGTAACGCTCTTTTCCGCTTTGATTGCAAAGCCGTCTGCCGTTTCCGCACTGACCGTTACCTTAAAACTATTTTCTTCGGCAGGATAACCGGAAGATGCGAGTTCAACCGTATATTTGCCGTTTTCGAGCATTGCAGTAAGGTCGCCGCCGATCTTTTCAAACTCATAGCCTGTGATAATGAGTTTGCATCCCTCTGGGAGTGTAAAGCCGAAGATATAATCCTGCGTCCGGCAAACTCTGTCTGCACCGCTGATCACGATTTCGGGAATAAGCTTTTTCGTTGTTTCGTTGCCGCAGAGCTTGCACTTCTGCCAATACTCGCCGTTTTCGCTCTGCCACTCGTAAATGTGCTCCTCCGAAATTTTGACCGTCTTAGAGGCTGTAACCGTAAAGCCGTCGGCGGTAGTGACATAGGCCGTGAGGACAAAGCTCGTCTCGTCCGGCGCGTACCATGCCGCTTCAATTACACCGCTGCACACGCCGTTTTCCACCGTCGCACTATCGCCGCTGGCCATGCTGACGAATTCATAGCCGTATTCGGGATTCGTACAGCCCTCGGGAAGGTTGAAGGTAAAGGCGCAGTCCTGGGTCTGGCAGACCGTATCCGGCGCGTTGAGAATCACTTCCGGCACGGCCTTTTTCTCCGACGTGAAGCTGCAATTGCTGCACGTCTGCCAATACTGGCCGTTTTCGTTATGCCAGACGAGCGTGTGCCCCGTTGCGGGGATCGTCCCGCCGCACACCGTGCAGACGGCAGAATCCGTGCAGGTGGGCTGCGCTGTGCTGCCGGTATGGTCACATTCCGACCACTTTGCCACCACGCGCACGCTTTCCGTGACAGGAACAGAGAAATCGAAGGTATTTTCGCCCACATACCAGCCGTCAAAGAGGTACCCGGTTTTCGTGGGATCATCCGGCCTGGTGGGCGTATTACCCGGCTCTATGAATTGCCATGCATAATGATATTTTGCGTGGTTGCTGTCTGCAAGGGTATAGTGCACTTCACATCCGCCCAAGTTGCCGCCCGCCGACATATAGCTGCCGTAGTACATACCGCCTTTCACGACACCGCCCATGTTATACAGACCGCTGTAAAATATGGTGGCAGGATAATTGGCATCATCAGTCTGAATCGTTCCAAGATTAAACACCGCATAGCCGCCTCCGCGAACAACACCGGCATTTGCATTCATGACAGCTTTGTCTGCAATATACAAATTGCCGCTGTTAGCCGGTATTGTGTCCCAGTTGGCTGTGCTGCTGTTGTTTTCGAGCAATCCACCGTACATATTAAACGTGCCGCCAGCAAGGCACAAGCCGCCGCCCCTGTAAGCTTCGTTTTGAGCTATACGTCCGCCGTACATATTGATCGTACCGCCGCTCTTTGCGTAAATTGCGCCGCCTTTGCCATTGCCGTTGTTGCCGCTTATTTCGCCGCCGTAGATGTTCAAAGTGCTGGAGTTGTCCTCAAGTGCGATCGCGCCTCCGCCGCCATTTCCGGTTACTTTGCCGCCTGTAAGTTTGCCTCCGAAAACGTCTACGGTACCTGTGTAGATATATATGCCCATGCCGCCCCAGCCGTTGGTGGCGCACTTGATTGTGCCGCCTCCCTGACAGTCACAGAGGACAAGCCGGCCGCCGTTTTTGACCTGGATTTTATTGGTGCCGTTGCTGGCATATTCTTTGCCGTTCAGGCAGAGGTACAGCGTAGCGCCGTCAACCACAAGGTTTGAATTGATTGTGGCGTTATCCGTAAGATACACATAGGCCTTGCCGTCCGTATAGCCGATTGCGTCAGAGCCGTTCCACGGCTGATAGTCTGCGGCCTGATGGGCCGTGTGGTCGCCGACCGTGTTTTCGCCGCCGCAGATACAGTGGGTGTGCGAACTCGCAGCCTGCGGCACGAAAGTAGCACCCGGCTCGCCGCTCAGCGCCATAAGTACAGTAGCTGCGGCATCATAGCGGGTAAAATCGAGTACCGCGAAATCTTCATCAGAAAGCTGTACCTTCGCCTCGTCAATGGCTTCTAACTGCGCTTCCACGTCCACCGCGTTATCCGCGCTGATTGTTTCAGATTCCGGCAGTGCGTTGATCAGTGCCTGCACGTCTGCTGCGGTGATAGCCGGGGCATTGTCGGGCGCACCTGTCTGTCCGCTTTCTTCTGCGGCATATTTCCCGCAGTTTTCTGCCAAAGCACCATCTGCACCGCAGACGGGGCACTCTGCGTTCATTGCTTCTGTCGTGCAGACCGTTTCGCAGGTACATACAGGTGTTTCTTCCGTCTTACCCTCAGCAAACGCCGTAGTCGGCACAAGGCAGAGCACCATGCACAGAGCGAGCAGGATACTGAATAATCGTTTCTTCATCTTGTTTCCTCCATTTCGCCGTTCTTTGACAGCTTAAAATCGTATTTCATTTCCAGCATTGCAAACAGCTTATACATAACCTCTGTGGCAATTGCCTTGATATCCAGTGATTGAATAAAGGCAAGCACCTTTGCCTGCTCTGCCTCCGGTACTCGATACACCCGCATGGCTGCCGTCAGAAAGCGGCTGAGCTTGCGTTCCAACGGGAAATGAATATCACATTTTTTCGCCATATAGCTACGCATCAGTCCCGCCGTGCCGATTTCCATCTCATAAAAGTCGATCTCGGTATCATCGGGAAAATTTTCACCAAAAATCTGCTTCAGCTCTGCCGTGGTATGCAGGTAAATATATTCCGATGTGTCAGGCAGGGAATAGGCTTCAATGTAGATTTCTCGCAGGTTCTCATTCAGTTCAGTCAGTGTCAGTTGGATTGCTGTTTCTACAGCATAGGCGTAAACCGGTGGCAGCTTGCTGTCTGCAATGCTTCTTGCCACGCCGAACTGTCCGCTGAACATCGTTTCGGTCAATTCCAGCAAAATTCTGTCCTTGGTAGGAAACAGATTCAAATAGCTTCCCCTTGCCACGCCTGCTTCGCCCACAATCTGACTGACAGAGGTGTTTTTATACCCCTGTTCCAGAAAGAGACGGACGCATACGGTCAGTATTTTCCTCTTTGTTTCACTGCTGTCTCTTCGCAAATATAACACCTCTCTTCAAGTGTTTTAGTATACATACTAATAATACCATGTCAAATGCAAAAAGGCAAGTGGAATTTGAAACTTTACCTCCGCAAATTGTGACATTTCCGCAAACGCTGGCTTCTTCCATTACTCTCGGAACTTTATGACTTCTTGAATACTACCCGCAAAGGAAAAGCCGCCGTCTGTTGACAGCGACTTTTCTCTTTAGTTGGTAAACCGTATCAGCAGTTCGTTTAAGGCATCCACCGCACCGAGCCTTTTTGCCTGTATCTCCCGGTTTCGCCACGCCATAAGGCACTGGCAAATCACCCTGATTTCTACCGGCTCAAAGGGGATTTTCTTCTTCCGTCCCGGCTTCATAGCTTCCGCAATGTCACACAAGCAGAGGGCAAGGGCTTCAATTTGACTGTTGGTTTCTGCGTCATAGCTCCTGTGCTGCTGTACCAAGCCGTTTATCAGCACCCGCACCTCATAATCGTCCAGCTTGACCTTCATAGCCGTCCTCCTAACAGTAAATCAAATCGTTTGCAACGATTTCCATAGCAGCACTGCGGGTGTTGTTCATCCTCTGCACCCACAGCATTTGATTTTCCGCTTTGAGGGCTTCCGTAACGCCCTCTTTTTCGGAAAACTGCTTTACCAGCCGAGAAAACATTGCTTCTGCCTGCTCGTTAAGGTCTGCAAGGTAATCATTCAGCTTGCCGGTAGTCAGCAGCTCGGCATACAAACTAACCTTGTGCTTGCGGATATACCGCAGACATCGCTGTCCCCAAATGCCGATGGGTCTGCCCTCCGGCTCGTCCTCTCCGGCAATCAGATAGTAGTCCCCGACAAGCTCATAGCGCAAGCCTGTCCGTTCGTCCGTGATGAATTCTTCCATTGTGTCGTCCTCCTTGAATTATATTGCTTCTCCGGCTTTCTGCACGGATTGCTTACGGTGATAATAGGCAAGCTGTCTTTGGTTGCGATTGATGGTTTTGCATTCCTCGGAGCACAGCACCTCCTGACCGTTGGACGGCCAGAAGGGCTTGCCGCATATCTTGCAGACCTTTTGACGGAAGGTGTGCTCTCCCTTTTCGGCAAAGCGTTTCTTCTCTTTTTCTGCCTGCTGATGGGCTTTTGTGCAGTCAGTATTGCAAAACCTCTGCCTTGTGCTGTTCGGATAAAACTCCCTACCGCACTGTTCGCAGATACGCTTCGGGTACTTATGCCCGTCATTCGCCGCCCAGCGTTCTGCCTTGGCTTTGGCTTGATGAGCAACATTGCTCTCACGCTGCCGGTTCTTCTTGCGCTTGGCTTTTTCCGCCGCTTCTTGCTCGGCTTTCCGCCTTGCTTCGGCAATTTCCTTTTCGGAAAGTGGAAGGTCAAACTGCCCGATGAAGTTATAGTAGATGTCTACCTGCTGCTGTCGGTTGGGCTTTTTGCCTATGGCTTCGTGAACAACGATTTTATCAATTAGTTCACACGCCATCTCTTTTGTCAGCTCTGCGGGCTGCTTATACTTCTTGATGAGCCTGATAAACCGCCTGATATGAGCAGAGGACGCTTTTGTTTTCTCCAACTTCTCTTGAATTTCCGATACTTGGCTCTCAAGGATGTCCTGTTCAGTAGAGTATTTCTTCATCAGGGACTTGTACTGCTTTTCGGGCAACAGACCTGAAATAAAATTCTCATAAAGGCTTCCAATCAGGCGGTCAAGCTCGTTCAGTCTGCGATTGATTGTCTGAAGTTCATCCTTTTGCTTTTGCGGTTTGCCGTTCGCCTGTGCTTCCCATTTGCTTTTCAGTTCTTCCGCAAAGCCACGCTCATCTGCGATAATGTGGCTTGAAAGGCGCTGTATAGAGCGCAGTACCAACTGATAGAGGACTTTGTCGCTGATATGATGGATGGTGCAGTTCACGGTTCTGTTCCCGTAGCTGCTGCATCGGAACGAATGATAGGGTTCTCCGCTTTTGTAGTAATTCGTCTGATAGGACATCTTACTGCCGCAATCAGCGCAATACACAAGACCGGGCAGTAAGCATTCCCCTTGGTGCGTCCCTTCCTTTATACGGCGTGTGGCGTGTTTCAATCTTCTGTGCGCCTGCTCCCAAAGCTCGCTGTCAACGATAGGCTCGTGGGTGTCCTCAAACACAAGGCGTTCCTCATCGGTGGCAAAACGGCGTTCATCGGTCTTAAAGTTCGTTCCGATGGTCTTTCTCAGCACGGTATGACCGAGATATTCCTGTCGGCTTAAAATCTCTCTTACCGTGTTTGCGTTCCAGTTTGTGCAGCCGTACTCTGCTTTTCGGTTGCACTGTTCGGGGTGGTATTGGAGGGTGTATGCCGATGGAATCAGCACCTTTTCCTCCGTAAGCTGTCTTGCAATGGCCGGAGGCGTCAAGCCCTCTGCCGCAAGCTCAAAGATGTGTTTTACCACCTGAGAAGCAACAGGATCGACCACTAAGGTCTGCTTATCTTCGGGCAGTCGATTAAAGCCGTAGGGAATGCTGCCGGAGCAGCGTTTTCCATCGCTCATACGGGACAGGAAGATGGACTTTATCTTGTTGCTGGTGTCCTTGGCGTACCACTCGTTCATTATGTTGAGGAACGGGGTGAAGTCGTTATCCTGCGGCTTGTCGCTGTCCACGCTGTTATTGATTGCGATGAAGCGTATCTGCTTTTTGGGGAACAGAATCTCGGTATAAAAACCGACCTCAAGATAGTTTCTGCCAAAACGGCTCATATCCTTGACGATAATCGTGCCGATTTTCCCGGCTTCGGCTTCTGCAAGCATTGCCTGAAATCCGGGACGGTTGAAGTTGCGCCCTGTGTAACCGTCATCGGTAAAATGCTTGATGTTCGGCATACCGCTTTTACGGGCAAAATCTTCGAGTAATCTTTTTTGATTCAGTATCGAGTTTGATTCGCCCTGCTGCTCATCATCCTTGGACAGCCTTTCATAGAGGGCTGTAATTCTATCAAAATCCCTGATTTTAGGCACTTTCCGACCTCCTTTCCGCCTTTTATTCGCAGCCATATTCAATGGACTGCTTGCAGTATATATCCTAAAACTTCTTTTCCGTTCGGATCGGTCACAACATAGCTGCTGTGCATCTGCATCAAATTGGGTTTGACAAAAAATCGCGTTTTACCTGAGCCGGAACCGCCGATGACAAGGATATTTTTGTTGCGGGCGTATTTCGGCTGCTTTGGGCGGCTGTTCATGGTCAGGAACTCCGTCTGCGTCAGAATGACGTTGTTCGAGAACTCCGGGTCCATGTACGGCTTGATGTCCTCCGGCTTACCCCATCGTGCAGATCCGTATTCTTCGCCCTGCCGGAACTTCTTGCGGTTCTTGCCTTTGACGTAGACCGCCAGCTTGAGCAACACGCCAGCCGACAGACCGATGAGCAGATCGACGGGATGAAAGCTGGGGAGCGGATTGGCGAAGGCAGTGCCGAACACGGCAAAGCCGTTTGTCAGCTTGTCGATGAACTCCGTGCCGGGTGCAAGTCGGAAAACGGCGGCGATCTTATCCGCAAAGTAGAAGGCGAAGACATACGGTAGGTTCAGAAGAACGAGCTTCTTCACATCGGGTTTGTTCACAGCTCCACACCCCGATCCTTGGTCTTGA
>OLFU01002327.1_pt1 | contig 15320 bp, 14 predicted proteins | sample 1605161 | NCBI WGS metagenome assembly OLFU01 (sample SAMEA3888914, study PRJEB22519) | human gut metagenome | biome: human gut; feature: human-associated habitat; material: faeces | place: Denmark | collected 2011
ATCGCCCTGGTCTGATGTCTTTGATTCCAATAATTACTAAAGCTTGGATAAATAAGTAAGGAGAGTCCTGCAATAAAAAGTATTCCGATAAATAGATTAATTATCTTCTTTTTCATTATAGAATATCTCCTTTCTATTTTAAATTATTTATTTTCAGCTTTTTTCTGCATTACTAAGAATGCACCTGCTGCAAGAATTAAGATTACACCAGCAGCATATAGAATTGTAGTACCCATACCACCAGTACTTGGAAGTTCATCACCCTGGTAGTTAACTACAGCTGCAGTTAATGTACCTTTATCTTTGTTGGCAGTAAATTCAATTTCACCATTAACAGGATTACCATTTAAATCAGTTAACTTTGGATCAGCAGAAGCTGTATCATGAGATGCAATGACATTAAATGTGATTGGGTCCATTGTGTTATACCCTTCTGGAGCAACTGTTTCTGTAAGAATATATTGACCATCATCTAAACCTGTGAATTCAAATTTTGTTTTCTCAAGATCGTTTTCATCAGCACCAATTGTATATTCTTTTACTACTTTCTTTGTGCCATCTTTAAATACTTTTTCTAATTTGAAGGCTGCACCTGCAAGTGGGATTCTACGAGAATCAATTTTGTTGATAACTACTTTATATGTAAATACGATTACTTTATCTTCTGGTGTCTGCCCTTTATCTCCACCCTGTTCATTGTTAGGGTTGTTAGAGAATTCCATATACATTTTATTTGGGTTACCTAAAGAACCAATGACTGCATTTTCATTTAATTCGGCTGTATATTCAACTCTTACTTTTGATACATCAGTCCCTAAAGATTTTACGTCATGAATAGTCACATCAAAAGAATGACCATCAGCTGTTGGATTTGTAATTGTATACTTATCAGCGTCAACTGGATCAGTGCTGTCATTTACATATACTTTAACAGAAGATGCATTAAATGTTAAACCATTTGATAAAGTATCATGGAATACTAACTGATAAGCACCTTTGTAATCATTATAGTCCTGAGCTACAGTACCAGTTAACTGGAATGGAACTGCATCCCCAATATCATAGTCTGCAGAATCCTGTCCAGATACTGAACCATCTTTATCCTTTACTAAATAATAACCTGGTGTCAAATTGTTAATCTTATAGTTTTTACCATCTACTTCTTTCTGCCAGGCTTATTTAAAATATTATAATCTGTCATATTCTCTCCTTTCTTTTAATAAATAGAAAAGCGTGTAATCGGATAAATCCTCATGACAACTTTTCCGATAATTTGTTTTTGATCAATACATCCTAAATCACGCATTCTAGAATCTATAGATTGCGTTCTATCGTCTCCAAGTACAAAGACCTTTCCATTAGGTACAGTATAAGGAAAGACTTCATCACGTAATGGATTGTCTTTTCTACTTGTTAGATAGTCTTCTTCTAGCTTCTTATCATTCACAAATACATAGCCATTTGTATCAATATTGACTTCATCATTACTTAAGGCGATGACTCTTCTTACAAGAAGCTTATTGTTGTATTCAAAAGCGATTAAGTCTCCCTTTTTAAAAGATTTTGTTTTTTTAATACATACATAATCAGTATTCTTTAATGTAGGGCTCATAGAGTTTCCTTCTACCTTATAAAATGGACAGAAAGTAGTAATCAGAAACATTATGATGCAAATGATAATTAAACTAATAAAAGTTATTTTCTTCTTCATATAAGCACCCTTTTTAAGTTTTTTGTTAATTTTTAGAAAAAAACCATGAAAAAAAATATCATAGAAATAATTTAAAAACAATTAATTTGAAACATAATGTAACAGGTAACAATCACTCGAAACATTTGCTGTGCTTATCTATTTTTAATGTTTTGCTTATAATAAAAATCATCTACATTTCGTACCAATAGCAGTAACAGTTTCATCTATTATATGAATAAAAACCGAAAGAAAAAAAGTAACTATTTACTTTAATATAGTTACTCGTTAGATATATATGTAACACTAATTGTTATTTGTGTTGGTGGTCTAATTAAAAAAGAATAACTTATCTAGCGGAACAGTTATTCTTCAATTTCATCTTTTGTAAGTATAGCAACAATTTTCTCAACTGCGTATAACATAGGAACACCAGAAGTAAGCGACCCATGCTTCACTTTCCCATCTGCCACGTGAATCACATCATCACATAGATGTTCCATAGCACCAACATTTTCACTTGAAAGCAGGATAACCTGATAATGTTTACTTTTGTATTTTCGAATTTCTTCAAAAATCAGATTTTCTAGAGATTTCTCAAAAATAATCATAATAACTGAAGTTTCTCCTTCAGGAACATCCTGTGCGGGATAAAGATTATCCACAAACCCATAGCAGTAATATCCAATATGCGAAAATGTGCGCGCTATATATTTTGAAAAATCAGCGCAATGTCTGAGTCCTAATACAAAAAAATTATCTGCATTCTGAATAATTTCTGCTGCTTTTTGAATACCATCTTGATATTGTTTAGTATTTGTATATGCTACAAAACTCATTAAATTAGTACTATCTTGTTTTGCTTTAATTGATTGAGTGTGGATATGATCTTTTAATTTGTATTTTAATTCTAAGAACCCTGAACATCCCATCTTCTTACAAAATCGTATGACTGTTGCTGTAGAGACATGTGTATCATGTGCTAATTCACGAATACTTTCATCCATGACTTTATCCCTATTCATCATGACATAATTGTATACCTGCGCTTCTGTCTCATTTAAACTACTGACTTGAGCGTATGTAAAACTCACCAATAACACCCTCCCTTTTAATATCCTCATGCATTATCAGTATATACCTAAATATGACTGATTTCATCAATATTTTTTTGGCTTTCAGCAATGCTGAAATCAAAAGTAACTGTTCTTGATAGTCAACAGTTACTCGCCTAGTTCTTTCATAATTTCCTCTCGAATGTATATTGTATAGGAATAGTTGAAACAATATTCCCATCTTCAACTGACCACTCCCATGGGCAAGCCTATAGGTTTTTCACCACTAATTTATAACGTATTTATAAATATGTGCTTCAATATCATTGAGACTTTTCACATGTGCATAAGTAAAATTCAAAATGTTCGCTCCTCTTCTATATTCACGATATACTCAAACAAATGTAAATACAACAGTACCCAATATCATTCAATAATTTCTATTTTTGTGCAATATATAGATTAAGAGATGCTTCATCACATATGAATTCACCATAGCCATCAATAATATCAATAGTATGTTTACCATCTGTCATATGTTTATACTTCTTACCTACAAACATACGTTTTGTACCACCTTTGCTATTAGTAAGTATGACTGCAAGTCCTGTTTCATAAGTCCATCCTATCACATCTGGATCATCTATATAATCATGTCTTATTCCTTCTACATATTGTTTTCTTAGCTTCAACATATAATCTAATAGATCTTTCTTAGGATTGATATGATCATGAGGGATTCCATAATAGTCACCATAGAAGATACATGGATAACCTTGTTCTCTTAGTAAGATGCAGGCATAAGCCTGTGGTTTAAACCAATCTTCTATGAATGAAGTTAAGGATTGTCCTGGTTGTGTATCATGGTTATCCACAAATGTGACAGCATACTTGTCATATCTTTGTACTAACGTATTATTAAAAATTTCTCGCATATCATAATAACCATTAGAATGACTGGCATAATAGAAATGATAGTGTAGTGGGACATCAAATAGACTCATACAGAAGTGTGTAGATTCTAGATAATGACATAAATGGTTAATATCACCCCAGTATTCTCCTACAGTAAAGAGTTCTTTTTTAGAGTGATTACGCATTGTAGTGATCCAATGTTCATAGAAAGATGAGTCTATATGTTTAATGGCATCACATCTAAAGCCATCTAGATGAGTAATGTCTTTATACCAAAGTCCCCATTGAATGGCTTCTTCGACTACTTCAGGATTATTGTAGTCTAGGTCTGCACCCATTAAGTAATCATAGTTTTCATATTCATCATCAACATTCTCACTGAAGTGTTTTCCTTTGAAAAGATAAAGACCATGTTGATGTTTAGATGCATCATAATCTACACTCGTAAAATGTTTTGAATTATATATAAAGTCAGAATATTTATTTCTAGATGGAAATGAGAAGTATGTAGAAGCACGAATGACTCTTTTTCTTTTAGATACTTTATGTCTATGATAGGCATCTACCTTATAGGCAATGACTTGTTCCATGGCATCTGCACCCATGAGATGATTCAATACAATATCTGCATAGACATCTATTCCAAATAGATGAAACATCTTAATACACCAAAGATATTCCTTCTTTGTGCTATATTTGGTACGTATTGTATTCTTGCTTTTGAATTCTCCTAAGTCATAGTGATCATAGACACCATATCCTGTATCATTGACTCCATATGCACCTTTATAAGCAGGAGGAAGCCAGATAGCTGTAATACCTGCTTTTTTAAGCTTAAAGGCATTGATTCTTAATATTTTCCACAAATGTGGACTAGATGGGAGATACCATTCAAAGCCCTGCATCATGACACCCTTCTTCATATCATCACCCCTTTATACATTATAACCTATTGATTCGTGTTGTGCACAAAGGGAATAATCTAAATGTATACTAAATGTATTGACAATAAGAACCGCTTACATTCAATATACAATTGTATAAAGATATAAAAGAACTATAATAGTGCATAGGGAGTGGTGTTATGAAAAAGAAGTATGAAGCATTGGCTATTAGCTTCTTATTTGTGAATTTAGTATATAGTCATGGTGTGATTCATTTACAGCCTTCTATTGGGGATGAGATAGTAGGCATGTTGTATAATTTGTTTCATTTGTTTGAATATAATACAGTTATTGTACCTTTTGGGTTGAGTGCCTTCTGTTTTCTTATTGGTATGGCTGGTTCTTTTGTGATGGCTATATGTGGTATTCATTCACATAGTTCTATTTCTATATTTCAGGGAATATTAAGTTTATTGCAAGGGTTACTTGGAGCTATTGTGATGACACTATTTATTCATGATCGTCATTTGATAGAAAAAGAATTAGTTGGTTCTTTAGGAACACTTACTACTATTACAATACTCGTTGTATTGTCTAATGCGATACTTAGTGTTCTAGTAGAGATGGATGTAAGAAATCATATACATCTATTTGATCATGCTTTATTAAAGCCTTTAATGAGTAATTTCCCACTTTCTACACTATTTCTAGGAATCACTTTAATAGCATATGTAATCATGTATTTCTTACCTGTAAATAGTATTTGTCATATGTTTGGATTAAATCTTGTGTTATTGACAGGTGTACTTGGATGTTTTTCTATTGGTATGAGTGCATTATTAAGAAAGATTAATACGACTTATATGATATGTGGTAGTCTTATGGTTCTTATATGTTTAGTAAGCTTTATGAGATTTCATATTATTGCCTGTATATTAGCTGTCATCTGTCTTATCATATGTATAAAAAATAAACCTATTAATGTATAGAGGAGATCATTCTCCTCTTTTTTACATAAAAAAACCTTCGAAATGAAGGCTTTTATGACTTAAGTGCTAAGCGATATGAAATCTCATCTAATATCACATAAACAGGGATAGGATACCGTAAGTAGTGGTTGTATGATTTCAATTAATAATGCAGTAAATTTGTGTTTCATGTAAATACTTCCTCCCCTATTTATGAATTGTCTATATACTAGGATATAATAATATACATGTCATTCGATATTATAAAAAATAGAGAAGCAATTTGCTTCTCTATTCGTCGTCTTCGCTTGTGATGAATTCATCATAAATAGCTTTGATAGCTGCTTTGAAATAACAGTTTCTTACACCTACGATGATATTTAATTCTGATGAACCCTGGTCAATCATCTTAACGTTGATATTTTCTTTCGCAAGTGCTTTAAATACTCTTGCTGAAGTACCACGGCTGTCCTTCATACCACGACCTACAACCGCAATAAGGGCTAAATCAGATTCTAAGACAATATAGTCTGGCTGCACTGCACGATGTAATCCTGCAAGAATAGCCTGTTCTTTTTCAATAAAGTCATCACTATTCACAATGATAGTCATTGTATCAATACCAGAAGGCATATGTTCAAATGATAAGCCATGTTCTTCAAATACCTGTAGTACTTTACGACCAAAGCCGATTTCACTATTCATCATATCTTTTTCAATCATAACAGTCGCAAAACCTGTTTTACCTGCAATACCAGTAATAACATGATCTGGTTTATGACAAGTACTTTCTACAATTAAAGTACCTGGATCTTCTGGACTATTTGTATTCTTGATTAAGATAGGAATACCTTCGTTTCTTACTGGGAAGATGGAATTCTGATGCAGAACACTCGCACCCATATAAGATAATTCTCTTAGTTCTTTGTAAGTGATTGTCGCAATTGGTTTAGGATCTTTCACAATACGAGGATCTGCAATTAAGAAACCTGATACATCTGTCCAGTTCTCATAAAGATCTGCACAAGCACATTTCGCAACGATACTACCAGTAACATCACTACCACCTCTAGAAAAAGCTTTAATACGCCCTGATTCATCATTTAACTGTCCATAGAAACCTGGAATAACTGCATAATCATGTTCAGATAAAGCTTTTGTGAGAGCTGCATCTGTTCTCTTTTCATCATATCTACCATGTTTATCAATATAGATTACATCGGCAGCATCAATAAAGTCAAAGCCTAAATAATTAGCTAATACTTTACCATTTAAATATTCACCACGTGAAATTGTATAATCAAAACTATTCTGTTTTTTGATTTCTTCTTTAATTTCTTTAAAGTCTTCTTCTAAAGAAATATCAAGACCTAATTCAGTAATGATTTCATTGTAACGTTCTTTGATTCTGTCATAGATTTCTTCAAAATCATCTTTATTGTGATGTGAATAAGCTAGAATCAATAAGTCTGTTACCTTTGTATCTTCTTTATTTCTTTTCCCAGGGGCACTGGGAACTACATAATGACGATCAGTATCTTCTAGAACGATGTCATGTACTTTTTTAAACTGAGTTGCGCTGGCTAACGATGAGCCACCAAATTTAACCACTTTCATATCTTTATTCCACCTCACGCTTTTGTATAAAGATTACATGATATGGCTAAATTAATCAATATACTTTTTGCTTAATTCGAATATTTTTTCAAAATAACTTCAATTTTCTTATAAGAAATGAATGTTATTAGTGAAATAACACCATATTTAAAGAGATTGAATGGAACAAGTGATGCAATAACCATAGTTGTTACATCTTTTACAAACGGATTAACTGCAGATACCATTCCAACAATCTGTTCTATAGACATGCCAAATAGTTTAGCATACATTGGGAACATCACTAAGATATTTGATGCAATCGCAAATAAGCTTGTTGTAACAGTAGCAAGTGCCATACCTATTACAGCGCCTTTTTTAGTACGATGTTTTCTATAGAATAAGCATGCTACTCCCATATAACATACGCTTAGTAAGAAGTTAGATGCTTCTCCTACAAACATAGTTGTTGTTGGTTTAAAGAGAAGATTTAAGACAATCTTTAAGAATGCGATTAATACACCAGTAAATGGGCCAAATACAAATCCCCCAATTAATACTGGGAAGTCTGAAAAGTCAAATTTAATAAATCCAGGTGCTAATGGCACATTAAAGTCTAATACCATAAGAATTGCAGCTAATGCACCAAGTAAAGCTGCCATTACTAGTTTTTTAGTTTTCATTTTTGCCTCTTTCTATGGCGAAAAAAAATCTCCTATATATATCTTATAGGAGATCGAAAAAGTCATTTCATAAAAACGCCATCTTTTTCCATCCGGACTATACCGTCGGTACTGGAATTACACCAGTTCATGCTTTACGCTCGCGGACTATCACCGCCGATCAGGAATTTCACCTGCCCCAAAGATACAAGAACTATTATAGAAATGTTATCTGAAGTTGTCAACAGATAGAAAAAAATAAGGGAAATCCCTTATTTAGTTCTTCTATTTAAAAATAATACGACACCAGAAGATAATACTAGAATACAACCTATTGCATAGATGAGTGTTGTACCCATGCCACCTGTACTAGGTAGTAATGAACCATAGTTATTTAATACATTAACATGATCTACCACATCATTATCTACCTTTACAACACCTTTCCCATCAGTATCCGATGTAACAACAATCTTTATAGGTGTTTTTATTAAGTTATAACCTTTAGGTGCTTCTATTTCTTTTAAGTAGTATGTATCTGCTTGTATTCCTTTAATATTAATCTTTCCATCACTATAGGATGTTAGTGTAACACTTCCATTCTTACTATTATAATCAAAGTTACTTCCTGATTGAACAAACTTTAATGCATTATCTTCAGTTGGATTTGAATCTTTAGATAAGATAAACTTTGCACCAGCAAGTGCATTATTATATCCAGTATATTTGAATATAGGGATACTGTAAGTAAATGTTTCTGTTTTAGATTCTCCAGTTCTTGAGTTTTCACCATAAGTTAAATAAGAAGTATTAACGAGTGGTGTATCAATAGGTGCATCATCACTAAGTATCACTAAATACTTAATATAGATCTGTGTCAACTTACCTGAGTCAATATCATCTTGATATTTCTTATAAAACGAATCAGTAAAAGTCAAGTGAAAATTACAGCCATCATTTGTATTGGTTGTTGAAACGTAATCGTTATATTTCTTCAAAGATTTACGCTTTAAGCTTTCATCTTTTTCATTACTATAATAGGCAATACCATCTTTAAGTACAGAATTATATTTCAAATATGAATCCATATAGTCATGTAAACAATAGTTTGTGATATGCGGCTTGACATTAATAATCGTTTCAAAGAATACATTATCCCCACGATTCATTGAGTTTCTTTTCTTATTATTACTTATTGTTCCACCATTGGCAACAAGCTTACTGACACTTGGAGAGGCATGTTTGTCTCTTATTTCTACTTCTGGATGAGTTGTATCAATACTGCAGGCTGTTCCTGTACTGGTTTCTACTAAATAATATCCTAGTGGTAAGTTTTCAAATACAACTTTCGCATTTGTCTCATTAGATGCTTTTGCAGTTTCAGTTGGTAAAATCTTTTTATTCTTTGCATATTCCATGGCAAGAAGGCCAAAGTTACGTGCACCAATTTCATTTTTTTGATCATCTTTAAAAGTGACATAGCCATCATTATTTGTTTCTATATATTTTTTTGCAGCACTTGAATTAATAAATCCATCCCAGGCATCACCATTTCTTATATATGAATAAGCCCCTTTGGTTTCATCAAAACTTTCAAGTGTTAAGATTTTAAATATCTTATATGTTTCTCCAGGTTTTACATTTGTAACTGTAACCTTACCGTTTGTATCTACTGCCTCAACAACAGTAACCATCATAAATATACACATAATGGCTATAACTCTTTTCGTTAATTTCCCCATCTTTTTCCCCTTTATGCAACAAAACTATATACTAGTTTTTGTTATCATAACTCATATTTACATGAAAATTGCGACACTAATATAACGCTTTTTGATAAGCATTTCAATGAAAAATAGTCCCTTTTCAAAAAGAGAAACACTATGACATCACAACAACTATAGAACTTAACTTTTTTTGCCTTTAAAAACGTTAATATATTCGATATAATGGAAGAGAATTAAAAAAGGTGGGTACAATATGTCAGATAAACAAAACAGCACGCTTAATGAAGAAAGAGAACCTCTTTCTAAGGGCTGGATTTTTGCAGGTATTGTTCTTTTTCCACTGATCCCTTTTGTGTTGATATATTTTAATAAACATTTAAAGAAGAAAATGAAGATGATTTTAGGTATTGTTTATTTTGTTTTCTTGTTTGGTGTTTATCAATATGCATGTGTCGCACAGGGACCAGTATTAAGTAGTGTGATTATTCCTGATCAGTATGTCACAGTGAAGCAGGGAGAAACATACCAAATTCATTACAAGACTGATCCTCAAAAAGTAAAAGTAGAAAATACACATTATTCATCTCAGTATGCCAATGTGGCAAGTGTTGACCAGAATGGTTTAGTGACAACTATTACTCCTGGTAAGACACGTATTACTTTGACTGCAGGAGATAATCATCATACTTATAAAAAGAAGTATCTTACAATCCATGTGATTGAATAGAGCGTGTTGACGCTCTTTTTTGTTAGGAGGAGGATTATGATGAATAAAGATGTTTATATTATTACATGTTCAAAATGCGATAAAGAGAATAGATATGAAGATTATAGCTGTGTAGGACCAGATCAAAGAGAAAGTATTATTGATGATTCTATTATGACTTATACTTGTCCACATTGTGGAGAAAAGACTTTCTTAAAGCATCCCTTGACTTATATAGATCCAATTCATCATTTTATTGTGCAATATGGACAGGACAAGGAACAGTTCTTTCATGGTGTAGAACAGTTACGTACAACTCCTCTTTATAAAGATTATATTTTCCGTTATACAGATTCATGGTTAAGTTTCAAAGAGAAAATCATGATTCTAGAGAATGATAGAGATGATCGTTTAATGGAACTCTATAAGCTTGCATTAAAGAATGAATTAGATGAAGAAGTGCCTTCTTTATTCTTATTTAATAAAGAAGAAGAGAAAGAACTCATGATAGCATTGAATCCAAATGGAACACGTGCTTATTTCTTTAATAGAGATTGGTATGATATCAAGGAAAATGATCCTCTAGTGAAGAAGATATTAAAGTATGATACAAGTCTTATGGTAGATAATACTTGGGCAAAACGGCTCTATGATTATCGTATTAGTGTTTCGTTGTGTGAAGTTCAGACCAAATTACAGGTAAGAACTTATTTGATTCCTTCTTATGATCATGTAGATGTAGGAGATTATGTTTATGTATACGAGAATGGCGAGAGAGTATTGGGACAAGTAATGACTAAGAATTTCAAGAATATTGCGGATGTCCCTGATCATCTTCGTTTTATTGAAAAAGCATTACCAATAGAAACTGAGTATGATAAATATATAAAACATGAATATGAAAATTTACTTCCTTTAAGGGATCAAAGAGTTGAATCATTTTTAGATGTTTTAAATGATTTACGTTTCTATTATTATATAGAAGAAATAGATAAGAATGTATCTAATTATACAATGGACATAGATGGGCTTCATTTAATTCCTCTTTATATAGATCAACAAGAAGCCATAGATAAGAAACCAGAGAATGGATACGTGTTAGTTGATTTATTAACAGATGTATTAAAGATGACATTTGAGAAAATTGATGGCTATATTATTAATGAGAATAGTTTATTTATATTAGATTCTCATTTTATAGATATGTTTCTTTCTTTTGCAAGACAGAAAAAGACCGAGATCAATTAAGAGGCTCTTTAATTTTTGTGGGGGTCAGACCTTAGCTCTAAATATTTGGGGGTCTTGGAAACAGCACCTTTAAATCTGTGGGGGTCACACTGTGGCTCCCACTTTTTTAGGTATTTTTGTGTAATTAAAAACCTTTCGCTGTATCATTAATTTGCTCATATTAAATCAAAGCGAAAGGAGATCACAAATTGGATAATGATCTAAGAATTATTTTAGGGGATTATGAATCCTTTGTACAGTCTCATATGACTGAAATCAATGAAAAAGAAGTGATTTATTGTATCACGCTTAAGAAAACCATTATCTCCTGTCCAGAATACGGCAGTAGAATATTAAGGACTATAGAAAATGTAAAGTCATACATAACATGATAAGAGGCAGGAACACTTCTCTAATACTCAAAAGAGAGGATCTTATAAGAAAAAGAATAAATACAACATTTAAATAGGAGTAATATGAGCGCGCTAAAGGGCAGTCATTTCTGACTGCCCTTTACAAGTGGAAACCCCCAATAATTTAAAGCGAGTTTTCTATTGACCCCCCCTTAAAAATTAAAGGTTCAATTAAGATTTCGGTCTTTTTAGATGAGTTCTACTTGATGGTCACCCAATAGTTTTAGTTGTGAGTTTTCTAACTCTTTTTCACAAATATAACCTGTGAAATTATCAAGAGTCGCATAAGCATAATTACCATCCTGATTGAGCTTAACACTTTCTCCAACCATATAGGTTCTTTTACTTGCATTGATGGCTGTCTTTTTAGTGAGTCCATCATTTGTTTCATAGGTTGTAACAACATTATTTTCTAAATCAATCCCTACAACACCAATAAATGAAATATCAAAACGATATTTTCTAATTAAATGATTTGTGAGTGCGCCGACAAATCCATCTCTTGCCTGATTGAAGTCTCCTCCTAGGAAGATTAGTCTCACTGTACTATTTTGTCTATAAAGCTGCATAATATCAATCATATTTGTCACAATAGTGACTGCAATATTCTTCTCAAATATAAGTTTTGCGATTTCTAGATTGATTGTAGAAATATCTAAGAAGATCACATAACCTTCCTCTAGTAAATTAACTGCTTTAGAGGCAATGATCTTCTTTTCTTTACTATAGAGTTCTACTCGTTCTGATACATTTGTATGATGTAAATTAACGCGGGCATTAATTGCACCTCCATGAACTCTTTTAAGTTTTCCAGCTTTTTCTAAGAGTGTGAGGTCTTTACGAATACAATCTTCTGTGACACCAAATGATGAAGCCAGTTCTTTCACAAATACCTGCCCTTCAATATTCAGTTTAGTAATGATTTGTTGGTGGCGTTTTTTTTGTGACATGTTAGATTGCCACTCAAAATGTGATTAAATATACTCACATCGAGATAATGTAAGTTCTCACGAACATTACTTACTATGTCATCGTGTATGCTTTGGATTGACCGAAATCATATCTACTCACAAGTTCTTGTACACTCCACAGTCGTAAATTCCCGAAATAGCCTTCGGTACATACCTACGTTCGCGTTTATTTATGCAACTTCGTAAGTCATAGCATCTCTCAAATTAAGTGCAGCATTGAAATCTCTGTCTTCGATATAACCACAAGCACATTTGAAAATTCTATCTGAAAGTTTTAAATCTTTCCTGATATTTTTGCAGCAATGGCAGGTTTTAGAAGATGGATACCATCTGTTTGCCACACGAAGTTCCATTCCATTTTCGTTGCATTTAGCTTGAAGTTTTATTCTAAACTCATAAAACTTCTGTGACGCAACTGCTTTTGAAAGATGTCTGTTTTTCATCATGCCTTTTACATTTAAATCTTCAATCGTAATGTAGGATGGTTTGGTTTTCACTATCTCTGCGATTGTTTTGTTAATGTAGTCGGTGCGGATATGATCTATCCTATGATGAAGTTTCTGTACCTTGAACTTTTGTTTTTGTATATTCGCTCTTTGAGTGGACTCTCCTTTCTGTAAATTTTCATATTTTCGAGAAAGACTTCTCTGTTCTCGAATAAGTTGTTTTTCAAGTTTCTTTAATTTTGCTGATTTGTTAATGTTCTTATAAGTTTTACCATTAGAAACAGTGGCGAAATCCTTTAATCCAAGATCAATGCCAATTCCTTCATTGGAATTATCAGCTGTCTTGTTATCCGGCAGTTCTACAAGAACTGAAACATAGTATCTGTCAGCTTTTATTGAAACCGTACCGCTTTTGATTACATATCCATCTTTTGTTGTTGGAATATATCCTTTCTCTTTGATGCGGACCCAACCCAAAGTTGGAATCTTAAGTCTATGCCTTTCACACACACAATCCTTTGGGTTATTTCTAACGAAATACATTTTTACATCTGATTTACCTTTCTTTTTAAATTTAGGAAAATCACTCTGATGTTTAAAAAATCTTGTAAAAGCAGTACATCCGTCTTCAATGGATCTTTTCACGGCTTTTGAATACACTTCCTTAATCCATGCTTTATCAGGATTATTTGGAAGGTATTCATTGTTAAGCCATACACTAAAGCCCTTACCAGTCATAAACTTTTCACCTTTATCATACAAGGCTTTGTTGTGACAAAGGTAGAAGTTATAGACATATCGGCAAGTGCCTATCGTCTTGTGAATCCTGATTTTCTGCTCCGGTGTGGGATTGATTTCCGTCTTGAAGCTCTTTAACAATTTCTTCATCCCTCTCTATTTGTTTTTTATACTTACGGAGTCCATGCAACCTGCAGGAGAACACAGGAAGAATAGAAACAATATCCTGTACGAGTTCTTCTTGTGGTGATAGTCCTTCATTGTTTACTATCACTATGGTCGTATGAAACTTCATGCAGAATTTTTCAAACCAATCATAGCCAAATCTGATAAATCTATCCCTGTGCGTTATGATTATGGTTTTGATTTTTTGTTCCATTACATCATCCAATCATTTATTCCACTTCTTACGATTGTAATTCAGACCACTTCCATATTCTTCCATACATTGGTCTACAATAATGCCTCTGGCATTACAGAATTGACGTAAAAACGATACTTGATTCTGTAAATCATCCTTTTGATTCTTTGTAGAAACTCTTGCATAAATAACTACCTGGCGTATATCATTTTGGGTTTTTATGCCTTTAAATTGAAGATATTGGTCGTAAGTATAATAACGCCTATCCGTTGGAGTCCGATTTGCCTCTAGAATTCCTTCCCTGTCCCAACGCTGTAATGTTTTCACAGAAACACCTATTAATTCAGCAAAATCTTTTGGTTTATAATTCGTGATATTTGACGTGTTCATAATAATACCTCCATAGGTATATTTAAACACATTTAACCATATTAAGCAATATATTTAGTTACTTATAAATTCCTCCTTTCCAGCTATTTAGAAAATTTTCTAATTACTTTATATATATCACTCTGTTTTCCCGTTGTCAATCACTATTTAGAATTTTTTCTAAATAGTTTTTTAGGAACAAGCCATAAACCATGCTGCACGTTCACAGGCGTAATTTTGCGGCTTGATTTTTTCTAATTTTCACATACCGGAATCAGAATTTCGGTCACAAATTTTCCGGTGTCATTTGTGATCCCATAGTCGATGAGGGTGATCTCTCTGGAGAATCCTGCGATTTTGAGCTGATGTTCTTTGATATAGGAGAGAAGTTTCCGATAATATTTTTCTGCCTCCTGATGTCCGCCGCAGAAGCGGATCGATACGCTCAGGGTATCCGGCAACTGCTCGACTTCACCCTGGTAGTTTTCTTCGTCATCCAGCACCAGAAATACCCGGTCATAAGCATCCAGTTGACCGTTTTCCAGCTTTTCTTCGGATATGCCAACACCCACTTTTCCAAGGAAGGTCAGAG
>OLFU01002343.1_pt1 | contig 15259 bp, 13 predicted proteins | sample 1605161 | NCBI WGS metagenome assembly OLFU01 (sample SAMEA3888914, study PRJEB22519) | human gut metagenome | biome: human gut; feature: human-associated habitat; material: faeces | place: Denmark | collected 2011
CGGACTTCCAGAAAACGCTTCTCGTCCGAAGGATCTGCGGCAAATGCAATATCCGGTGCAGCCAGTGATGGCGGCACAAAATCTTCAGGCAGTCTGTTTTCACAGTTGACAAGCATTTCATAAGAAAACATAAAAAATCCCCTTCCTGTACTGAGAACAGTCTATGAAGGGGATTTCTCTTTTATGCCATCTTAGTATTCCAGAGCTTCCAGGCTCATTTTTTCGAGCAGATCCGATTTGATCTTGTAGAGCTTGTCTGAAAGGTCTACATAGACATGCTGCGGATTTGCGAAACGTTTTGTTTCATCCCAGATAGTATCGAGCTCTTTTTTGCTGTAATCACGGATTTTCATCACGCTTGGAGAATCATAAACACATTCGCCGTTTTTAAACACCGGAACAAGCAGCTCACGAAGTGTATAGGTATTTGCACGTACTTTTGTCTTTTTCCAGGTTTCCTGCGGGTCGAAAATGATCATATCTTTACTCTCGTCAAACGTTTCGTCGGCAAGACAGATCAGATCGGCACGGATCTTTCCGGTCGTTTTGCTGTAAATACGGTAGATCGTTTTGTTTCCAGGATTGGTGATCTTTTCAGAGTTCTCAGAAAGCTTGATCTTCGGAATAAATTCTCCGGTTTCTTTGTCTTCTACGGCAGCAAGTTTGTATACACCGCCGAAAGCAGGGCAGTCCCTGGAAGTGATCATGTTGGTTCCGACACCCCAGGAAGTGATTTTACATCCCTGAGCTTTTAAACTCTCGATCAGATACTCGTCCAGATCACTGGAAGCAGAAATATAAGCATCATCGAAGCCGGCGGCATCCAGCAGTTTTCTTGCCTGTTTGGACATATAAGCGAGGTCACCGCTGTCGAGACGGATTCCGTAATTTTTCAGCGGAATACCGGCATTTCGCATTTCTTCAAAAACACGGATTGCATTTGGCACGCCGGATTTTAACGTATCGTAAGTATCAACCAGCAGACAGCAGGCATCCGGATACATATTTGCATATGTTTTAAACGCAGTGTATTCATCCGGGAAACTCATGATCCAGCTGTGGGCATGCGTGCCGAGTACCGGCACATGGAACATCTGACCGGCGAGAACATTGGAAGTGCCGTTGCAGCCGCCGATCACGGCAGCTCTGGCGCCGTAGGTACCGGAATCCGGACCTTGTGCGCGCCGTAAACCAAACTCCATGACATTATCGCCCTTGGCCGCGTAACAGACGCGGGCGGCCTTGGTCGCGATCAGACACTGGTGGTTGACGATATTTAAGATGGCAGTCTCGATTAACTGTGCCTCCATGATGGGAGCGACAACTTTTACCAGAGGTTCTCTCGGGAAGATCAGGCTGCCTTCCGGGACGGCGTAGATGTCGCCGGAAAATTTGAAATTGCTCAGGTATTCCAGAAAATCTTCGTCAAATATTTTCAGACTGCGCAGATAGTTGATGTCGTCCGCGTCAAAATGCAGATTCTCGATGTAGTCGATGACCTGCGCTAAACCTGCGCAGACGGAATAACCGCCGTCGCAGGGATTGTTGCGGTAGAAGGCGTCAAAGACGACAACATCCTGATTATGATTTTTAAAATATCCCTGCATCATGGTCAGCTCATAGAGATCTGTGAGCAGGGTAAGATTCAATGTACTCATGTGTGTTTGGAACCGGAGTTCCGCTCCTTTCCTGTTTTGAGATTGGAACTATTATAACATAATCGTTGAGAAAATGTAGGAAAAGTTATATAGTTAAGGTATTCTGGAAGAAATGTGAGGCAGTGAATGGGATGAGAAGAGAGCGTGCGATGGCACTGTTTGAAGAAGGATATAATTGTGCGCAGTCGGTATTTCTGGCGTTTTCGGATTTACATGGAATGGATACGCACATGGCGGCGGCACTCAGCTCGTCTTTCGGCGGCGGAATGGGAAGACTGCGCGAGGTGTGCGGAGCGGTCAGCGGGATGTTTCTGGTGGCAGGCATATTATACGGCTATGACGACCCGGGCGCCCGGGAGGAAAAAGCGGCACACTATGCGAGAATCCAGGAACTGGCGAAGGCGTTTGAGGAGAAAAACGGTTCGATTGTCTGTCGGGAGCTGCTTGGCTTATCGGTAAAGCGGGAAGAACCGACACCGAAGGAACGGACTGCCGAGTATTATAAAAAGCGCCCCTGCAAGGAACTTGTCGGGGACGCCGCTGAGATATTGGAAAAGTATATTGCAGAACATCCAGTGGGATGAGAGGTTAGAAAAGAGAGGAACAGTCAGATGATGATTCGCAGAGCAGCTATACAGGATCTGGAGCAGATCATGCAGATATATGCGAGGGCGGTGCAGTATATGCAGGCATCCGGCAACCCCAACCAGTGGGTGGCGGGGTATCCGTCCAGGACGTTGATTGAGGAGGATATCGCACGCGGAGTCAGTTATGTAGTTGACAGGGACAGTGTGATTGAGGCTGTGTTTTCCTATATAGAAGGGAAGGATCCGACCTACCGGCAGATTGAGCAGGGAATGTGGCACACGAATGGAAGTTATGGAACCGTGCACCGGCTGGCATCCGCCGGACGGCTCCGCGGCGTGGCGGGAATCTGCTTTTCCTGGTGTGCCGAGCAGGCAAAAATGCATGGCTGCAGCAGTCTTAGGGCTGACACGCATCAGGACAACCGCATTATGCAGCATCTTCTGCAAAAAAACGGATTTGTGTACTGCGGGGTGATTCATCTGGCAAACGGCGCGCCGCGTCTGGCGTTTGAGCGGGCTGCCGTGGCGCCGGAAGGAGTAAATCCGGGAATGCCGCAGCAGAAACAGAAAGGGGACGGCAGAGGATATGGCATTGCATCGCTCATACTTGGAATCGTGTCTGTGCTGCTGTTTTGTACCTGCATCAACTGGGTGACGGGAATTCTGGCGATTATTTTCGGAATCATTCAGATCACGAAAAATAAGGAGCATGGTCTTGCAATCGGTGGAATCATTACAGCGGCGATCTCAATGGTGCTTTCTGTCGTTTTATATCTTGCCATGTGGTTCGGAATGACAAATGCGGGGATTACATACGAAGATCTCCTATACGATCAGTATGATGACAGCTATGACAGCGATGGAAGTGATGCATGGTACGACGGCGATGGAAATGGCAGTTATGATGGCGGCGGAAGCGGCGGATTGTATGACGACGGCGGAAATGACGGATGGTATGACGGTGACGGAAACGACGGATGGTATGACGGTGATGGCAGTGGCGGCTACGATTACTATAATGATCCCTACGATTATTTCAGAGATTACTATGACGTTCAGGAGCCGGGCGGCAATCAGTTTATGTGAGCGTTTTCGGCAATGAAGTGATAGCATCGCGCTTTTCGGAATATACTCTAAGTGACAGAGCATAAAGGTCAGAGTAGAAGTGCGGATAGCAGGAAGCTGGTTTTATAATAAAAAGAAAAGAGGCAGACTGATCTGGGTGACGGCAGGAATGGCATGTATGGCGGCGGGGTGTTGTGCAGCTTTTTACATGCAGGTATCCCTGCGTGTGCCAACAGAGGCCAGGGAGGCGATGGCGATGGATGAATTGGCAAAAAAAGTGGCAATTACATTTGATGACGGACCTAATCCGGACTATACGGAGGAGCTTCTTTCGGGATTGAAGGAACGTGGTGTGAGCGCCACGTTTTTTCTGTTGGGAAAAGAAGTGGAGCAGTATCCGGAGATTGTGAAGAAAATCCATGAGGGCGGACATCTGATTGGAACACACGCCTATGAACATGTCAATCTGAGCAATCTGACCGATGCGGCGGCGATCGAGCAGGTGGATAAGACGAATGCAGCGATTCATGAAATTATCGGCGTGTTCCCGGAGTATATCCGGCCGCCGTTCGGGTGCTGGAAACCGAATCTGGATTATGAGACGACAATGATTGAGGTGCTCTGGGATGTCGATCCGAAAGACTGGGCGACGAGCAACTCATCGGTCATTGCGCAGCGCGTGTTGGGGGATGTCGAGGAGAATGATATTATTCTGCTTCATGATGCGTCGGAGTCGTCCGTGCTGGCCGCGTTTAAGATCATCGATGAATTGAAGACGCAGGGGTATACATTTGTGACGGTGGAGGAGATTCTGCTGGAGTGAGACGCGAAAGTGCAGCGCGGGCAAAGTTTGTCCGCGCTGTTTATCTAAATGGAAAATATTATTTTATATGATACTAAAATTGCGAGAAAAAATCACCTGATGCGCATTGAAAATAGGGGGAAATGGTGATAATATAATATATTATATGAAATTGAAGAGAAAAAATCGAAGGAGAGATATTTTATGATATGTCAATTTACATTTGAAAATTATAAAGCATTTTCAAAAGAAGCAATGCTTGATTTTACTGCGGAGAGAATAAATGAGCATGAAAGCAGTTTGCTGATTGATGAAAGTGCCGGGGAGCGACTTGTGCCTGTTATAGCTATTTACGGACCTAATGGAGGTGGTAAATCGACAGTATTGGAGGCTTTAAATTTTTTGAGAGACACTATATTGCGGGTTATAGTGCTGACAAAACTGCACGATGAGGAGGAAAAGTATGAAAATGTTATACGAAGGTTATCTTCGACAGGGTCGAAAGAAATATACTATAAGCTTTCTCCGGAGTACAAGGATTTACCTACAAAATTTGACATTATGTTTTTGGCAAAAGGCAGTAAATGGCACTATCAGCTCGCGATAATAAAGAATAGAATTATATCTGAAAATTTATATGCACAAAAAGCGGGAACAAATGACGTGCGGCTTATATTTGAACGATCGGATGAGGAATGCATTCTGGGTGAGGAAATAGAAGATATTGCGGTTGAAAAAGTAAATGATACTATGCCCTTACTTTCACATATTGCTATTAATTATGATATAGAAAGTATTGATACGGTTGTAAATTGGTTCTTTGATATTAAAGTGCTTAATTATGATAACCCTCGTAATGAGAAGAAAATATTATTACCAAAAACAAAAGAGAAAAGAAAATGGTTATTTAAGATGTTGGAAGAAATGGATATAGCAATTAAGGATATCCGCATTGTAAAAGATATAGATGGTAACATAGAAGATGTATATACGAAACATGTAATGGAAAATGGTAAAATGTGTGAGATCAGTCTGGATGAAGAGTCTAGCGGTACGAGAAAGCTGCTTAGCTGTCTTGGAACCATAAACAGGTGTCTGGAAGAGGGAAATTTGATGATTGCTGATGAACTTGATGCTAAACTACATCCGAAATTGCTGCGGTATATAATAGAATTATTTACAAATCCGGAAAGCAATAAAAATGGGGCACAGCTCTTATTAACTTCACATGATATTACGACGATGAATCATGATGTATTTCGTAGAGATGAAATATGGTTTTGTGCAAAGAATCCGTATGGGGCATCAAAATTATATTCACTTGTAGCATTTCGAAAAACAGATGGAAGCATGATAAGAAATGATGAAGCATATGGCAAACGATACCTTGAGGGACGTTATGGTGCCGACCCATATATACGAAAAATTATAAATTGGGAGGATTGTGAATGAGTCTTAAACCTAAGAAATTTAGTGAACTTAAGATACAACAAGATGAACTCCAGAAAAAAATGCAAAAGAAGAAAAAGAAAACGAACATAGTATTGCCGCCGTATACTTATATTGTAAGTGAAGGGACAAAAACGGAACCATATTATATTGAAGCGATGGCACAGGTAATAAATGAAAAATATAGAGAGTTTTCGACGGGCAAGTTTGTGGTAGTAGAGGGAACGGGCAGAAACACAAAAGGATTATTAGAGTATGCAAGAGCAAATGTTGCCAGAAATTTTCCTCAAGCGGAGGTTGTATGGCTCATGTATGATAAAGATGATTTCCCGTTGGATAATTTTGACAATACACAATACAGTGCAGAAGGCAAGAAAGATGTGCGCGAATACCGGGTAGCGTGGTCAAATGAGTGTATTGAGTTATGGTTCCTTCTTCATTTTCAGGAACTGTCTGTTAATGTGGGAAGAGAAAAATACAGAGAATTGCTAAAGGGTTATTGTCAATATGAGAAAAATATGAAGTCAATTTATGATGTACTTCGGGATAAAACACCCATTGCTATAGCACGGGCTAAGCGTCAATATGAAGCATATGGAGATACTGCACCATCTCAAAGATGCCCGGCGACAAGAGTTTATCAGCTGGTTGAAGAATTGCAGAACTACATTTAGCCTGTAAGAGATTCTGACTATAATAAGATTATTTTAGGATAGATATTAAGAGGATCTATGAAGAAAAAATGGATTGCCGTTATAACGGCTGTATGCATGATAAGTTTGTTTGGCTGCCTGCATTATCTACGTGAAATGCAAGAAGAAAAGTATACAGTCATAACTTCTGTAAATGGTGTGGAATTTGATGTGCCGAAAAATTATTTGACGCAGGCTACAGCTATTACAGGTATTTCGGATGATGAGGATTACGGTACATATACGTATGTATATAGTGACGGGAAAAGTACCTATTTATTATTTGATATGGATCAGATTATAATGATTGTTGACAATCAGACGGATTACGGATTACAGAATTCTACAAACATAGGGGAAACAATTACTGAAAAGCCAATAGATGGTGTCTGGTTTAATTTGGAAGATAAAGCAGACCAATATGATATGAAAATCAAAAATGATGCGTATCGGTTAATTCATACCGTACGAAGTGACGTATCAGTAACAGAAAATCAGGGTGGTACGTTTGTGGGAAAATTTGCAAATGTATCTGTTAGTGGGGTGGAATGCTCCATGTTTGTAGGCGCAAGAGGAGAATGTTATTCTGAGTTGGATTTTGACACGAAAAGAATGCTTGAACATATCGCAAAGTCTTTGAACATTACAGATCACACAGCATTGTCTAATGTTGATATAAATACAGATTTGCCTGTGTCAGGCAGGAAGGGAAAACTTGATATAGCGGATAATCAAGGAGAGATCGGAAATAAATATTCTGATATCTATCATTTGTTAGCTGTTGGTATGACAGGAACTTATTTGGCGTATGATAAAAATTCAGAATTCTCTTTATCAAGTGGGGAAATCACAGTTGAGCAGTTATACACAGGAGAGGATGCCATAGATATCATAAAAGCGTATTGCAATTCGGGAAAATCTATGCGGAAATATATGGAAGCACCAGAAGGATTCTCTTGGCATGTTATAAAATACAGCCTATCGCAGTCTCAGAAAGACTTATATACAAATATTAAAATTGAGGGTCTGGATGGAAACAGACTGGTTTATCATGGTGTTTCATGTACGAGTAGGACATATGATATTATATACGATTGGAATAAGAAAAATGACCTGTATTGCTATTACGCAGTACCAAATGGATGCAAAGAATACATGCTGGAGTGTGGAAACAGGTATAAGTCTACATCAGAGACCGCCTGTTATCGTATAAACATAGTGAATTCAGAGTAATAGGAAAAATACAAATGCAGGTTGACTTTTTGTTATATTACATATATTATACAAATGTAACTGTGATATGCGCTAATAATACTCTAGGTTGTACATCTCTCAATATCTGAGAATGATCGAACCCTAGAGTTTTTCATTTAAAATAAGTAAATAGTTTGAGTGACTTTTTATTATAGAATGGAGTTTGTGTATTAGAGACATAACCTGTATAACTCTACAATCGAATAACTGGAAACGTATGCATGGCGTACCATTAAAGGCAAAACCTCGCAGTTTGAATGGCAACTTGCTTACACTTATCAAGTTAAATGATCGTTATGTGTCAAGTCGAAGCCCGGAAAAAAGCTCGTTTCAGAGGGACTTTTAATGTTTTTGCAATCCAGCAGAACCCCGAATACCGGCTTTATCACAGATATGGGTATCAGAAAGAGAAATACAGGCGCAAGGTAAAACGCACATACAATAAGTAAGAGGAGGATTGTTTTATGAAATATTTTTCAAGAAAAAGAAAACCAAAACGCTTTTATGTACTTGTCGGCTTATTTACAGCAATGACATTGACTGCGTGGGCTAACTTCACCTACATCGACCACAAGGCTGAATTGACTCTGGAGGCGGGAAGTGTAGACGGTCAAGTTGAAACTATGATTTCTTTCAATGACTGGGAGAGTATTAACGGCTATGTATTAAATGGCGGAATTTCCAGTGGAAAAGCAGAAAATGTACTGAATCGTGGTTACTGCCTACAGTACATGGATTCCTGGAAGGCTGCCGGAAAGATCCCATCCGACTTTACACCGGCTTCCCAGAAGTCGAGTAGCTCTGCAAGTAGCACTTCAAGCAGCGATGCTCCGGCAGCAACAGCCGACAACAGCTCCGATTCCAAGAAAAGTGACACCAATTCCACCAAGACCTATACAGACGCGGAGATCGACGCGGCATGGAAAGCAGTCACAACAGTAGATCCGACGTGTGCAACGGACGGTTACACCGAATATAAGAACAGCCTTACGGGAAAAACCAAGCAGGAAGCAATCCCGGCGACCGGTAAGCATACCTACGAGGTAACGGAAACAACGGATGCCACCTGCACCGAGGACGGAAGCACGACATACACCTGTTCTGTCTGTGGGGACACATACGAAGAGACGATTCCGGCGACTGGACACGATGACGGCGAATGGACAGTAACTAAGAGCGCCGGGGCATTTTCAACCGGCACCAAGGAGTTGCGCTGCACCGTCTGCGGGGAAGTGCTTGACACAGAAACCATTCCGCAGACCTGCCCGATCCCGTTATTTGGCGTTGTAGCCATTGTTGTGATCGCGGGCGGCGTGATTGGTAGAACGATTAGCGTAGTAAGAAAAGCAAAGAAAAACAAGGCAGATTAACTGCCTTGTTTTTCTATAAAGCATTTCGGAAGATTACGCTAAGATTGAACAGTTCTTTGGAGATAACATCATTTACAGAAATATATGGGGTATCCCAAAAACGTGAATCAAAAGACTGCTCCCGATTATCTCCCATGACAAAGAGACATTGAGAAGGAACAACAAATGTATCGGTGCAGTTCGTCTCAACATCTTCCGGCAGATAGGCACTCTCATCGAGCTGTTTGTCGTTGATGTATACATAACCATCATAAAAAGTAATTTTATCTCCGGCCACTCCTATAACGCGTTTACAATAGGTGGTTTCATTAAGATGAAAAAATAAAATATCTCCGGCTTGTGGTTCACTGGCAATATAGGCAAGACGGTTACCGATGACGATATCGCCTGTCCTTAATGTGGCTTCCATAGATCCGCTTTTGATTGAACCGATAGAGAGTATGCTGTTTAACAGAAAAATTATAATGCTAATGCATATAAGGTATGGAAGAAACTCACGCAAATATAAGACGATGGATGCGAAAGGCTGCCGTCGCTTTTTTGGAAAATTGTTCTCATAGTTCAAAATAGTTCCTCCGATATGGTATGAGATAAGTAGTCATTAGTTTATAATCATGAATGTTTGTTGCTTACGTTGCAGGTGTTGTGGCTTGACCAGAGTTATTTGCTGATGCGTCAATATTTATGGGGTGTCGTTATCTGTTGTTGGTGCGGATTGCTTTACGGAGTCCGCGAGAGCAGCAGTAGTTTTTTCATCATATGAAGTTTCCACCGAGCCATCCCAATAACATATGGTGGTTGCTTTAATACCATTTTTGTAAGTTATAATTTCGATTTCGCTCCAATCGGTTGTCCCTTGTACGCCGTCTATTACGGTCCAGTCTGCTATTTCGGATTCATCTGCAGAATCTGTCTCTATTTGTAAGTGTGTTGCAATATCATTACTCTCAAAAGCTTTTTTATAATTTTCGATGAGGGATAAATCTTTTACCGGCGTTTCTACTGGATCAGTTGTTTCGATTTCAAAATTCATGAGGGCTTTATATTCTTCGTCTGTAAAAATATTTTTCGCACTTTCTTCAAATGTCACTTCATCTACCGGATTATTTTCAACGTAATAATTTTCTGTATAAGAATCCTGAAATCCCATTTCATATAATGGATAATCACTCTTGTAAGACAACAATAATTTACGTTCTCCATTCTCAATGGTACATACATCAATCTCATTTCCATAGGAAGACTCCTGTAATCCCAGATAATATGGAGCTCCCTCCAGGTTATAGAGGAAAAGGCTGGTTGCCGATGCACTACAGTCCACCAATTTTACAGTTCCATTATAATAAGTATATAAATCATATCTCCAGTCGGCGCATCCGGGAAATAAAAATAACTCTGGAATTCCATCCAAATTTACATCGACTATTCCATACGTGGCAGCATCAGCATCTTGAATTTGCAGCCCCTGATTACTTGCATCCGGTAATATTGCACCCGACTGAAGAAAATCTATGTAAGCCTGCTTCCAATCCTCTGCATTATTAGGTGTTTCACTTGATTCTTCCTGCGTAACGATTATTTCTGTTGCGCTTTCTTCTTGTACGGTTGATTCAGTAGATGACGTTACCTGATCTGTCTCAGTTACTTCGTTTTCCTTTACAGGTTCATTTTTCTGAGAATCACACGCTGAAAGTGATAGACCTATTGTCATTACCAATACTGATATTAACACTTTTTGTTTGTTCATATTCTTTTTCATATGTAATTCAAAACCTCCATTATGATTTACTATATTGTATCATACTTAAGATGTAAAGGATAAAAAACATTTTATGACAGCGTTAGAATTAGATTTACAGATTCACTTGCAACCCTCCGATCAATTTGTTACAGTATAGAAAATGATTTCCGGGGAAAATCGTGCACAACAGAGAAAATACATATTTTACTTGTAAAAAGGGCATGTATCGTGTATTGTAATAGAAGCGATGCAATTTTTGAGTTGCAATCTGTCATATTTTTTGGAAAAAGCATGATTAAAACTACGAATCATTAAAAAAACGCAAGTTTTGTATTGAAAAAATTCAAAACGGTCAAGTGTGCGCCATGTGCGGACATGCGCCGGAAGGCAGTGACCGGGAATTTTTATACATCAGAAAGCAGGTTTTGACATGGACTTATTTGAATATATGAGAGAACAGCAAAAGGAGACGGAGGCGCCGCTTGCATCCAGACTTCGCCCCACGACGCTGGATGAGATGGTGGGGCAGCAGCATATTATAGGAAAAGATAAGCTGCTGTACCGCGCAATCAAAGCAGATAAGCTAAGTTCCATCATACTGTACGGTCCGCCGGGAACGGGTAAGACGACGCTTGCAAAAGTGATCGCGCATACGACAAGCGCAGAGTTTTTACAGATCAATGCGACTTCTGCCGGCAAGAAGGACATGGAGGAAGTGATCGCGCAGGCGAAGAACAACCAGGGAATGTACGGCAGGAAGACGATCCTCTTTATTGATGAGATTCATCGCTTCAATAAGGGACAGCAGGATTATCTGCTTCCGTTCGTGGAGGACGGCACGATCATTCTGATCGGTGCAACGACAGAGAATCCGTATTTTGAGGTCAACGGAGCTTTGTTGTCCAGATCCATCATTTTTGAGCTGAAGAGTCTGTCGAAGGAGGATATCCGGACATTGATTCTCCGTGCGGTAAACGACCGGGAAAAGGGACTGGGCGCTTACGATGCCGTGATTGATGACGATGCGCTGGAATTTCTGGCGGATGTTGCGAACGGGGATGCCCGCGCGGCACTCACGGCGATCGAACTCGGCGTGCTGACGACGGAGCGGAGTGCAGACGGGAAGATTCACATCACGCTTGCGGTTGCCAGTGAATGTATCCAGAAGCGCGTGGTCAAATACGATAAGTCCGGGGATAACCATTACGACACGATCTCCGCTTTTATCAAAAGTATGCGGGGTTCCGATCCGGATGCGGCAGTCTACTATCTTGCGCGGATGCTGTATGCGGGAGAGGACATCAAGTTTATAGCAAGGCGTATCATGATCTGTGCGGCGGAGGACGTCAGCAATGCAGATCCGATGGCGCTTGTGGTCGCCACATCGGCGGCACAGGCGGTGGAGCGCATCGGTATGCCGGAGGCGCAGATCATTTTAGCGCAGGCGGTGACCTATGTGGCGAGCGCACCGAAGAGCAATTCTGCGGTCTGTGCCATCAGCGATGCCATGGCGGCGGTGCGGGATACCATGACGGCACCGATACCGGTGCACCTGCAGGATGCACATTATAAGTCATCACAGAAGCTGGGACACGGCGTCGGTTACAAATACGCGCATGATTATCCGAATCATTATGTGAAGCAGCAGTATCTGCCGGACGGTCTGACAGACCGCATGTTTTATCATCCGTCGGAGAACGGCTATGAGAAAACAATCCGGGAATATTTTGAAAAAATAAAAGGGATGCAGCCTTAGAAATAAGGTTCATATAAAATGTATATACAGATAGCAGGAGGAAGGAACAATGCAGTCATATCAGGAGATGAGCAAAGAGGAACTGTTAAAAGAGAAGGAACATCTGGAAGCAGAATACAAGAAGTTCCAGCAGCGGGGATTGAAGCTTGACATGTCCAGAGGAAAGCCATCCCAGGAACAGCTGGATCTGTCTATGGGCATGATGGATGTTCTCTCGTCCTATTCCGATCTCGCATGCGAGGATGGAACGGACTGCCGCAACTACGGTGTACTGGACGGAATCCAGGAGGCGAAAGTGCTGATTGGCGATATGATCGAGTGCAATCCGGAAAATATCATTATCTACGGCAATTCCAGCTTAAATATCATGTACGATACGATTGCACGTTCCATGACACACGGTGTTATGGGAAGTACTCCATGGTGCAAATTAGATAAAGTAAAATTTTTATGCCCGGTTCCGGGATATGACAGACATTTTGCCATCACGGAATATTTTGGCATTGAGATGATCAATGTTCCAATGCTTCCGACAGGACCGGATATGGATATGGTGGAGGAGCTTGTCAGCAAGGATGAGGCGATCAAAGGAATCTGGTGTGTGCCGAAATACTCCAATCCGCAGGGAATTACCTACTCGGATGAGACGGTACGCCGTTTTGCCAGATTAAAACCGGCGGCAAAAGACTTCCGTATTTACTGGGATAACGCTTACTGTGTACATCATTTATATGATATGGATCAGGATCATCTGATCGAGATTCTGGCAGAGTGCAAGCGCGCGGGCAATCCGGATATGGTATACAAGTTCTGCTCGACCAGCAAGATCAGCTTCCCGGGTTCCGGTCTGGCTGCGATTGCAACTTCCGCGAACAATCTGGAGGATATTAAGAAGCAGTTAAAGATCCAGACGATCGGTCATGATAAGGTGAATCAGCTTCGCCATGTGCGCTTCTTTAAAGATGTGCACGGTATCACGGAGCACATGAGAAAGCATGCGGCTTCCCTCAGACCGAAGTTTGAGATGATTCTGGACACATTCGACAAGGAGTTAAAGGATCTCGGCGTCGGAAGCTGGTACAGCCCGAAGGGGGGATATTTTATCACCTATGAGACGCTGGAGGGATGCGCGAAGAGCGTGGTAGATAAGGCGAAAAAGGCAGGCGTTGTGATGACACCGGCAGGAGCACCGTTCCCGTACGGCAAGGACCCGAAAGATTCCGTCATCCGTATATCTCCGTCGTATCCGTCGCTGGAGGATCTTACAACGGCAACACAGATTTTTGTAGTCTGCGTAAAGCTGGCAAGCATTGAGAAGATTCTGGGGGAACAGCAGGCGTAAGAGCACAGAGCAGGGAATGATATGAAAAAAATAATTGGAATAGTGACACCGATTCTTCTGCTGATTTTACCGTATCTGCTTTTTGTGGTTCTGTCTGTGGGCATGGGAAGACCGGACAGAGATTCGTCTGGAGCCTATATCATGGCGGGCGATTCCAGATTGCAGATGACGCAGACGACAATCTGCATTGTCTACACGGTGGTCGTGCTCTTAAATGTCGTCTGGGTCATCTATCAGACGGCGGCAGGAACCAGCGCGCAGGCGCTGCTTCTGTGGGATATGCTGATGAAGCTGTGCTATATCCCGTATTATCTGCTGGCGGCGTTTATGGTGCTGGCGGGATTTGCGACGTTTATGTTCGGCGGAGTCGCGATTATCGGCGTGATGTGGATTGCGGATGTCCTGTTTTTGATACCGCCGTCCATCTATGGACTGTGCGGCTGCATCCGGGCGTGCAGTGAAAAAAAGCTGTCCGTGGGGGCAGCAGTTGCCCTGTCGATACTGCACTTTATCTTTGTGCTGGACGTTGTGGCGGCGGTCGTCGGATTCTGTACCGTACACGGCAGACACAAACGTCAGAAACAGATGGAGGCTGCTAGATAGCAACAGATGCCATACCGGGATTGAACAAGTGAATGCAAAACATAACCGCGCGAACCGAACTCGTTATCATCTGCTATTGAAAACAGGGCAGATGACAACTCAGACAGCGGCTTCGCGCGGTTATGTTTTGTTCAGTGGTGCCACGAAGGGGCACACAAAAAAGTCCTAAAATTGTCTGCGGATTGCGGACACCCCCCGTGGAATGTTCCAAACTTGGAAAAACACAGATCATCGAGGATGTTCGACGCGGCATGGTTAGAAATACCGGATTTTGCGATCAGAATGCCGCTGCCGGCTGTATTCTGGAACTTCGTATTTTCTGACATCTCCATCATAAAACATCTTCCATTCCGGCTTCAGAAATCCGGCAGTTATTTTTCGTCTGAGGAGTCCAGCAGAAGTTTCATGCTGCCGTACATGCCGGCATCATTTCCCAGACGCGCCAGTTCAAACGGAATGTCCGCACCTGCCGGCAGTACATCGGGTCTGTAATACTTCTGTACGATACGCGGGATGATCTCTCCCGCCCCGGCGATTCCTCCACCGATCACAAAGACCTCTGGATCTATCACTTCCGCCACGGCTGCGAGCGCGCTTCCCAGCGCTTTTCCCAGAACCTCCACAGCATCCAGTGCCAGACGGTCGCCTCTCTTTGCCGCATCCAGAATCTGTTTTGCCGACAGTTCCGGCGTGTCGACGAGTACCGTGTAGGGATCCTTTTTCTCCAATAATTGTCTCGTTATGCGGATCAGTCCCTTTGCGGAAGCGTACTGCTCCACGCACCCGTATTTTCCACAGGCACACCGCTCAATCTCCTTGTGGAACACGGTCATATGCCCGATCTCGCCCGCGATTCCATGGGCGCCTGCGAGCACTTTTCCATTCAGGATGACCGCTCCGCCCACGCCCGTTCCAAGCGTTACCATCACCATATCGCGGT